>Ga0080004_1128643_pt1 | contig 38377 bp, 42 predicted proteins | sample WasSprMetagenome_FD_69207 | JGI IMG/M metagenome (GOLD analysis project Ga0080004, IMG submission 69207) | Sulfidic aquatic microbial communities from Washburn Spring, Yellowstone National Park, USA - WS (SPADES assembly) (version 2) | ecosystem: Environmental > Aquatic > Thermal springs > Hot...
ATAAAATAGTATTCGTAAGCATTATTAGATATCTCTGAACTCTACGGTTATACTTCTTATTCCTCTGCCATCCCTGCCTTTAGCCTTATACAATCCAAGATGGTTAACAGACTTCACATATGATGTATATTTATTGTAGACTAGTAGTCTAGCCAGCCCCGCTAACCCGTTAACATCACTTCTATCCAGTCCTAGACTATCGGCTATCTCTATGAATCTTGGGGTAATCTTTATGGCTTTATCAACGATCTCCCTCCTAGCATCCTCAACCATCCTCTCCAATATTTTCCATCTAGTATCAATATTCTCGTATATTAGGATGGGGGGCCGAGGGTTTTAGGGGATATAGACCATGTATATCATAAGTGTAGAGAGGGTTTGATTGATAATATAGGTTTTCTCTAAGGATGATGTGCAAGCTTAAATCTACAGGCTATGATGTATTGGTTGTAGGTAAAGCATTTAATGATGACCTATACGTTTATGTTTCAGGTAGAATCAGAGAGGATAAGATATTCTATAGAGGGTTCACATTAAAGGTTCTTGATAACTTTGATAATATTGAGGGTTTTGAGAGGATGAACTGGTATATGCAGAGTGTAGATGGTGAGGCTATAAGGGAGGCTGTTAAGAAGTATGTAGGCGTGTCCTAGAATGTTTAAGGTAGGATTGATGGATAATATTCATTCAAAGAGGTGGTGAGGGATTGTGAGAACAGTAAGGCTGGTTAATCTTACACCCCATGAGCTTAACACATATATACTGATGGAGTAAGCCATCTATCTTGGTAGATTGTAGTGAGGAGGATAAAAGTAGGTAAGCCTGTGAACAGTGGGTTCTGGAATCCATGGGCTATTGAGGAAGTTAAGAAGACTCCACCACCTCCACCTAAGCTTGAGGCTAAGCGTATATGTGTGATCTGCCTTTCAGAGGTTAGTGAAGGTGCACCTATAATAGAATGCCCGTATTGTGGGGCTATAGGGCATGAAAACTGTTTTGAAGAATGGATAACTATGAAGGGAAGATGCCCACTCTGTAGGAGACCTTTAACACTCTAATGTAACAGGCTAACCACAAGCAGATTGCTGTATCTAGTTGTTAATGCCTAGTTTTTCAGAGATACAGTTATAAAGCTTTAAACTTAATATAATCGGAGAGGGAGTTTAGAGGTGGAAGAATTGGCTGGTGATTTAAAGAAAGAAGAAAAGAAGATTGAGATAGAGATCGTCCCCGAGTATCTAGATACTCCTAGTGGGAAGAAAGTTGCAACATTTGATTTTGTAATGGATCTTGCTAAGGCTTTAGAAGTCTTAGATGAGGCTGAAGCTGAGCTTGAAGAGAAAATTCAAAAAATAGAGAGAGGTGAGAATCTAGTTAAGCTTATTGAGAAACTTGATAGATTTGAAGCGAGAATATCTTCGATCGAGAAAACCCTATCAAACTTAGAGAAGAATATCCAAACTGAGATGAGCGACCTCTCAGATAAAGTCTCAGCATTAATTGATGCATTCCACGAGTTAACTGAGAGGCTACAAAAGATAGAAGAGGTATTTAAGGGCTAAGATAAGCTCTCCTCAATTCTCCCAGAAGCTTCTCAAGCCTAGATCTCTTATCTTCTAGTTCTCTAATCTCATTTTCTAGTCTTCTCTTCCTCTCTGTTAGAGCATTTATCTCCCCTCTCAGCTGAGAAGCTTTCTTCTCTAATTCTGCTGCTGCTTCTTCTTTTTCTCTAAGCTTGGCCAGAGACTCCTTAAGCTCAGCCTCCCTTCTAACAAGTCTCTCAAGCCTAATCTCTCTAAGCTTAAAATCTCTCATCATTTCTTTAACCATTTCTTCGAGTCTACTTCTTGCTTCCTCGATGCCAGCTAGATATTTCTGGGATAATTCTGCAATCTTCTGTTCAAGCTCTCTCTTCTTCTCTTCAAGTGTATTAACCATCTCTTCCCTCATTTCTAGTTCTCTCTCTTTCTTTTCTAATTCCTCCCTCCATCTCCTCACTTCTTCTTTCATAGCTTCTGCCTCAGTCTTCTCCTTAACCAACTGCTGCATTTCCTGCTTAATCATCTCTCTTTCCCTGGTTAATGCTTCAACTATATCTTTTATCCCCTCCTGAACTGAGAGTAGCATATTTTCGTAGTACCTAACTATTGTTAGTTCTTCAGAGACTTTCTCAAGTTTTTCAATGAATGGCGTAATCCTCCCCTCGAACATTGAAGGATAAGATGAAAGCGTTGATGTAAATGTAATTAAGTTATCTACATCTCTCCTAATATTCTCTAGCGTACTATTTAAGCGGTCGACTGCTTCTGAAAGTTTCTCAACTATCCCTTGCCTAGTGCTTGATAATTCTTGAGAAAATTTTTGTTCTAATTCTTCAAGCCACTTCTCCTTCTTAGAGGATGTAAATATACTCATAGCACACCACTAGTATTATACTGAGGTTATTAATGTTTTATGAAATATAAGTTTTACGATCAAAAATGTTTTAAGCAAATTAGCCTTAACTCTGTGATAGCTTTCGGGAATGAGAGCTTATTCACTAAATTAATCAAACATGAATAAAATCTTGAGAGGTCAGGCCTGCCAGTAAGCTTCAATAACAATTAAGACATATAAGGTGTTCTTTCTAGATAGAGGATCTCTATTGGAAAGCTCGGTTGAAGAATTTATTGACTTTTTAGCCTGCTCATATCAATTAATAAGCTGTCTCTTTTAAGATTCTCGAGAAAAGTTTAAGAGAGAACTTTATAAAAGAGATGTAGGATTCATGTGTAGAGGCGCATAGTATTTGATTGTTACACAGGAGGAGGTTACATCTAGGTTTTTTAGGATCGGTGCAGGTGGAGCTGTTGCAGGAGCTATACATATTCTCACTTTGTTACTTGGATGGTATATTGAGACAGACGGAGAAGTTGTCCTAACACTTACTGGTTATTATTTTATTGAGTCTTTCCTATTTTCTATCATTGGTGGTTTACTGGCTGGTTTAAGTCTACTTACCGCATACTTGGTTAAGAGGTTAAGCGTTATTAAAGCAGTAATCGGAGGGCTAACAACTGCTGGAGGGCTACTAGCACTGTCTTCTCCAATATATGTTTATGTATTCAAGATTCTTGAAGTAAACCTTAGAGGTTACCCAGACTTAGGTTTCTTTGCAGCAATATTTACTGGAGTCATAGAGCTCGGTATAGGTACTCTTATACTGTTAACACCTTTAAAGAAGGAAATAGTTTATCCTGCAGAAGCACCGACTGCCACCGTATATCCTCCACCACTACCTTCTGAGCCAAGTGTATCATTTCCATCCTCTGGAAGAAGGGCTGCTAGGCCTAATGTAGCACATATAGATGTTGCTGAAGATGTTGAAGAAGGAGTATGTACAATATGCTATTATCCATTAACTAGTGAGAATGCTGTTAAGTGTAGCGCATGTGGAGCACTCTTCCATAGAGATTGTATAGATGCTTGGGTTAACTTAAATCACTTCTGCCCAAGCTGTAAAGCAACAATATACGGTTGAAGGGAATAATCATCTAACCCATTTTTAGAACCTATGTTGAAGATAGGGAGTCTAGAATCTAAGTAAGTTTATATGAGTCAGCATTATGCTTCATATCTAGGTAGGTTAGCTTGAGTGGAACTTCAGGTACTAATCAAAAGTATGAGGAAGTTATGAGGCTTGCATTAGAGAGAGGCTTCTTCTATCCTGCCTCAGAGATGTATAGTGATGCTCCTGCGGGATTCTGGGATTATGGCCCCCTAGGAGTATCTCTTAAGAGGAAGTTTATCCAATTATGGAGGAGAGAACTTGTTAGGAGAGATAATATGATTGAGATTGATGGGGCTCAAGTCCTCTCTAGAAACGTTTTTGTAGCTTCAGGACACTTGAAAAATTTTTTTAGATCCAATTGCAAAATGTCTAAGATGCAGCTCAGTCTATAGAATAGACAAATTAATTGAGGAAACAATAGGATTACATGTACCTGAAAAGCTCAACTTAGACAGGCTCAAGGAGATAGTTGAAGAAAATAGTATTAAATGCCCTAAATGTAAGGAAGAGCTAAATGATTTTTCCTACTTTAACATGATGTTTAAAATTGAAGTAGGAGCCGCAGCTATGGATGCATACCTTAGACCTGAAACATGCCAAAAAGCTGATTTATAAAAAGTATATGTCAGACTTGATAAATACCCAATCTTTCTATTAGGTATCTCTTAATCTGTGAGATCTCAACCCTATTCTGCTCCATAGTGTCCCTCTCTCTTATAGTAACAGTCTGGTTTTTTAAAGTGTCGAAGTCAATAGTTATACAATACGGTGTCCCAATAATGTCTTGTCTTCTGTATCTTCGACCTATACTCCCCGAATCATCATAAAATGCATCGAAATCGAGCCTCAATAATTCATAGATGTCTTTCGCCATCCTTACTAACGTGTCATTTTCAATCAACGGGAAGACAGCTACTGTTATTGGTGCAAGAGCTGGACGTAGTCTTAAGACTGTTCTTTCATTTTCTTTAATGAGGTTAAGGTCAAGCAGGGATAGGATACTTCTATCAACACCCATAGACAACTCAAAGACATGGGGCACTAATCTAGAGGTATTATCAGGTACATACATTTCTTCACCACTTACCTTCATATGAGCTGTTAAGTCGTAGTCTCCTCTATCGTTGCAGGCTACTAACTCAATCCAACCCATACTCATTCCTACCTCCAAATCCCAAGCTCTTCTTGCATAAAATGCTTTTTCATCATCACTTAGTTCTCGGAATCTGATTTTCTCAGGTGGTATGTTGAGTTTAATATAGAACTCATATATTAAAGTTAAGTAATATGCTTGAAGCCAGTTTGAGATGTATCCCTGCTCAATTGCTTCTTCACATGATAACATAATTCTTTGATTATTGATATATAACGGAATTCTTTTATCCTTTACTTTTTTATACTTCTCTATATCATTAACGGTGTTTGGGTCATAGAACACTTCAACTTCAAGTTGTGTAAATTCTCTAAGACGTAAGAGTGATTGACGTGGTGAGATTTCATTTCTAAAACTTTTCCCGATTTGTGCTACTGGAAGAGGTAGTTTACGTCTAGCATAAACGTATAAACGTGGGAAGGAGATATAGATATTCTGCGCTGTTTCAGGTCTTAAATATACTTCATCACCATTTACACCGACTGTGGTTTTAAACATCATGTTAAACAGCCTCAGATTACCAAGTTCGCCATTACATGATGGGCATTTGACATTTTGTAGTAGTCTTACTATCTCTTGGGATGGTGTACGCTCTGGGACGGGTCTACCTGCTTGTTCTTCTATGAGTTTGTCAGCTCTAAAGATAGAGCCGCAGTTGTTACAAGAACATAAGGGGTCTGTAAAGAAATTTAAATGTCCAGATGCAAGGAATACGTCGCGTGGAAGGATTTGGGAACCATCTATAAGAGTCATTTCATCTTTCCTAATTAATTCTTTCATTGCCATTTGTAGAAATTTCTGTTTAAGAAGTGTACCTAAAGGCCCATACTCCCAAAACCCACTAGGTGCTGTCTTATAGATTTCTGCTGTGGGATAAAAGAATCCATACTGTAGGCAATACCTATTCAGTTCTTCTAATGTTCTCATTCTCAAAGTATAGGAATGATACACTATATAAGTGCTTACTCTTATTGGGCGTGTCCAACTATTATCTGCTATTTATAAACTTTAAAGCTACACTTATAAGTAATCTAGGAAGAGTTTACGAATTATTGGACACGCCCCTGCCTACCACTCAGCGGCCTATGCCAGCCACAGATCTTAACACTCTAGGTATCCTCTCTTTATGGGTTTGAGTTTCCACCCACAGCTCGGGCTGTCACTAGACTTATCTTCCTGTTCCAAGCCCTGCCCTACAATCGAGTTTCTAAGTAGCTTAGCCTGTTAGGTAGTGTGGTAACGGTATGCTAGGCAGGATGAAGTAGGTACACCCTACTGTATAACGATAGATAACCAAACCCTGATAGACGATACAGTAACAATTAGATATAGAGATACAACTCACCAATTTAGAATAGAAGCATCGAAACTACATGATTTCCTATCTAAAAACTTCAGGATAAATTAACATTATATCAATGTATTTTACGTATTCAAACAGTACACCGTCTATAATTGTTAAGTATTTCAATTTTACCTGGATGCTTTATTGAAGCCGGCTCTGGGAAAGACTTAATAAAGGATTTAATGTATTAATAGTTAGAGTAGTTTCCTCATGGTGAATCATTATGACTTTACCTCGAGATAGGGAGGAAGAATTCAGGATAAGGATATTTACTTTCATCCAAGATCAGATTAGGAAAGTAATAGATATGTATAAGATTGCTTTAAATATGCTTGAAAGTTTTGTTCAAGATTCAAGCCTCTCGAAGCTTGAAGAGTTTTATCAGAAGATCTTAAAGGCAGATGAGTCAGCTAAGGATACTAGTAGGATAATTGAGATGGAGATGGGTAACGTCGGCGCACTACTTACTAATAAAGAAGATTTCATTAGACTTGTAACAGAGATTGATGAGATAGCTGATACTATTGAGGGAGTAGCTTATAGAATGGTTAACCTAGCAAAGATGAAGGCTAAACTTAGTAGGGAGTTAAATAGTAAGCTATTAGAGTTAGGGGACATGGTTCTTTCAACTCTTAATAGACTCCGAGAAGCATTACTAGCTATAACATTAAATGCAAATACCTTCCAGCAGAAGATAAGAGAAACCGAGGAGCATGAGAAGAAGGTTGATGATATCTATCGTACACTTGACTTAGCGATACTCACGAGTGACTTGAAGATCGCACCCCTCCTACTTACAAGAGAGATTGTGTGGATGCTTGAAGAGATAGCAGATACAGCTGAGAAGATAGTTGATACTCTTAGAGCACTATCATTAACAATATTCTAGCCAAGAAATCTTGAGAGGGTGGCAAGCTTGATCACTGCTGAGTTAATAGAAGACTCCGTAATTGTCTGGGACATAGAAGATGGCAGGAGGCTTTATAGAGAAGGATTTTATGGGAAACCTCTTGGGATCCCTAAACCTAAAACACCTGATTTTAATGCACCCTTAATACTAGATATAATCGAGGCAGTCTACTTAGTTGAGAAAAATAAGATTGAGGTATACCGTGAAGGTAGAAGGATGAGCTTAGAAGAGCTTGAAGAGCATGCTTCTAAAGCTTATGAAAGATTTGAAGAGAAATACTATGTATATAGAGACTTGAGGGAAAGAGGATTCATAGTTACTCCAGGAATAAAGTTTGGAAGCGATTTCGCTGTATATAGGCTTGGACCAGGCTTAGAGCATGCACCCTTCATAGTCCAGGTAAAGAATAGGGAAGAAAGTATATCAGCTCTAGAAATAATCAGGTCTGGAAGACTAGCTACAACAGTTAGGAAATATTTTACGATAGTTATCCCAAATATTAAAACCAGGGCAAACTCATACATACTCTTTGAGTGGTTCAAGCCATAAAGATGTTTTAAGCTACCCATAGAATAATTGAGACTATGTTCCTTTAGAATTCATCTAGAGCCGAATGTTAACTGCTCTCTATGGATTCCTAGGAGGCTTCTAATCCTTTCCTGGAGTATCTCTATCTGCTCCTCTGCTATCTCATTGGGGGCCATGACTGTTCTCCAAGACTTAGAAAGTGCTTCTCTAACTATTACTTCCTCGGGGTTTAGCCCTAGAAGCCCAGATAAGAGTGTTAGAAGCGGAGCGCGCAGCCTTACTCGAAAAAATACCCAAGCTCAAAGAGCGTGTAGAAGTGCTGAACTAAAAGCGAAGCTTAAAGCCCTACAGAGCGAAGTAGATGCACTGCGCTCCCAGAAAGCAAGCCTAGAGCAGGAGATAACATCATACCAACAAGCCGAGCCACCTAAAGTAAGCTCTATCGAATCTTAGCTTCTTGGATATGTTAAAGGTTTGAGTAGGGCTAACAGCTGGAAAGGTTGAAGAATTCTTCAGCAAAACCTACCCAGAACGTAAAACCCCCACGTTTAAATTTAGATTCTCATTTCCACTTTCTAACAATATTATACCGTTAAGGGTTGTTACGTATTCAAACTGTATAGTATTCTCGGTCTCATAATATTTTAACTCTGCCTGTTTTACTATGGACGTTCAACCCCCTCCCCCTAGTTTTTATTATGAGATCTTCCTCGTTGGTTCGGTGTACTGTGAGGCGTTTAAGATATTTAAAGTGATATTAAAGAAACTTGTTTGGCAATCATAAGTACGCCCAACATGGTGAATATTACCCCAACGATTTTAGCGAGCTTCTTCTCTGGCACCATATTAGCATAAATGGCTCCCACCCTTCCTCCTACAATTGCTCCAGCTCCAACTAGAATTGCGGCTAAGAGGGATATGTGTTTATTAAGAGCATAGCCGATTGCACCGGACAAAGCTGTTATGCAGCCAGCACAAAGCCCTATAACTATTAGGAGTATAATGGAAATCCAATTCATCAGCATCGCCTAAAGTGCAGCCAAGCCATAGTACTTAGCACTGAAAGAATCATTCAAATGCAACTTTTAAGTTTTTGTACTCGTGTTTCCTTAACCCATGGACTGGAGGCTTGTTGATGAGGGGTGTCAAAAACATTGAGGCTGAGTTGTGAAAGGTTCTCTGAGTTTGCGAGGTACTGGCTACTGCCCTTACTCTTAGGTTTTGTAATAGGTTTAGCAATATTCCTCCTTGTCAATATTTACAGATTGCTAAATTTTGTATCACTCCTCGTTGTAAACTGGAATTCTCTGCTTCTTCCAGCGTTTACAATCACCGCACTTCTTGGAGGATATTTAACAGTAAAATTTTTGGCGAAAAATAAAGAGTGTGGTTGCGGAACAGATTTCATGATTGAAAGATATCATTTGGGAAGCGGCTTTGTTAGCTTGAGAGACACAATAAGTAAAACTTTGGCTTCTGTGATAACAATAGGTTTTTGGCGGAAGCGCTGGACTAGAAGGTCCAAGTCTTCTACTTGGCGGAGGAATTTCTTCATTCCTTACTAAGAAGCTGAAGTTAGATCAAAAGGATATTAAAAGACTGTTTTTATGCGGGGCGGCAGCGGGCTTTTCAGCCATTTTCAAGGCTCCGTTGACAGGAATATTATTCGCGCTAGAGATACCCTATAAAAGAGATTTTGAAACCGAAGTTTTCATTCCAGCCTCTATAGCTTCCCTCACCGCCTATTTTACATCAGTCTTAACTCTTGGGGCAGAAACAATTTTTCCAAACTCATTGCCAATTATGTTTATCCCTTCCAACCCTATGCACGTAACTTACCTTATACACGCATTCTTCTTGGGGATTCTAGCAGCATTTGTTGCATTAGTTTTCATGGAATTTTTTGAAAGAACAAAGACCATAAACAGAAAGCTTGCTGGAAGATTCTCAATGTTATATGTAGCCATTATCGCCGGACTCATTCTTGGGGTTATGGGCTTAGTCTATCCCGAGGTGCTTGGCTTGGGTTAATGATTTCATACACAAAACAATCACAGCCAAATTAGGAGAACCAAGTTTGACAACCCTGATTGTGCTTTTAATTCTAAAAATAGTTACCACAAGCATTACCCTAAATTTTGGAGGAAGCGGTGGCCTTTTCATCCCATCATTATACATTGGCGGAGCACTTGGGCTTATTTATGCACAGGTTTTAAACTTTGAGCCGCGCGTTCTATGTGTTATGCTAGCGATGGCTGCGATGTTAGCTGCAACGAGCAAAAGCCTTTTGACGAGCATAACGTTGGTTGCTGAAACCGTGGGTCCAAGCTTTATAATTTTCACAGTTTTTTCCGCTGCTGTAAGTTATTTTCTTACTGGAAATAGGTCATTCTATAAAAGTCAACTTTTAAACAAGACTTCGCCAAGTTCAGCGTAAAACTAAGGATAATAAATTTTTTCATTTGGAATGGTTGTGTTTATTTGCTGACTTGTTATACATTCGCTAAAGGACATAGCTACTTTTCCAAGAGTAGATAAGAGTTTTAAGGTTTCTTAAGTGTACCTAGGATGCATTTTGCAAACTTTATATATGTTGTTACGCTCCACAAATATTTAATAAATTGTTATGGAGAAAATATGATTCATGAGTTAAGGTGGAACTACATGAGTGGAGAGCTTTTAGAAAACGGGCTTACTAAACAGCTCTCCAACTTCGTTAATGCCTTAATCGCCATATCACCATCGAGGAATTATGTGACTCAGTTCCTCTATATTATAAAGATTAATGATGGGATTGACTATAAAATTATCGAAGAGACTTACCCCGAAATAGTTAAGGACGAGTACGTGCGTGAATCTTTTGCTAAAGCTTTTGGTGTGTCCTTCAAAGATAAGGTAACTCTTGAGCCTAGAAAATATGGAGAATTTTTCGTTAACTTTTTAGACAGTGTCCTTCAGATATTCGAGGATGCAGAATTCCGTTCCAAAGTTGGCTTTTTCTTAAAGAATGAATATCCACAAGGTATTCCAAACCTCGCCCAAGAATGGTTGGAAGTAAGGCTTAAGGGTTTATCTTCAGAACCAACCTACGGCATGTTGGCACTAAAGGTTTTGAAAGAGATCGTGAGAGTTGGAAGGGCCACTATTGAGGAACTTGAGAAAAGCCTTAGTATGGGAAGGGGTGATGTAATAGAAACCACAAAACTGCTCAAGCTCTATGGACTAATAAAAGAAGATTTATACGGCTTTACCGTATCAGAAAGTTTGAAAAAGTATCAACACTTGCTTGAAGGTGTTTAGATGAATAACGAGAAAAACTTGAAAGATCACCTCACAAACTTAATTAATGCTTTAACAAATCTTTCTCCCTCCAGAAACATTATATCACAGCTTATTCTGCTGACTCCTGAAGATCAAGCAACGCTAAACAATTCTTTTCCTGAGGTTAACATTTCAGAGTTTAGGGAGGTTTTGAGGGCTATGGGAATAGTTTTTGGAGATAAGATCGAATGTGTAAAAGACTCTTTTGCAGAAACCATCATAAAGTTGATAGATAAAACTTTTGATTGGCTTGATGACGAGTACATTTACTTCTATTTTGACCGCTATTCGGATATCCGAATAGCAAAAATGGATAATGTAAGATCCAACCTTGCAAAACTTACAGGACAGCATATAGACCTTATACCGAACCCTTATCTAGAATGGATCAAGCTAGTTATTGAAAAACTCTCTCATGAATATGGCAAGGATAAGATAGCGAAAATTCTCAAGGAGCTATTAACTCAACTTCCACTTACTTATGGCGGGCATTATAAAGGTAAAACTCTTCAAGAATCTATTGATGAAATAGGAGCAAAAATAAGATTAACCCCCTCTGAACTTAAGGAGATATGTGAGCTTATTATTTACTCAGAAGGCAAAAGTGAGCACATCTATCGCATCCGTTATGGAGGATGGGATAAGACTACTGAGGAGCTATGGATTGAGCATAGCAGGTATCATTTAGACCCTTTGTTATGTACATCACAACGGTACATCATATCCTCTATTGGTTGGACCAATGAGTTTAAGTACGAATTAAGACATAAAGAGTCTTTGCAAAAGGTCTTAGGGGAGATAACATGACAGAAACTCAGGAAGTTAAAAAGCAGAATAAAAACGTGGAAGAGGAACGTAAAGGGAAGAAAGTGGAGAAAAGAAAAGAGCAAGTTAAACATGACCTTTTTCTTAATAAAAAACCAAGCAAAATTTTAAGGAGAGTCTTAGCGTTAAACATCCCATTAAAAAGTATGACAATTTTAAGAGCTCCAAGCATCTCAACCCCTCAGGTAAAGATTCTCCCTCATACTTTCGCAAAGTTAAAGATTATTAGTATAAGGGCACCTTGCTCATCAATTTTAACTCCTATTCTGAAAGTGCCCCAAAAGCTTAGTCGAAATATAAGAGTTCAGGTTTATGAACCATTAGAGATTGTTAAGCTTACATGTCCGGATTTGAGGTTTAAACTCAAACCCCCCAAGAATTTGTCTATTAGACCGCTTTTAGGCGCATTGAGAATAACAGATTTAGGTTTATACAATCCCTGCTTTGTACACAGGTTTAAGCATGTAAAAAGGCTAGGAATTCTTCCTACACCTTCCATAAAGAGTGGTGAGATCTATATGCCTAGAATACAAATAGCTCTAAAGGATATTCAGCCGCGGAGAGTGCAACCTGAAGCAAAGATCGAAGGAATTAAAGAGACCATCGAACATGGATTGGAAAAGCCTCCAGAGACTTCTGTAGAAGAGGTCTTTGTGCCTTCCTTTCTAAAGGAGTTGATAAGCTCTGTTATTGAACGCTCGACGGGGAAACCAGTATGTATAGTGCTTTCGAAAAAGGCCAATGAGTCATTTATTCGCTCATTTGCTATTATTTGCAGAGAAATTTATCGAATTGTCAAAGGAGGTAAACCAGAACCTAGGTGGATTTCTGGGGGGCTTAAAGATGAGATCGAAAGGTATTTGAAGGCCGGAGACATGATTTTTATAGTTGATGATCCGGAACGTAAACTCCTTCCTGATTTTAGCAAAATTCGTTATAATATAGAGGAGTTTTTAGAAAAAGTTAAGAAGGAACTTATGTTAGATAGATTGCGCGAATTATTCTCTCAAGAATTTGGCTTTATAATTTTCCATGTTAATGAAAGGTGGGCAAGCCAATTTGCTAAAATACTAGAAGAAAGTGTTGGATACATAAATGTGATTAAAATTTCACCCCCTCATTGGCAATTGCAAACTAAAAAAGACGTAGCTAAAATTTTTTGGGGATTTATTGAGGTTAGTGAGAGTGAGATTAGTGAGAAAAAGGAACAAACTTTCGACGATATTTTTGAATTATATGAGAGGAGATTCTTCGAAGAATTAGAAAGAGCAGGCAAGGACATTGAACTCACTTATTGGATAGAAGAGGATAAAGAAGCTAGTAGAGAACATGAAAGCACGAAAGTTATAGTTGTTGAATGCTTGGCAAAAGAGTTGGGTGCCAGAAAGAAAGACGACATTATACAAAAGTTAAAGAAAGGAATTATCAAAACAGAACACGAATTAAGCGGGGGAGGAAGAGCTGATGTTTATCTGGAAACACCACCTATTCAAAGATTTGTAGAGATTGAAACTTTTTACGGAAGGGGAGAAGATCCTATTCAGAGGCTTATGAAAGATACATTAAAGAAGTACATAGAAAAAAATGTACGCTATGTGGACATTATCCTTCTTAATGGACTCCAAGCGCTTCTTTATGCTAATAGGTTGATTAAGTTGGCAAAAATCTGTCGTCAACATCATGGGTTAGAAGTAAACTTTTATTTGCCCAACATTAAAGAAAGAAAGCTGATCCCATTGAAAGATGTATTCTCCATGCTAAAGGATGTTATTGGTACTTCATCAGAAGTTACTGAGAAGTTAACAAAAGATGAAGTTGAACGTCTTCGGAACGAATTTTCTCAAGCGTTACGTGAAAGCGGATTGGACCCTGAGAAATATGAAAAATTCTTCGAATTTATGCTAGATTGCTCTAAATCCTACTTAGATAATCTAAGTAGGATGTTAGAAGAGGTTAAACTGTTAAAAGAAAGTCAGGAAGGGTCTAAGTTCTGATCATATTTCATAACTCGAAGAGGTCTTGTCTATGGTTCTCCTAAAAAAGGAAAAGGTATTCCATTCATGCTAGATTTAAGCTTCAACTCATACGACGTGGCCCCTTAATCGATTTGATAATCATTTATGCATAAACTCATAGACTCTGCATCGATAATAGTTGTTGTAGAAACCATCATATCCCAACATCTCAGAAGCTTTGACATGTCAAAATCGTGATAGCTTAGGTCTTAAGATCACTCTGAAGAAAAAATAAGGAGGGTATTTAATGTTCGGGTCTAGAGGGTAGTTAAAGTCTTTTAATCTCTAATTATCTTAGCTTCTCCACTATAGAACTTAAGATAAGCATCCACCAATTTAAAGATGGCGTTGTGGATCTCTCCAGAGTAAAACTTCAGGTTATCGATAGTTCTTTGATTAAGGATTCTATCAACTTCATCAGCTTCCAAGTTTATGGGCAGGGTATTTTTTGAGCCTACTGCGAAGCCCCATATAGATAGAAAAGACTTGATGTAGCATCCATAATAACAAGTTTTCGGGAATACTTGAGAGAGAGTCTTAAGAATGGAGAGGAAGATACTCGGTGTATGGGAGATAGATGATGCTTGTGTAACGATCATCCCATCTTCTGAGAGTTTTCTATATGCAAGCTGATAAAACTCTAACGTATAGAGTTTCTCTGCAGGTCCTCCTTTAACTGGGTCAGTTACATCCATTATTATTACATCATATCGATTATCGGGTTGTTCTTCGAGGAAACTTCTTCCCTCCTCAATGTAGAGTTTTAATCTCTTGTCTTGGAAAGCTCCTGTGGACCATGGGATATGCTTTTTCACTAACTCTATCAATTCTCCGTCAAGGTCTACCATAGTTATCTCTTCTACAACATCATGTTTTTCTACTTCTCTAATTGTCGAGCCTTCTCCGCCACCAACTACTAATACCCTCTTAGGTCTTGGGTGAGCTATTAGGGTTGGGTGGACAAGGCATTCATGATATATGTTTTCATCTATTTCAGATGACTGCATCACTCCATCTAATAGTAAAGCAAGCCCATAATCCTCCGTCTCTACTATGTCTACTTTCTGATACTTCGTCTCTCCAGAATATACTACATTCTTAACGCTATACATTACCTTGAATGTAGGTGAAACCTTTTCTATTACGTAGATTGAAGCTTCAACCATGACTTCCACCCTTATCTATGCTTCAACGATCCCCCTCTTAATCTCTGTTACATTTACCTTGCTAGGAGAATAATATTTAATGAATACTTCATATGCACTCCATGGGTCGACTTGGTCACCGCATGTAAATATATCTACAGCAGCGTATCCATGTTCTGGCCACGTATGTATAGATATGTGAGATTCAGCAATTACTACTATCCCGCTTATCCCTCCGGCTGCAAATACTGTATAATGCTCACCCATGAATGTAGCTTTACATGCTTCTATAGACTCTCTTAATACTCTCTTAGCTAGGGACAGGTCGTGGAGGAGGGTTGATTGAACTCCGTACATTTCTACTACAAGATGCCTCCCAAGAGTCTTCATACCCAATCAGTTTCTCCCCTCCCCCAGCCTTCAAATTAAAAATAAGAAGAACTAACTTAAAAGTATATTATGTTTTCAGAAGTTGAGGGTGCCTGGTGGATGGTTTCGGTTCTGTAACAGATTGCAAAATAGTTAGATGTTAAAGATAGGGGAGGTATGAGATTGACTGCCTCGATAGAAGATTATAATTTTCCAACTTCTAATCGGGATTAGGCGAGCTCTGTCTCTCTTAGGAGTTGTAGCGCCTCTTCTTCTGTAGGTCTACGTTTGTGTAGAATGGTGATCCTGTCCCGTCTAATATCTGGAGAGTAGACTAATGCTCTCACCGCTATTTCTATGGGAACCCCCAGTTGTCTTAAGTTTAGTGGTATCTCTGCTCCCTCCATATATTTTTTAAGCCGTCTCCAGCTATAGTCAGGGTTCTCCCACCAGTTTGGATTATGCATTTCATGGTAAAGGGATATTGGTAGAGTCCCTAAAGCACATTGGATTCCATGAGGTGCTCTATATGGAGAATACATATCTAGGTAGTGGCTGAATAAATGCTCGCTACCAGAGGCAGGTCGGGAAGAACCAACGATCATCATTGATATACCTGAGTAGATTAATGCTTCAGCAAGCTTCTCATAATCTTTGGTTTGACCAGCCTTCAAGCAGTCTAGTATTGTTTCCACAGCCTTCATAATATATTTCTCAGCTGTATAACAATATTCTTCTCCAGCCTCATCTCTTCCAAGCTGCCAATCTTTTACCGAGACAACCTTAGCCAATAGGTCTCCGAAACCTGATGAGAATAGTATTCTTGGAGCTGTTGATACAATATCTAAATCTATTAGAGAAAATATTGGTGCCTTGGTTACGAGGGATTTCCTCCCACTCTCACTAAATAGCGAGACTATTGGGGAAACTATCCCATCATGGGATAATGTAGTTGGAATAGTGATAAAAGAGGCCATATGCTTGTAAGCAGCATACTTGGCTACATCTATCACTGTACCTCCTCCTACCGCTATAACTGTTTGAATACCTTTAGTTAAGATGGTTTTCTTTTCTGCTTCTCTAAATGTTGGTTCAGCTACATCAAATCCTAAGCCATTAACTAGCTTAATTATCTTTTCTCCCACTACTTTAAAGGTAATCTTATCGTAGAAGACGGCAATAGGCTTCCCAACATTTAATATATCTAAGAATCCCGGAAGATCATCTACAACACCTCTGCCGATAACTACTTCACGTAATGTTTTTTCATGAAGTAAGCTGCATCCACATTCTTCTCTACTTGGGATCATGCTTTTAACATTTATTGTTTTCAATTTCTATCTAGATGTACCTACTGCAATTTTAATTTGATTTTGGAAATTTAGCTCTAGCTATACTTTCTACTGTTTTCTTCCAGTGATTATGTATGATAAAGAGTCTGCAATATAACATGTATGGTCTGCTATTCTTTCGAGGTATCTCAATATTAACGCTGTTGAAAGTAAGCATGCTGTATCAATTTTCCCACCCATTTGTATTAGATATTTAATGTTCTCAGCGTATAGGTAATCTACTCGATCATCTCTCTTCCTTACTTCTTCAGCTTTCTTCAAATCTTTGCTTAGATACGCTCTTCCAGCTTCTTCAACCATTTCTAAAACTATCTGTGAAAGCTCTTTAACCTTCGTAAAATCGCATCCTACTTCTGGAATCATCCTAACGATCTCAGATATATTTGCAGCATATCTACCAATCCTGGAAAAATCGTAGGAGACTTGTATCGCCGATTTTATCTCTCTCAGGTCTGAAGCTACTGGCTGGAATCTGGCTATAAGCTGGACTGCCAGCTCACCGACTTCATCCATCATGAATAATAATTGACTGGACATCTTCCTAACTTCTTCAATATTATCTACTCTTGTCAAGACAGATTCTATGCTTTTCTTAAGAGCTTTTCCAGCTAGGTTAACCATATCACTCATTAATCCATTAAGTCTTTCTAAACCGTAATCTATAGGTCTCTTTAAGCTCACATCAATCGACCCCCAAGTCTATCCCATCCTCCCCACGACGTATTTTTCTGTTAATACATGTCTAGGCCTAGTGAATACCATCGAGGTTTCTCCAATCTCGATTAATTCACCCATATATAAGAATGCTACATAATCACTTATCCTTGCGGCTTGCTGAGGATTGTGGGTAACAATTATTATCGTATACTCTTCTTTTAATTCAAGCATTAATTCTTCTATTTTAGATGATGCTACAGGGTCTAGGTTAGCTGTAGGTTCGTCCATAAGTATTATCTTTGGCTTTAATGCTAATGCACGTGCTATGCATAGCCTCTGCTGCTGCCCTCCACTGAGCATTGATGCAGGCTTCTTCAAGTCACTCTTTACTTCATCCCATAGATATGCTTGCTGTAAAGCTTGTTTAACAAGCTCGTCCAGTTCTGATCTGTCTTTTACTAATCCATTAAGCTTTGGACCCAATGCTACGTTTTCATATATTGAAAGATGCGGGAATGGGTTGGGTATCTGGAAGACCATCCCGAATTGTCTGCGAACCCATGTAATATCAACGTTATCACTATATACATCTATACCATTTATTTTAACCTGACCCTCTACTCTAGCGTACGGGTTTAATTCAAGTAATCTATTCATTGCTCTCAGCAACGTGCTTTTACCGCATCCAGAAGGCCCCATTACTGAGAATATTATGTTTTTAGGTACTTTGAAGCTAACATTCTTGATTACATGTTTATCTCCATACCATACATTTAGGTTATTGACTTCTATGGCCCAGCTCATATCTTGACCTCCCTAACTATTAGTCTTGAGATTATGAATATCGTTAGGATTATAGTGAGGAGGGCTGCTGCAGCTCCCCATGCTACTTGATGCCATCTCTCATAGGGTGAGAGCGCAAAGTTGTATATTAGTAATGGTATGGCATTTATAGGCTGGTCTAGACCTCCAAAATATGTAAATGTTGTTCCAAGGATTGTTAGTAGTAGTGGGGCAGTTTCACCTGCCGCTTTGGCCATTCCAATGAGGAGAGCTGTCAAGACCCCACGCCTCGCAGTACTTAACAATATTCTCAAGTATGCTATAGGTGCCGAAACACCTAAGCTGAATGCTGCCTCTTTTAGAGCATGTGGTATTGATCTGTATGCTTCTCTAACATTTAATGCAATGTATGGTATTATGACTATGGATAAAGCGAATGCTCCAGCTAAAGCATTAAACCTCTTCAAAGGTGCAACTAAAACCATGTATGCAAATAATCCTATGATAATCGTGGGGAACTCAACCATAATCTGGAGAAAAATCTGAGTGTACTGAGCAAGCCTTGTATGTGAAAACTCTGATAAGTATAAGCCTGTAAAGAAACCTATGCTTCCACCAATAGCTACTGCTAGTGATGTAAGAATAAGTGAGCCGACTAAAGCTGGGCCTATCCCACCATCTCCACCACCTACTGGAGGTGGAGGTAGATCGATTAAAAAGTCGAGGGTGAGATGTCTAGCCCCCTCAGAGTATATGTTGATTATTATTGCGAAGATTGGTATAGCTGAAACTATAGCTAAACTAGAGATTACCCCAAGCATTACCTTTTCTATTATCTTTCTCTTCTTCAACCCTTAATCATCACCTTCTTTATCCTGTATAATCCAGCTAGGTTTATGATTAAGCCGACTATGAAGAGTATGAAAGCTCCACCATATAGTGCTGGGATCATGTAGTTGTAGGCTTCAGCATTTGGAAACTGGTTTGCTATTAGGCTGGAGATAGTGTATCCCATATCGAATAAGCTTTTAGGAAAAGTAAACGTATTTCCTACAACCATGGCTACAGCCATAGTCTCACCCATAGCTCTTCCCAGAGCTAGGAATATGCCTGCGGAGATCGCCGACTTAATATATCCAAGCATCGTCTTTATCGCCTCCCATTTAGTCATTCCTAAACTATATGCTGCCTCCTTCAAATAGTAGGGCACAGCACTATACGCTTCACGGATTACGCTAGAAGCAAAAGGAACTATCATAATAGCGAGCAGAACCCCTGCTGTAAATAGGTTCGTAGATATAGGCTTGGTAGAGAATAATGGAATAAATCCAAGATACTGGTGTAGGGGTATCATAACATACTGGTAGAGTATGGGTGCGAGGACGTATAACCCCCACAGCCCATATATTACAGAGGGTAGACTCGCCATCAAGTCTGAAATATTATTTATGAACCCTCTAAATCTCATGGGGATAATCTCGGTAGAGAATACTGCAAGAGATATAGCTAAAGGCGTAGAGATAGTGATTGCTATAGCTGATGTGATGAGAGTGCCGAGGAGTGCAGGGAGTATGCCGTACTCTTCTTTTACAGGGTTCCAAGTACTCTTAAAGATGAAGGATAAGCCATCTCTTGAGAGTATCGGGTATGAAGTAACAGCTAGTGAAGTAACTACCCCTACAACGATAAGCAATGAAGTAAATACAAAAATAGACAAAGTAGTGTAGAATATCCTTCCAGACCTCATCTTCTTTCACGTGGTTTTCAAAAGCTTTAATCCCTCCAACCCTATCATAGCTACTTCAGGTGGTAGAGGCTCATATCCTCTCACTATGTTTCCATTCTTCTGACCCTCGGTCAACACCCATTTAAAGAATTCTTTGAGTATAGCAGCTTTAACGGGATCATCATATACCTGTCTTAAGATTACAAATGAGAAGGAAGTTATCGGATAGCTTTCTTTTCCAGGAGCATCAACTGTCTCGTCTGGAAAGATGTGTGACCAGTCTTCATCAGCTCTTGGAAGAACTTTTACTAAAGCTTTAGCTGCAGACTCTACCGCCTCTCTTGTTGGTAGAACACAATTTCCATCTTTATTCTGTATTAGAGCTACTTTTAGACCTACCTCGTATGCATATGCTGCCTCAACATACCCTATAGAATACAAGTTCTGCTGTAGAGCAGCCGCTACACCTTCATTTCCTTTTCCACCTACACCGTTACCTAACTGGTCAACTGGCCATGCAACCGTAAAGTCTGAGCCGACTTTATCCTTCCAGTCTTGTGAAACTTTAGCTAGATATGCTGTGAAGACCCTCGTAGTCCCGCTACCGTCAGAGCGATGTACAGCAATTATCTTTTCATGGGGAAGGTTTAGTTCAGGGTTTAATGCTTTAATCGCAGGATCATCCCAATAGATTATCTCGCCTAGATAGATCTTTGCTACCACTCCTCCAGTTAACTTTAACTTCTCAGACTCTACAGTTGGTATATTATGTACTATAACTATTGTTCCAATTACGACTGGGAACTGTATTATCCCACCTTTGTCTTTAAATTCGTTATATATGTCTGCTTTAAGAGGCGGGTCGCTTCCTGCAAAATCGAGTAACCCTTCTCTGAATTTTGCTTGCCCAGCTCCGCTACCAATAGATTGATAATTTATTTGAATTCTCCCACTTGTAAGCTCATAGAATTTCGAGGCCCAAGCCTGCATCTGTGGATTAAGGAATGTGGCCCCTGCTCCGTTAATCATACCAGATAGTTGTAGAGTTGTCGGTGTAGGCGTGGTGGTAGCCGTATATGTGGCCGTCGGTTGATGCGTAGATGATTGCCAAGATGGCAGCGTGAAGATTGATGTTAGAACAGCTATTACAATAATTGTTATTACAAGTTTAGTATTTGTTTTCATTTTTCTTTCATCTAGGGGTTATTAAGTCTTCAATTTATGCATTGTGTAAGGAGAATATATTTTCGGTATTTTCTATATAGAAAAGACTATATCTACGTAGGTCTATATATGGACGAGATGCAGGAATATATTAGGAAGGCCCAAGTAACCGGTAAAACGACAATCTCAGTCTCCCTACCTAAAGATTGGGTGGAAAAAGCGGGATTGAAGCCTGGAGGCATTGTTAGATTAATACCTAGGAGTAATTCATCACTGATATTGATATGTGAAAGCCAGGCAGGGAGTAAGCGTGAAGCCAAGATCTCTGTTAGAGAAGACAAGGAAGCTGAGACACTGCTTCGGGAATTGATCTCGCTTTATCTAGCGGGATACGACATAATCAATATAGAATTCTCCATACCGTATTCTCAATTAAAACTGTATCTAAAAGAGAATATGAGGAAGAAGCTAATGGGTATGGAGGTTCTCAATGAAAGCATGATGGAGATGCTGTTACAGTGCTTCGCCCAGCATGTCGAACTACCCCTCGCAGAAGCATTAGAAAGACAGGCTGAACTAGCTGCATCGATGCAGAGAGACGCTACAACGGCCCTCTTAAAAAGAGATAGAGAATTAGCAGAAGAAGTAATTCAGAGAGATGATGAGGTAGATAAGTTATTCTATTTTATAAGTAGACAGCTTAACCTTGCTGCTGAGAATCCACAGATGCTTCATGAACTTGAGATAGATAATGTCATGGCATGTCTAAGCTACTCATCCGTAACCAAGTCGATAGAACGAATAGCAGACCATGCATCAAACATAGCAAGCACATCATTATCCTTAGAAGAGGATATTGATAAACAAATAGCACTAGAGATCCAGAAGCTTGATGAAAGAATCAAGAATATCTTTCTGGAATCTAAAAACATATTATTGAGGAAAGATAGTAGACTAGCAAATCAATTAATTGTAGATGTAGAGAAAATTAGAAAAGTATACGATGAAGTCGTCGGGAAAGTCATGTCATGGAAGACGAGCCCGAAGAATACTTCTATCCTGAAGATAGCTTTAGGAGACTATGTGAGGATAGCGGAATACAGTGCAGATATAGCTGAGCAGGCAATTCTTTTAAGTATACTGGAAAAATAATAGTTATTAGATAACTAGCTTCCTCCCCGTTTATCTTACATTTCTCCACCAGTATACTCTATCACTTCAGAGAGAACAGTATCTATCTCGCTTCTCTAAGTATTTTTTAAATGTACTTTATAACAGAAGATTTTTATAAATCGAGTACAAAAAAGTGTTGGAACATTATGCCTAAGAGGATCATTATTAAGGGTGGAGAGGTAACGGAAGAGAAGGAAGCTCCAGTCATAGAGCCAGTGAGAACAGAAGAGAAAACTGAGGACGTGAAGTCTATTGAAACAGCAATTGAAGAGGTATCTATAGTGAAAACTCCATTGTTAGAAGAAGATAGAGAAATAAGTGAAGCCGAGATTGATGTTGAGACAGCTTTTGAAGCATTAAAGAAAAAGATTGAAGAGATAAAAACTAGAGAGAAAGTAACTCAGCAGAAGTTTAGAGACCAACCTGATATGAGTATAGCTATTCTTAAGAAGATCTTGCAGAAATGGGATTTACTAAGAGAAGAAGTTAGAAAAAGTGTTACTGAGGTAATCGATAAATGTAGAAGACTCAAAGCAATGTATGAAGCTAAGTTCTCAAGATTAGAAGAAGAACTATACTTTAATCAGATAGAATTAGATACTCTTAGAGAGCTTGAAGAGCAAGGAGAACCGATATCAATCTCAAAGAAGGAGGAACTTGAGAAGACGGTTCCAGAACTTGTAAAAGAACTTGCTAAAACAGATGAGAGGCATAAAGAAATAGATGCTAAGATTGAGCAGCTTAAAGGAATGAATGATAACATATATGAGGTTACAGCATATAAGGAGCTGGCTGTCAAGCTCTTTGAAGAAATGGCTGCTATAGTCCAAGAGAGGCGTGGGGAAGAAGCTCTACCAGCATTAAGAGCACAAATAGATAGTATAGCTCAACGTGAAGGTATCCCAAGAGAGTATGCAACAATATATGTGTATAGAAAATTGTTAAGAAAGTAGGAGAAAGAGACTAGTTCGGCAACCTTCACATTTCTGAAAAATCGAATAATCTATCAATGGCTTCCTTGACATCTTTACACAGCCGCCCATCTACTATTCAAAAAACTGAAGAAACTAAGGAAAATCCAAGCTAACACCGTAAGGACCCTAAAATATTTATTGGCATTACTGATGGAAGTCTGGATGAAGGACTGGTTATCTTTTGTTTTTGTCTACGAATAACAATGGTTAAAAGATATAACACTCTCTACTTTTCTAAGTCTTTAGATTGCTGGTCTAAACTTATAACAGTAAGCGATGATCTTATCTTCCTCATCTTCCCTTATTCTTCTCAATGTTGCTTCAACTCTCATACCCTGCTTTAATTCTTCTGGGTAGCAGTCTGTTAATTGTCCAAGGATTCTAGTTCCATCCTCAAGTTCTATGAAACCTATTATGTAGGGTGATTGGGCCTCAAACCCCTCCGGTGGGCTTCTGACAACAGTGTACGCTAGGAGTTTTCCAGACTCAGGTAAGGTTACTCGACTAAACTCTCTTGATCTACATTTTCTACAGATTAAAGGTTGAAAGAAATGGGTTTCCCCACAATGATTACATTTCCAAGCATTCAATCTATATCTAAAATCTTTATGCCTCCAGTATCTCGGAACCTTTATCCTAAACATTTTTTACACCTCCCTCAGAATAGATGCAAATGCTGTAGAAGCTACTCCTCCAAGAGATTGAGCTAGTCCAGTTTTTGCTGAGTCTACTTGGTTCTTTCCAGCTCTATGAGTTAACTGCAGGTGTAGTTCAGCTATCTGGTATGCGGGTGTAGCTCCAGCTGGATGACCCCGTGCTTTTAGCCCTCCAAAGGTATTGCATGGTAAGGCTCCAGATAAGCCTAGTTCCCCCTTCTCTAGAAGCTGCCATGCTTTACCTCTCTCAGCGAAGCCTGACGATTCAAGAGATACTATGGCCATGATGGATGTAGCATCATACAATTCGAGAATCTTTACGTCCCGTCTCTCAAGCTTAGCTCTACTCAATGCTTTTGAAGTAGCAAGTTGAATAGCTGGAAACCATAGAGGGTCTTCCCGCTGGAAAGGTGTAAGATAGTCCGTAGATGCTTCTATTATCAGCTCGGTTTTAGGTGTGTCTAGCTTCTTAGCTGTTTCCTCATTTACTAGTACTAGAGCTGCTGCACCATCTGCAATAGCTGTCGTCTCGAATCTCCTTAGAGGTTCAGAGATATAAGGTGAGTTTAAGACGGTTTCAAGTTTTATCTTAAATGGATATTGAGCATGTGGAATATTCACTGCATGTTCATGGCATAAGACTGGGAATAGAGCTATCTTTTCTTGACCAACATTATATCTATCCATGTATAGACTGTATATTAATGCATTTATGGAATAGAATGTTGCACCGATGAATCCTACATATTCTTGTCTTTCACCAGACATCATAGCAGCTGTAACTTCTTCAGCCATACCATCTGACATCTTATCTACGCCTACTACGAGAACAGCGTTAGCTCTACCAGATTCGATCTCTCTAGCACCTGCATAGACTGCTGCTGCACCAGATGCAGAGGCTGCCTCAACACCTATAGCGGGGATACCTGATAAACCAAGTTCTTCAGCAAGCAGTGTTCCTAGATGGCTTTGTTCTTGAAGTATCGGCGACAGCATACTCCCAATATATATCGAGTCAACTCTACTTATTCCTGCATCATCAAGAGCTTTTAGCGATGCTTCAGTCATTAAGTATTCAAGAGACATCCACCAGTGTTCATCAATCTTGGTTAACCCTACACCTGCAACATACACTTTACTCATATCTTAACCACTTTACATCAATATCTTCTTTCTATGCCTAGCATAAATAGCATAATCAATATAGGTCTTCCTCTCAATAAATTTATCTAGAGTCGGAGCCAAACTTCTCTTCACTTCTATGCCTTCTAAAACTCTGATAATATATGAGTCACTTCCCGCTCCCGATCCGAAGCTTGCTAGAAGTATTCTTTGACCTGATTTAGCTTGGTCTAAAACTTTTACGAGACCAAGGAGGCTGGAAGCTGCATATGTGTTTCCAATGTATCCAGTAATCAATCCAGGCTTAGTCTTCTCTAAGTCTATTCCTAGAAGCTTAGCAGCTACTAATGGAAATCTTGCGTTTGGTTGATGGAAAACAGCATAATCTATATCATTTAATGTGTATCCATCGTTTTCTAGAAGATTCTTAACAGAGTTTACTATATGGTGGAAGTAGGCTGGATCACCGGTGAATCTTGCTGTATGGTGCGGGTAGTGTTCATATTCTCTCCTCCAGAAGTCAGGTGTATCTGTTACATAAGATGTCCAAGCTTCTATCTCTGCGACCCCTTCATTCTTATCTCTACCGATTATGAATGCTGCTGCACCACATGCAGCTGTAAATTCTAAAGCATCTCCAGGTCTACCTTGAGCCGTATCAGCACCAATAGCTAAACCATACTCTATCCTACCAGCATCAACAAGGCTCGTGATAAACTGGAGAGCCTCTGTTCCAGCTTTACATGCAAACTCAAAATCTGCAGCTGTAACACTTGGTACAGCGCCTATTGCTTCAGCAACAATTGTCCCAGAAGGTTTTACGGCGTAAGGTTTAGACTCTGTACCAACGTGTACTGCACCTATCTTGCTTGGAGGAACACCTGCTCTCTTAATAGCTATCCTCGCAGCTTCTACAGCCATTGTAACTGTATCTTCATCTAGTCCTGCTACTGATTTCTCTTCTACAGGTAGCTCCGACTTATCTCTACCCCATATACGAGCTATCTCCTCACTTCTAATCCTGTATCTTGGAACATACCCCCCATAACCAACTATCACGGCAGAGTTTATTCTAACCATAGGACTCTAAACATAGACGAATCATTCATGCTATAAATTTATTGGAGCCTAATTCGACGATAAGCGTTCAAATAAGACTAAGAATTAAAAACCCTGGTTAACGCACATACGAGAAATTGTCTTGTAAGGTATAAGGATTATATCAAGGCAGGCTTAAGAAATATTTTCTAGCACGTATTATAAAATGGAGGTTTGAGAGAATGGATCTAGATGAGAAGGATAAATTGATATTAAGAGAGTTGTGGATAGATTCAAGCCAGAGTGTAAGGGAGATTGCTGAGAAGCTGGGTATGCCTAGAACTACGGTACAGGAAAGGATCAATAAGATGAAACGTGAAGGGATCATAAAACGATTCACTATAGAAATAGATTACTCTAAACTTGGAAAAACTACAACTGCTTTTATCCTAGTCTCATTTATGCCTGGTCCGCAAGTCTCCCAGAAAGAATTAGCTAGGAGAATCTCAGAACTACCAGATGTTGAAGAAGTACATTTAATCACTGGTGAATGGGATATAATAGTTAAGGTTAGAGGGTCATCTATAAAGGATATAGGAGATCTAGTAGTAGAGAGGATTAGAACGATGGATGGAGTTGCAAGAACGGTAACATGCGCAGCGCTCTACACAGCCAAAGAATAAATATGTCAGATCCTCTCGTGAATCTAGATATTGAATTGACTATTTCAGAGATTTAACCTCTTTATAAGACTGTCTACTACATGCTCTAATTCTCTTCTAAATTCATGTACATTCTCTAGTTTACTTTTAATCGTCTTGAATTCTTCAAGGCGTGGATGATAAGATATGGCGCCTAAGATTTCTCCTCGAAGCCTCTGTTCTATCTGTTTAGGACTATATTCTCTAAACAAGTTGATCATGTTCACTATGATTCCCAGGAAGTTTATCTTCTCAGCCTTGATGTATTTTATAAGTCTCCCAACAACGTTAAGGCTTAACTCCGAATCCGTCGTTACGACAACTATGCTTACTCTATCTCTAAAGATCCTCTGGGTGAAAGTTAACTCATCCCCCATTCCAGGTGGGAGGTCAATTATCATGGAATCAAGCTTACCAAGATTAAGGATTGAGAAGAAATCAATCAAGAGGTCTATCTTTTCTCTACCACCTAGTGGGAAAGGATTATCTCCTAGAAAGTATCCTATAGACATAACTCTTACACCATCAGATACAGGCAGCGCTACCCCTTCTCTCCCACCTTTAACCTGTATATTCACTGGGAAAAGGTTTTGACCAGCCGGACCGTGAAAATCCAAGTCAAGGTATGCTACATCATATCCTCTCTCTGAAAGAATATATGACGTAGCTGATGAGATCATACTCTTACCGACTCCTCCTTTCCCACTACCAAACAATACAATACTCTCCACGTTCCCCAATTTCTTCCCCAGTAAACTAAGCCTAGGATCAAACATCTTACTGTCACCAAAGTATTATGAGGAAGGCCTGGAAATATATTAAGACCTACCCATCTAAAAAACCTAACAACTAGACAAACCATCTTTCTGAAATCACGTAACTACACGATTTATGTATTCTTGAAGATATGATCGCTTAAAATACGACTGTGCTTTGAAGGGATATATCATTGGCTTAAGTAGACTTTGGAGACCTCTAACTCTTTTCCAGACTCTATTTCTATGTCCATTCTTCCGCATCTCGGGCACCTCTGTAAACCTGCAACCAGGCTTGGTATGAAGTGGATTGGAGGCTCAAGCTCTCCTTCCTCAACTATGTATTCACTAGCTTCTAGCATTTCACTTAGGATCTCCAATGCTTTATCCATCATCCATTTCTCTCCACAGCTTAAGCATTTAAAGACAGCTTTTGAAACGATCAATCTGAACCTTGAATTCTCTAAGCCTGTCCCCTCAGAGAGTATGCTCAGCGCTTCTCTTAATACTTCTATGTTTAAGTCTCTAAGTTCGCCTATTTTTATCTCAACTTCTAAGACTTTCTGATCTTTAAATGATTCAAGTAATGCTGTAACTATGCCTTCAGCAATACTCCACTCATGCATAGATTACTCCACAAACATCTTAAATAAACTAGAATATATTGATTACATGCTTTTACTTCTCCAGACAGTGTTCTTGAGTTAGGTTAATGTAATACGATTCATGAATAAGAAGTGTTGAAGGCATTTAACCTACAGGCATCGGGTATAGTTCAAGGGGTTGGATTTAGACCTTTCATCTATCGGATAGCTATGGAGTCGGGAGTGAAAGGATACGTTAAAAACATTGGAGGCAGCGCAGTAGAAATACACATTGAAGGAAGAGAGGAAGATATTGAGAGGTTCCTAAAAATGTTTAATGATGAGAAACCTAGTGTAGTATACCTAGAGCACGTTCAGATTACAGAGTCTAGAATCGAAGGATATGATGTATTCAAGATTCTTGAGAGCGACCCATACAGTTATAGAAGCTCTATGATCCCGCCTGACTTCTCTATATGTGAAGATTGTTTAAGAGAAGTCTTGGATCCATCAAGTAGATTTTACCTGTATCCATTTCATTCTTGTGCATATTGTGGCCCCAGATACTCAATAATAGAGAAGATACCATATGATAGAGAAAATACTAGTATGAATGATTTCCCACTATGTTTAAAGTGTCTAAGAGAATATCGTGACTCGGAGAATATAAGGAGGTTCCATGCTCAAGGAATAAGCTGCCCAGAGTGTGGTCCAAAAATATCGCTCTATACAAGAGATTGTGAACACATTCATAGCGGGTATGATGCAATAGAATACACTGGGAGATTGGTCGATGAAGGATATATCGTCGCCGTTAAGGGGATAGGTGGTTTCCATATTGCTGCTTCAGCTACCTCAGACTACGCCTTAGAACGTTTAAGAAAGAGGAAGAAGAGGCCTTCAAAGCCTTTCGCAGTCATGGTTCTGGATATTGAAACTGCATCACATCTAGTCAAACTAGATAATGAAGCAATAGGAATACTGAAATCTAGAGAGAGACCAATAGTATTATTAGATATTCTAGAAGAAGCTGAAATATCTAGCTTGGTTGCTCCAGGTTTAAAGCATCTTGGAATTCTTCTCCCATATACCCCCCTCCATTACCTTTTACTGAGAAATACACATGATAAGTTTGCTGTAATGACTAGTGGAAACCCTCAGGGGGAGCCTATGTGTATTGATGAAGAGTGTGCAAGAAGTAAATTATCGGATTTCGTTGATTATTTTCTAGTTCATAATAGAAGGATAATTAATAGAGTTGATGATAGTGTTATAAGATTTACCCGTGGAAGAATATCTATCCTGAGGAGAGGGAGAGGATATGCACCTATGTGGACGACACTACCTATGAAATTGAAGAAACCTATCGTAGCTTTCGGAGCAATGCTTCAAAGTGCTGGAGCTGTAGGCTTCGAAGATAAAGTTGTCCTAACCCAGTATATTGGAGATGTTGATGAATACTATTGTTTTAGAGATTTAGAACGTTACCTAAGATTCCTAATAGGAAACTATAGAATAGATGTTTCCTCATCTATAATCACTGCAGACATGCATCCAAGATATCCATCGACGTTACTTGCTGAGGAATGGGCTAGAAGATACAATACAGGAATCTATAAAGTACAGCATCATTGGGCTCACATAGCTTCAGTAATGGCTGAGTACCGTTTAGAAGAAGAAGTAGTTGGGATAGCTATAGACGGCGTAGGATACGGGCCGGACAAAACAATATGGGGAGGAGAAGTACTAAGAGTAAGCTATAATGATTTTGAGAGAATTGGTCACCTAGAACTGCAGCCTATGCCTGGTGGAGACTTAGCAGTAAAGTATCCTGCAAGGATGCTGGCTGGAATATTAAGTAAGAAGTTAGACCAAGATGAGCTAATCGCTATCTTGAGGAAACTCAAGATAGTTCAGAAAGGGTTCATGCAAGGTGAAAAAGAACTTAGATTGGTTTTAAGACAGATCCAAGACTCTCCAAAGACTTCAAGTACCGGGAGGATTCTCGATGCGGCCTCAGCTCTTCTAGGAGTATGTTTTGAGAAAACCTACGAAGGTGAGCCTGCGATAAAGCTCGAAGCAGTCTCTAAGAAAAATAATGAAATGTTCGATGTCAAGATAAATTATTCGGAGAAAGCTGTTCTGGATACTACTTCAATAATCCTAAACGCTTTAAACCTGCTGATTGACGGAGTAGATGCAGGCGAGATAGCTTACATGATTCAGAAGACGGTTGGATACGGCTTAGGCTTGATAGCTTCTAGAGTGGCGAAAAGAAGACATAGATATCTATTGATCTCCGGTGGTGCAGCGGTAAACGATTATATTATAGAAGGAGTAGAAGAAGCAATTAAAGATACTAAACTACAGTTGCTACTACCTGGGAAGTATCCAGCAAATGATGGTGGGATAGCGTTAGGTCAAGTAGCAATTGTAGCTCATCTATATTCTTAGCCAAAGACTATTCTTCTCTATCGGTTGATTTAGAATACTTCTGGGCTGTAAAGTTTCTTGAGGGCTTCATCTCCGACTATACTTGGGCATCCCATTACCACATGGTCTGTAGATACTTTACGCCTACAACTCTTCCCTCTTTGGCAAGTTCTCAACATCACCATACTGAATCCTTCGGATGGGTATCCCAACGCCATCAACGTCAATCTTCTCAACGACTTTAGACCTTACCAAAACTTTTGGAATTGGTACCTTTCGGCGGTGGAGGGATAGACAAAGCGACCTTTCCATCAATATAGATGTTAAGCTCATGAGGTGTAAGATTAACCAATCTTACCCTCCTCACCATCCCCATCACACTCTTGAATGAACATTATCATTAACGCTAGCTTAAATATTCTGGGCCATACCTATATACTTCTTAACCATCTTAACCGCCTCTATTATAGTCTTTTCATCTACGGCCTGCATATACCGGTTCTTCTCCTAAACCTCTCAACATCGTCAAAGTCATCGAAAACCTTTATGTGAACCCTTTATAGAATATCTTCTTCTCCCCGATTCTGCCTGAAATATACACGTATAAGTCATCGTCAAATGCCTTCCCTACAACCACTACGTTATACCCCATAGATTTAAGCTCGCACATCATCCTATAGAGGAAGCATATATTATCTATCAATCCTTCTTTACATTTATGATATGCATGATCTATATCCGCCAAAACCCTTAGCTTTCCATTCTTGATATACAGGGATATTGATCCTGGATGGAAGATGTACTTCTTCATACTCTTCAAGATGCGGTAATTACACTCATACTCCCCTATAGATTCTTCCTCAACCTCATCTACGGTCTCCTACTCTTCTAGATGCTTATCCAATGTATAGTATTCATGTAGGGATGTCTGGCTGTAATACTTTATGGAAAAAATCTAGGTAACCTCTATTATCGCTCTATACTTCATGCATCTTATGGCTAGGCTAAATATTCTCCACAACAACCTACATTAAGGATTTAGGATTCACATCCACCCATATCCCCAGTACATATTCTGATATGTTTGATAGTTAGTATGCCCCATTTTCAGGCAACGGTGTAATGAATTTATCTATCTAGATGTATGTGTATATTGTGTCTGAATGTGGCTTAGTATTGATTGATGTAGAGGGTGATACAGGAGATATTGTAATGTCTAGGTATTTATGGGATATTAGTTTGGTGGAGGCTTTTAAGCAGCTGGCTAGAAGCCTTGTCAGGATTCTTCGAGGAATATGGTGGATTACAGGATCGAGGGTTTGGCTAAGTTTCAGTGATGACTGCTTCTACAGTTACAAAGCGTTTCGGAAGTACGGCTTCTATCTCAGCTAGTATCTGTTTATCTGTGAAGCCTCTTTGTCTGAGTGTTCTAGCTCCTGAGGGGCATGATGCAACGCATGTCCCGCATCCTTGGCACAATACTCCTTGAACACTAGCAGTCTTAGATTCCTTATCAAACACCGTTGCATTATATGGACATACAGATATACATACCCTGCACCCAGAGCATAGATTCTTGCTAACTTCAGCTATCACCGGCTCAGCTTCTACAACCTCTTGGCTAAGCAGAGCTAAAGCTTCAGCTGCAGCAGCTGCCCCTTGAGCTACCGAGTCAGGTATATCTTTAGGTCCTTGGCATGCTCCTGCAACGAATACTCCTCTGTTTACCGTAGAGACTGGTGCGAGTTTGGGGTGTCTCTCAAGGAAGAATCCATCCTTATCAACGGGGATATTGAATATTCTTGCTAATTCTTTTGCATCTTTCCTAGGTTCTAGAGCCGTTGCTAGTATAACCATGTCTGCTTCTATCTGCTGTACCTTCCCTAGTAAAGTATCTTCAAAAGTTACGGTTAGCCTTCCATTCTCAGATTCAGTGATCTCAGCTGCTTTACCTCTAATGAATATTACTCCTTCTCCCTGTACTCTTCTATAGAATTCTTCGTATCCTTTACCATGTGCTCTAATGTCTATGTAAAGCTCGTAGACGGTAGAGCTCGGAGCTCTCTCCTTAACTAAGTGAGCTAGCTTCATAGCATACATACAGCAGACTCTCGAGCAATAGACGTGGTAATTCTCATCTCTAGATCCTACACAATGGATGATTACTACTGTTGAAGGAGTTCTACCATCTCTTAGGATTATCCGCCCATTTGTAGGACCAGAAGCACTTGTAAGCCTTTCAACCTCAAGCCCAGTATACACATCCTTGTATCTACCATACCCATAACGTTTTATAACAGATGGATCGAAGACATCGTATCCTGTTGCAAGTATAACCGCTCCCACCTCCAAGGTTATCTCTTCAGGTTTCTGTTCAAAGTTTATTGCTTTGGTTGGGCAGAACCTCTCGCATACACGGCATATATTCTTAGTAAAGTAAAGGCAATGCTCTCTATCTATAGTGTATTTCCTAGGCACAGCCTGTGGGAAAGGTATGTAGATTGCTTTTCTAAAGCTTAAACCCACATTAAATTCATCTAAAACTTTTGATGGACACTTTGTAGCGCATAAACCGCATCCAATACACTTGTTCTCATCAACGTATCGCGGCTTCTTAACTACCTTGACTTTATAGTTTCCAATGTAGCCTGATACTTCTTTAATCTCGCTATAAGCTAGTATAGTAATGTTCGGATTAGATGCTACATCAACCATCTTCGGTGTTAAGATGCAGGATGCGCAATCGAGAGTTGGAAAAGTCTTCTCAAGCTGAGCCATTCTACCTCCAATCGACGGCTCCCGCTCAACCAGATATACCCTCTTCCCCGAGTTCGCCAGCTTCAAAGCAGTCTCTATACCAGTTATTCCACCTCCAACGATCAGTGCAGACTGGATTAATGGGACATGGATCTTCTCTAATGATTCATGGAATTTTACTCTATTTACAGCTGCGGCAACAAGTAGCTTAGCTTTCTCAGTTGCTTTCTCAACATCGTCTGTTACCCATGAAACATGCTCCCTTATATTGACCATCTGGAGCATGTATGGGTTTAACCCTGCTTCTTCACAGACTCTCTGGAATGTAGGTCCATGCATTGTCGGAGAACAAGATGCAACAACTACATTTGTTAAACCATATTCTTTGATATCTTTCTTAATAAGTTCTTGACCTGGATCAGAACACATATATGGATAATTTCTAGCAATAACTACTCCTTCTAAACCTTGAGCAAACTCAGTAATCTTCTGGACATCAACTGTTGAGGCAATATTTAGTCCACAGTGGCATATGTATACCCCAATCTTCCTATCCATCTTCACCACCTTATATGGTGGCTGTTAAAACCATCTTCTCACTTAAATGTTCTGCAATGTTTTTACTGATACCTAATTCATCAATTCCAATGCCAAACGATAAACCGACCAATTGTGTAAAGTAGATTATCGGTAGATGCTTGTCTACACTTATTCTTCTACTTAGTCTAGTTCTGGCCATCTCTAAGTTTAGGTGACATAGAGGGCATGCTGTAACAATACATTCTGCACCCGCCCTAACATATGAGTCGAAGATCCTTTCAATTACGGTAAGTACTTCTTCTTCGTTTGTTAACATCAGCATACCTCCACAGCATTTAGTCTTTAATGGTGATTCAACTGGTTGACCCCCAATCCATGAAATAATCTTTTCAAGAGAGGTAGGGAACTCTGGATCATCAAAATAGCTATATGGTCTAGTTATCTGGCACCCATAGTATGCTGCAATCTTTAATCCTTCTAGTCTTTTCTTAACTCTATTCTTTATAGCTTCTTCTCCAATATCATTTACTAGGAAATCTATTACATGGCGTATACGTAGTCTTGAAGATGCTGGGCTTCCAAGTATACTGTATTTCTTTGTTATTTCATTTCTGACCTTAGTATTTGCTAAGATCTCGGTTAACGTTCTATTCATTGATAGAAAACATGCAGGGCATAGGATGAGTATTTCAGGTAGATTCATCTCTAATGCTTTAGCAAGATTTCTTGCTCCTAGTAGATACGACCCTTTCTCATCTACAACTCTATACAGGTTAGATCCACAGCAATTCCAGTCTTCTATCTCTGAAACTGTTATACCTAAAGCTCTCAGTACAGCTAATGAAGAAAAACCATAATGTCTCCCTATACCGTTTCTAGAGCATGAGCAGCCTGGGTAATAACTTAAAGCTTTCCCGCTTGTATCCATTACTTTTACGCTCCTAGATCCTGATCTCTTCTATATTCTGAATCTTTTCAAGTGAAAGCGATAATGTCCCCTCTCTTAGTAGCTTCATTGAAAATGGGATCATCTTTAGTAGTTTGAACGGGCTGGTCTTCAGAGAAAACTTCATCATAAGCCTAGGCTCCGATATCCTACCATACTTGTTTATGTATTCAGCATACGTTTCCATAAGTTTTGGATATAATTGATTGTTGGAGTAACCGTTCTTTAATGCAGACCTCTTTAATGCTGTCATGAACTCTCCGATGTTTATCTTAGCTGGACAGCGTACTGCACATAAATAGCATGTTGAGCATAACCATATGGTTTTAGTCTTTAATGCTTCATGAATAAAACCTTCTCTAACCATTGATACTACCTGTCGAGGAGTATAGTCCATGTAATTGTTTAGTGGGCATGAAGCCGAGCATGTACCACATTGTATACATTTTTCGATAGCTGTATGGATTGCATAGCTATCTTCGATTAGAAAGTTATTCTGAGCGCCCATGCGCACTCACCCTACTTTATCTTGTATCTCTGGAGTCCTCTCACCCAGCTTTACACTCCAATCTAATGCGTACCTTTCGCCAAGCCTCTCAGCTGCAATTATTATCAAGCTGCTCTCTATATCTAAAATATCTCTAGATAACTGAGATATAATCTTCTGAAACTCAACTGAGTCATTCTTATTGTTTAAATGATATTTGCAATGGTTTATAAGAGATCTACAGCATGTTAAAGCCGTAATTATTTTGGGTGAAACATCTATATTCCTCTTCTTTAAATCCACGATAAAATCAGCTAAATTTTTCCATTTATCCTCAATCTTTTGAAAAAGCTCTCTCATGTCTAACCTTGTACTATACACTCTATTCCACCGTCTTATACTGGCATAATCATGAGTATATATGTTGTGTATTTTCTATAAACTTAGTATATACTTTTACGCCACTGTATTGTCTATTCAGTATATTCTAATTCTTCCGTTATGGTATATTCTGGTATAGATAAAGAAATCTTAAATACTAACGGGTATATATTCTTTTTGTGATAGTTAGGAGGTTGCAAAAGGTCGGGCATAACACTCTCTCGATAACTTTACCGAACCAGTGGATCAAGGAAATGGATTTAAAGAAAGGCGATGCAATAGTCTTTGTCTTTGAAGAGGACGGCTCATTAAAACTTAAACCAAGTGCACTTGTTGAGAGAGAAAGAAAGAAAAGCGAAGTCATAATATATGCTGACCAATGTAATGAGCCTTCGCTTCTCGAGAGATTAATCATCGGAGACTATATTCTTGGACATGATATAATAAGAGTTGTTTCTTCAACATCTTTTAAGGCAAGCCATCTAGAAGTAATAAAGAAGGCTGTTGGAAAACTCATAGGCGTTGCAATAATTGAAGAATCTCCTCTACAAGTAATACTCCAATGCATGGTTGAGCCTGCATCCTTCCCTATACAAGTGCTCCTTAGGAGACTATACATTATCGTCTCTACAATGCATAAAGAATTATCTGACGCTTTAAAGGAGTTAAATTCGAGCTTAGCTAGACAAATAACATTGAGGGAGCCGGAAGCAGATAAAATGCATCTACTCATTACTCGTCTATTAACTCTTGCTCAGACTAATAAAGAACTATACTCAACAATAGGGATAGAAGATTCACGGGATCTTATACTATATAGGCTTGTCTCGCAGAATCTAGAGAGGATAGGTGATTGGGTAGAGAATATGTCTAGGTATATTGAGTACTTGGAGCCGAATAAGAACTACATACAGGAGGAGGCATTGAATCATCTAGCAGAAATGAGCAGCCTTTCACATACAATATGCTTTAATGCTATTAACTCATTGTTCACAGGAGATATAGAAGAAGCAAACAAAGTGGTTATACAATATAAAGAAACATATGAAGACAGGGACTCACGGATAATGCATAAATTAATAGAGTATATTCAATGTATGCCGTGTGGTCCTCTAATCGGAGTTATAGTCTTCGGATTGGTGAGAATAGCTGAACTAGGGTCGGAGATAGCTCAAGCAGCAATAGATAGAGGTATCAGGAAACCAAGTAAATTCTCTGAAAGCGCTCCAGATCTTTCAGAATTCATCCGTACATTATCAGGGTCAAAATAATAAAATAATCTAGGGAGAGTGGCTGGCCGATGAGTTAAAGTAGCTGTGGCTAGCGGGGAGCTTTCAGAGCACCGTTGCGTATCGGGAGCATAGTCGGCACCCTACCAGTCGACAGCTTTTACTACCCATCGGCCAGCAGGGCTTGTAGTAAGGAGATTGCTTTCCTCAAAGACTTCAAAATCATCAACTGTAATTTGTAGAGCGCATACTCTTTCGGTAGACGATCAGCTATCCCGATAACTATATCTGAAAAATTTGCACCCTTCTTGGCATTAATGTATAGATTTGCTGCAACATACCTTCTAAGTCTATGGTAGTATCGGCCTTCGTTCCTGTTAGACGTAAATCCTAGTAACCCTTAAGCCTATTTAAGTCCATCCATTTTGAGGCTGCTGTCTACGGCGTGGTACTACCATGAAGAATGCAGATTGACTATAGTTAAGCCTCAAGAACAACAGATACACGTCCTTTGAAACTATTATGCCTCACTACTCAAGGTTATTATAGGTACGGGTTGGCTTAGCTTGAAACTTTATATGAGTCGCACCGCTTAACCTATTGCATGAGGTGCAGAGCTCCATCTCTCATAATCCTTCTCCTCGTGGCTTTCTTGGCAGGCTTTACCGTAGCATCCTTCTACGCTTCTTCCGGACAATATACTACCAGGACCATTACTACAACGGTTACGGCCTATACGACTGTTACAAAGACCGTCAAGGAGACTGTTACTCTAGGAGATATTCAGTATGTCTGCTTCTCAAGGGTCGATGACTGCTCATCGATAATCGTTAAGCTTATAGATTCTGCTGAGAAGTACGCCTACGGGGCCATATACAGCTTCACTCTGGATAGTCTGGGAGATGCATTGATTAGAGCTAGGGATAGAGGGGTGGATGTTAAGGTTGTGATTGAGAGGGAGCAGGCGGAGGTTAAGGGTAGCGAGTATGAGAAGCTTCTAGAAGCGGGGGTGGATGTGAGGCTTGACGGAAATCAGTACCTAATGCATCACAAGTTCATGATAGTAGATGGAAGGATCGTCGTTACAGGTAGCTATAACTGGTCTTACAGCGCCGAGGAGAGGAATGATGAGAACCTGATAGTCATCTCCAACCCGGATGTTGTAAGGTTCTATGAAGCGGAGTTCCAGAGGGTCTGGGGTCAGGCTTCCTAGAATTCCAGACTCGTATAGACGGTAAGCTAAGATTGATGAAGGTGGGGTAGGCTTTAAAAGAGTGGGAGTGGCCCTACGGAGACAGTATAGAATACTTATCGTATCTAGCTGAGAGGCTTGGAGTATCCGAGGAGATCATCAAAGCTTTGGAAGAAGTGAAAGGATGAGGGTAGGTGAAAAACATATTACGGCTACTATTCCAAGTTCTCTCCACTTCAACCCTACATTTTTATTCTTTACTCCATTTTCAGGCTAGTCTGTAAGAGATTCATTGATGACCATCCATTGTTCATTATGTATGTGGCCAGACTCCATGATGTCAGGCCATACGGATTGAAGCTATCTGAAAACCTCTTCTACGCTAGGCTCAGGGTTTATAGGGATGGTGATGGTAAGATGAGGGCTCACAAATCGCTGGGAAGCGGGGGAGGTCTAGAAAAGACGTGTGATAGTGTCCAAATAAGGTGTTATATTTAAAGGCCGGTTGTTGTGTCTTGTTTGTATGGATGTTGTGGCCCTTGTCTCTGGCTGTTTTAAGCGTAATA
>Ga0080004_1194184_pt1 | contig 38370 bp, 29 predicted proteins | sample WasSprMetagenome_FD_69207 | JGI IMG/M metagenome (GOLD analysis project Ga0080004, IMG submission 69207) | Sulfidic aquatic microbial communities from Washburn Spring, Yellowstone National Park, USA - WS (SPADES assembly) (version 2) | ecosystem: Environmental > Aquatic > Thermal springs > Hot...
AGTAGTGATCTTGCCATCTTTTCCCCTCGCTCTCGGTTCTTCAGGTCCCTATTTTATACCCATAGTTATACCTTTGAAAAGCCTTAGGAATTTTATGTATAGTATTGACTTGGGGGCACTTCTGATGTATAATAAAACTTGACGAAATCGGTTATCCGGACTGGCGCAAGGGCCTGCCCGCCCACCAGTGTTATGCTCGAAAGGAGGCACGCAATGACTTCCAGCAAGAATCGCAAGGTGTTGGTTTCCCTGGTACTGGTGCTGGTGATGCTCCTGTTGATGGGGTCCACCATTCAGGCGGCTCCGCCGGCCAGCGCCTCGTGTTTCTACTACACGGTGCGTTGGGGAGAGAATCTGAGCAGTATCGCCTGGCGCTTCGGCGATAACATCTGGAACCTGGCCGCGCGCAACGGCATTGCCAACATCAACTACATCCAGGCCGGCCAGGTGCTGTATGTCTGCTCGGTCTATCCGGCGCCGGCGCCTTCGCCGGTGTATCACGTGGTGCGCTGGGGGGAGACGCTCTGGTCCATCGCCCGGCTCTACGGGACCACGCCCTGGGCCATCGCTTCGCTCAACGGCATCTACAACCTCAACCTGATCTACGCCGGCCAGGTACTGCGCGTGCGGTAACCCCATCGAGAGCCATGCTGTGAGGGGGTCAGGGCATACCTGACCCCCTCTTTTTGTCCCTGTCCCGCTTCCCCCGTCCGCCCGCCGGCGCTGAAAGCCGGCCTGGCTTCCGGCGGCGGCCGGCATGCCCGCGGCAAGATTACTGAATTTCCGGCCCGATTTGTACATCCATTCTTGACAAACCGCAGAGTTCGTGATATAATTAACAATGTAAGGTGAAAAATAGAACGTACTAGATCACAGGGACGAAACACACCGCGGTCGGACAGCTCGCCATACACGAGCTGATGATATACCGAAATACCATAAGGAGGAAAAACGATGGCGCAGAAAGAGATTTCCCGCAAAGCGTTCCTGAAGGGCATGGCGGCAGTGGGTGCCACCAGCGCGGCTGTCAGCGCGCTGGCCGGCTGCGCGCAGAAGCCGGCGGCCGAGAGCTCCATCCCCGCCAAATGGGACCGCGAGACCGAGGTGCTGATCATCGGCACCGGGTTCGCCGGCCTGGCGGCCGCCATTGAGGCCCAGAATGCCGGCTCGCAGGTGCTGGTGCTGGAAAAGATGGAGGTCCCCGGCGGCAACTCCGCTATCAACGGCGGCGTCTACGCGGCCTGGGATTCCCGCATCCGCCGCAAGTTCCCCGACCTGCCCCCCGATTCCGCCGATATCATGATGGAGGACATGCTGAAGGCCGGCCAGCGCCTCAATTGGCCCGCCCTGGTGAAGAAGGTGGCTACCGAGTGTGTGGACGGCATCGAGTGGCTGCTCGACCTCGGCACCCCGTTCCAGGAAAAGATCGTGCAGGCCGGCGGCCATTCCCGCCCCCGCACCCACACCACGGTGAACGCCTCCGGCAGTGATGCCATCAAGGCCATGCTGAAGAAGGCCGAGGAGATGAAGATCGAGATCCTCTACGAGCACAAGGTGACCCGCCTGATCCGCGAGGGCTGTGGCACGGGCCGCGTGCTGGGGGTCGAGGTGGAGACCGGCGGCCAGAAGAAGTACTTCAAGGCCAAGAAGGCGGTGGTCATCGCCACCGGCGGCTTCTGCAGGAACGTCGAACTGCGCACCAAGTTCGTGCCCTGGCTGACCGCCGAATTCCCCAGCACCAACCATCCCGGCGCCACCGGTGAGGTGATGGTGGAAGCGATGCGCATCGGCGCCGCCGCGACCCAGCTTGACTGGATCCAGCTCTATCCCTTCGCTGACCCGGAGACCGGCATTCTGGACCGGCCGGCAGTCATCCCGTTCAACGCGCCGGCCTACTGCATCTACGTGGCCAAGAACGGCAAGCGCTTCGTGAACGAGTTGGCCGACCGTAAGGTCTGCGCCGACGCTCAGCTCTTCGGGGTCAAGGAGAAGCCCACCTTCACCATCTTTGATGACTCCAAGGTGGATGAATTCTTCAACCGCGATCACATCGAAGACGGCGTGAAGAAGGGCCGCATCATCCGGGCGGACACCCTGGAGGAGCTGGCGCAGAAGGCCGGCATCGACGCCGCCGCCCTGAAAGAGACCGTCGCCAAGTACAACGAGATGGTGGACAAGGGCGTGGACGAGGAGTTCGGCAAGCCCAGCATGAAGGCCAAGATCGAGAAGCCGCCCTTCTACGCCATCCCGCAGTGGCCTTCCGTCCACCACTGCATGGGTGGCCTGCAGATCACCGACAAGGCCCAGGTGCTGGACCTGGATGGGAATGTGATCCCCGGCCTGTATGCCGCCGGCGAGGTGACTGGCGGCGTGCACGGCGCGGTGCGCCTGGGAAGCTGTGCCTTTGCGGACTGCATCGTCATGGGCCGCACGGCCGGCAAGAACGCCGCCGCTGAGGCGCCGGCCGCCTGATCCGGGACCACAACCGGCGAACGCCAAAGCCTGGGGAGCCGGTGAAGCCCCCCAGGCTTTTCTCGCGCCGGCGAAACACCAGGTCAGATAGATTTGACATCCTCAAACATTTGTGATAAAACGCTCGATACTTATTATGCAGAGTATATAAGCTACAAAGATCACGGAGATGCAGATATGGACACGTCAACCACTTCACCGTCCCCCAAAGGGCTGAAGGGCTTCATCGCCCGACGGGGTATCGCCTGTACCATCATCATTGCCCTGTTCATCCTGCTGGTGGCCGCCAACGCTGTTTACGCACTGTGGGAGGCAAGCTACAATCCCTCGTTCTGCAGTCTCTGCCACATCATCCGCCCCTATGTGGATTCGTACCGCACCTCCCAGTATCTCGACCACATCCATCAGCAGGCCAATGTGGGATGTAAGGACTGCCATGTCACCTCGCCCATCGGTGCCCTCAAAGAGGTGGCGGCCTATGTGACGGGGAACTATGATAACCCGCTCACAGAGAGGAAAATGACCAACGACATGTGTCTGAAATGCCACCGCTCCTACGAGTCGCTGGCAGAGCGCACCGCACATCTCAACAGGAATCCGCACAACAGCCACTGGCCCAATTTGCGCTGTACCGTCTGCCACAAGTCCCACCGGCCAGAGGAGAACTACTGCGCCCAGTGCCATCAGGACTAGCCGGCCCAGTGCGGGATCTTGTCGTATTCGTGGGTGAATGGGCTGGGCCGGCCCACCGGCCCAGCCGGACACAAATACAATACCATTGAACAGGTTACAGCAAGGAGGCGAAGATGTCCAGCAAGGTTTCGCGCAAGCAGTTCCTGAAGGGTATGGCCGTGGGCGGCACCATGACCCTGGCGGCGAGCACCCTCGCCGGCTGTCAGAAAGCCATGCCCAGCGGCCCCGTCCCCTCCAAATGGGATGAGGAAGCTGATGTGGTGGTCGTCGGCACCGGTTTCGCCGGCCTGGCGGCCGCCATCGAGGCCAAGAACGCCGGAGCGGTCGTCAAGGTCATTGATAAGATGGAAACGCCCGGCGGCAACTCCATCATCAACGGCGGCGACTTCGCCGCACCCGGCAACTGGTACCAGAAGGAGCAGGGCATTGAGGACTCGCCGGAGCTGATGCTGAAAGACATGCTCAAGGCCGGCCTGAACCTCAACCACGTGGATCGCGCCAAGCTCCTCACCGAAAAGGCTCTCGAGGCGGCGGAATGGGCCCGTGACTACATCGGCGCCGAGTTCTACCGCCTGACTTACCACGGCGGCCACTCCGTCCCGCGCACCGTCCAGCTCGTCAAAGGCGGCTCCGAGCTCATCAACAAGATGCTCAAGAAGCTCCAGGAGCTGGGCGTGAATGTGGAGACCCAGCGCAAGCTGGAGCGGCTCATCGTCAACGAGGCCGGCCGCGTGGTGGGCATCGAAGTGAAGGACGGCTATCAGTTCGGCGACGAGACCAGCGGCAAGAGCGTCTACATCAAGGCCAAGAAGGCGGTCGTCCTGGCCACCGGCGGCTTCTCCCGCGACATCAAGATGCGCATGATCCACGACCCGCGCCTGACCGACGCTTTCGAGAGCACCAACCACCCCGGCGCCACCGGCGAGGCCCTGCGCGCCGCCCTGAAGATCGGCGCCATGGACGTGCACATGGACTGGATCCAGCTCGGCCCGTGGGCCAGCCCGGATGAGCCTGGCTTCGGGCTGGTGCCGCTCTTCTGCGAGCGCGTGGTCGGGTGGGCGCCCATGATCAACCCGAAGACCGGCAAGCGCTTCATCAACGAGACCGGCAACCGCAAGGTGCGCGCTGATGCCATCATCGAGATCGGCGTGCCGGTGGTCATCGTGGCGGACACCTACGCCACGGAGAAGAACGTGCCGGCCGATGTCATCGAAGGCGGCCTCAAGAACGGCGCCATCAAGAAGTTCGATACCCTGGAAGAGTTCGCCAAGGCCTATGACATCCCCTGGGACGCCTTCAAGGCCGAGGTGGAGCGCTGGAACAAGTTTGTCGAGAACCAGAAGGATGAGGACTTCGGCTGCATGATCTTCAAAGACGCCAAGCCGTTGGGCTTCCAGCCGCCCTTCTACGCCGCCCGCCTGTGGCCGAAGGTGCACCACTGCATGGGTGGTCTGGTGACCGATGTGAACGGCCGCGTCATTGGCCAGGACTTCGAGCCCATCCCCGGCCTGTATGCCGCCGGCGAGGTCACCGGTGGCATCCACGGCGCGGTGCGCCTGGGCGGCGTGGCCATGGCCGACTGCGTGGTCTACGGCCGCATCGCCGGCAAGAACGCCGCCGCCGAGACGCCGGCCGCTTGATCCTCGAACCCTCCTGTCCGTCAAGCAAAAACTGGGGAGCCAGATGGCTCCCCAGTTTTGTTTGTCGGTGCGATGATGCTCAGCCCCCCAGCTCCATCGGCTGAGCGACCAGATGCAGGAGCAGGTCCACCGCGGTGCGCACGTCGCGCTGGTCCACCATCTCCGAAGGGGTGTGGGCGTAGCGGGTGGGGATGGACAGGACGCCGGCCGGCACGCCCTCGCGGCTCACCTGCATGGCGTAGGCGTCCGTAGTGCCCCGACGGAGCACCTCGAGCTGATAGGGGATGCCGGCCTTCTCGGCGAGCTGGACGAGATGCCGGCGCAGGCCCGGGTGAGCGATCATGCCGCTGTCCTTGACCTTGATAGCCACCCCTTTGCCCAGCTCCACCGCCATCTTGTCGCTCTCGGGATAGTCGCCGGTGGTGGTGATATCCACAGCAATGGCCACATCCGGCTCGACGGCGAAGGCGGATACCATCGCTCCGCGCAGGCCGATTTCCTCCTGGACGGTGAAGACCACGTACAGATCGTAGATGGTCTCCTTTACCTGCCGCAGGAACTCGACCAGCACGGCACAACCGATGCGGTCATCCATGGCCTTGCCCACCCAGCGCGTGCCCTGGGCGAAGAAGGGCCGGTGGAAGCCGGCGATGTCCCCGACCTTGACGGGACACTCCGCCGGCGACGCGGCGCCCACGTCAATGAAGAGCTTGTCCATGGGCGGAATTTTATCCTCCTGCCAGCGCTCTATCCCGATGACGCCCATGGTGCCGTTCTCGAACACCACGCGGCCGCCCAGCAGGGTCAGCGGGAACACGCCCCCCATGGGATGGAAGCGCAGGAAGCCCTTCTCATCAATGTAACTGACGATGAGGCCAATTTCGTCCATATGGGCGGCGAGCATCAGCCGGCCGACGGCCGGGGAGGCGCCGGCGCGCTTGCAGGCAATCAGGTTGCCCAGCGCATCCACTCGCTGCTCGTCCACATATGGAGCGATCCGCTCCTGGATCAGCTCGCGTACCTTTCCCTCCGCACCCGAAGGGCCGTATGCCTCCGTAAGCTCACGCACGATCTCTTCCACGGTTGTGCCTCTCCTGGGAATGTGAAGAAGATGGCCGTTCAGACTTTCGGTTCAGGCCAGTCCTGCAGGCGCGGCAGTACGGCGCGCACCAGCGCGATGGTATGTTCCAGATCGTCCAGGCTGAGGACGCTGGCCGGCCCATGGATATAGCGGCTGGGGACCGCCAGCGCCGCGCTGGGCACGCCGGCGCGCGTCAGGTGAATGGCGCCGGCATCCGTGCCGCCCAGCGCCGGCTCCTTGAACTGATAGGGGATGCCCGCCTGTTCCGCCGTGTCCACCAGCAGTCGCACCAGCCGACGGTCCGCCACGACACTGCGGTCCGCCAGGGTGATGGCCGGCCCCTTGCCCACCCGCGTCACCGGGCTCTGGTCCTTCTCCTTGGGCAGGTCGTCGCAAATGGTGCCCTCGAGGGCGATGGCCACATCCGGCGCCAGGGCGTAGGCCGCCACGCGGGCACCGCGCAGGCCGACCTCCTCCTGGACGGTGAAGACGGCGGCGAGTTCCACCGGGTAGGGGTCGCCCTGCAGTACCGCGGCCAGGACGGCACAGCCGGCGCGGTCGTCGAAGGCCTTGCCGCGCACCAGCCGGCTTTCCCCTTCCAGGCCGTGCGGGCCAAAACGCGTGGCGAAAGCGGCGTAGTCCCCGACCTTCACCCGCTTTTCGGCGGTTTCCTTGCTCGTGGCACCGATGTCAATGTACATTTGCTCCACGGGCGTGACGCGCTCGCGTTCCTCCGGCTTGAGCAGGTGGATGGGCTTGACGCCGATGACGCCGGGCACGCGCTCTTTGCCGATGACCACCCGCTTGGCCGGGAACAGCCGGGGATCGATGCCTCCCACCGGCTGAAAGCGCAGTAACCCATCCTTTTCGATACGGGTGATCATCAGGCCGACTTCGTCCATATGGGCGGCCAGCATGACGCGTACCGGGCGTTCCACGCCGGCGCGCGCCCGCTTGATGGCGATCAAATTCCCCAGGCTGTCAGTGCGCAGTTCGTCCACATAGGGGCGCACGGTCTGGGCCAGGATATTGCGCACCTCTTCCTCGCATCCGGAAACGCCAAAGGCATCGCTCAGTCGTTGCAGCAGCACGGTATCACCCTCACTCAGGCAGGGAAAAGGTCAGCCGGCGGACGAATTCCTCATTCAACGTGCTGATGAACCCGGCCAGCAGGCGGCCGGCGCGCCGGATGTCCTTCAGCGAGATCACTTCCACCGGCGAATGCATGTTCTGCGTGGGGATGGACAGCACCGCCGTCGGGATACCCTCCCGCGTCACCTGGATGGCCCAACCATCGGTGCCGCTGTGTTCCGGCATGGGTTCGATCTGATAGGGGATCTCCAGCGATTTGGCGGCCTCGACCAGCGCCTCGTGGAGCGCCGGGTGCACGTTCGGCCCGATGGCGATGACCGGGCCGGCGCCCAGCTCAAAGGTCTCGGCGTCCGAAAGCCCCGGCCCATCCCCAAAGGTGACGTCAATGGCGATGGCGATGTCGGGCGCCAGGCCGTAGGCGCTGACCATGGCGCCCCGCAGGCCGACCTCCTCCTGCGTCGTGGCGACCGCATACACATCCCAGGTGTGGTGCATGCCCTGCAGGGTCATCAGGCAGACGGTGGCAACAGCGACAGAGGCGCGGTTATCGAAGGCCTTGCCGGCCACACGCTCGTTCTCCAGCTCGAGCGCCGGCACACGAAAGGCAATCGGATCACCGATGGACACCAGCTTCTGCGCCTGCTCCTGGCTCAGCCCCACGTCCACGAACAGCTCATCCATGGGAAGGGGTTTTTGGCGCTGTTCCGCCGGCACCAGATGGGGTGGCCGCAGGCCGATGACGCCGGGAAGCTCCCGCCGGCCGAAGACCGTCACCTCTTGCCCCGGCAGAACCCGCGCGTCGATCCCGCCCACGCTGGTGAAGCGCAGAAAGCCTTCCTCGATGCCGGTGACCATCAGGCCAATCTCATCGCAGTGTGTGGCCAACATAATGGAGCGGGCCGGCGCATCCGCCGGCCGCTGTCCGCGGCGCAGGCCGATGAGGTTGCCCAGGGCATCAGTGCGAAACTCGTGCACGTAGGGCTTCCAGTATGAGCGGATGAGTTCCTGAACGGGGGCCTCAAAGCCGGCGACGCCAGGCGCCTCGCTGAGGGCTTTCACGATCTCCAGCAGTTCCACCGATCGCTTCTCCTTAGTCATCATCTGCGTCTGTGCTGTCGGGTGGGCGGTGGGCTGAGAATGCCGGCATATTCAGGTCCGCCAGGCTTTGCAGGATGGCGCGCCGGCTGGCCTCCAGGTAATGGAGGTCCATCACGTCCTCCCACAGTTCCTGCCGCCGGCTGAGCCAGTGGGGGCCGGCGGAAAACAGGCTGTTGAGATAGCGGAACAGGCTGGTCTGAATCTGGCTTTCGACCTCGTCCAGCCGGCGGTGCAGGTACAGCCGCTTGGTGGCGCGGTTCATCTGCTCCACGTCGGGGCGGATGGAGGCGCGTCGGCCGCGTTGGGCGCTGGGACGATTTCTTTCACCGACCATGTATACACCTTTGCGGGAATATTGCTGTATCCATCTTATCATCATCGGGGAGAGATGTCAAAGCATGGGAATCTCAACAAATGCCTTGACGCGCCGCCCAGTTCGCCCTATAATGGGAGTTGCAGCCGGCTGTGCAATGTCCTGGAGGACATGCGTGAACTGTCCGAAGTGCGGTACCTGGAACCCGGATGATAAGATCGTCTGCTGGCGCTGTCAGGCGGAGCTTCCCCGCCCCAAGGAGCAGAAAAAACGCCGTTCGCCGGCCGTTTCCTGGCTGTGGATGTGGGGTATCATTATCATCCTGGCCATCGTCCTGATCCTGCAGACCTGCTCTATGGTTACGCGGTGACGCGCATGATATCCTGACCGAGAAAAACCAAGGATGAACAGGGAGCCCCACCCAGGTCAAGGACAACCCGCCGCCCGAAGACTGCCGGCCGTCCGCCTCACCGCCGGCGTGCTCCTCGTTCTCCTCTTCCTGTTCCTGGCGAACGGCGTGTGGGCAGAAAGCCCTCATCCCGCCCCGGAAAACCCCGCCTATGTCCCCGGGCAGTTGATCGTGCGCTTCCGGGAGGGCCTGCCCCCGATGATGGCGGCCTCCGCCCTGTTGAGCGTGCGCATGCAGACCCTGGCCGTGGAGGAAGCCCTGGATCTCCAGCTCGTCGCCGTCCAGCCCGGGCTGGAGGAGAAGCTGATTGACCTCCTCAGCGCCAACCCGCTCATCGAATATATCGGCCCCAACTATATCGCCCACATCGCCGGCGAACCCAATGACCCGGCCTGGTGGCGGCAGTGGGACATGCAGCAGATCGGCATGCCCACTGCCTGGGAGCAGTCCCAGGGCGATGCCGTGGTCATCGCCCTGGTGGATACCGGTGTGGACGCGCGGCATCCGGACCTGGCCGGCAACCTCCTGGCGGGATACGATTTCATCGACGAGGATCAAGACCCACAGGATGATAACGGCCACGGCACCCATGTGGCCGGCATCCTGGCCGCCGTGGGCAACAACGGCATCGGCATCGCCGGCATGGCCTGGCGGGCCAAAGTGATGCCCCTCAAGGTGCTCGACGCCAAGGGCGACGGCTCGTATTTCAACATCATCCGCGCCATCCGCTATGCCGCGGATCACGGCGTCCGGATCATCAATCTCAGCCTGGGGGGCAGTTTCCACGACCCCAACCTGCAGGAAGCGGTGGCATATGCCCGGGCCAAGGGCTGTCTGGTCGTGGCGGCCGCCGGCAACCAGGGCGGCGCCCTGCTCTACCCGGCGGCGTACAGCGAGACGCTGGCCGTGGCTGCCACCGATGACCGCCAGCGCCGGCCAAGCTATTCCAACTACGGCCCTGGGGTGGATCTAGCCGCGCCGGGCGGCACGCAAAGCGTCGGCATCTACAGCCTGGCGCCGGCCGGCGGTTATACCACCCTCTTCGGCACCTCGATGGCCGCCCCGCACGTCTCGGGGTTGGCCGCGCTCCTCTGGAGCATCGCGCCGGCGCTCACCGCCGACCAGGTCGCCGGCATCATGGAGGACACCGCCCTGAAGGTCGGCACCACCCCATACGATGCCCGGGGCTGGAACCAGGAGCTGGGCTATGGGCTGATCAATGCCCCGGCCGCCATCCAGCGGGCCCGCCAACTGCTCCTGCCCACACCGACGGCCACACGCCCGCCGGCGGCTACCCCCACACCCACCCCATCGCCCACGCCGGCCCCGTTGCGCACCGTCGAGATCCGCCTGCAGGCCGGCTGGAACCTGGTTTCCTTCAACGTCCAACCGGTGGACGAGCGCATTTCGGCCCTGACGGCGGAATTGGGCACGGCGCTCGAGGCCATCCTCAGCTTTCGCTGTGGCATGGGAGGCCTTTCCTATTACGCCGCCCTGCCGGCGGACATCAACAGCCTGCAGACGCTGCAAGGCGGGCGCGGCTATTGGATCCGGATGCGGGAAGCGCGGACATGGCATATCACCGGCCGCCCTATTCCCCCGGACGCGCCCATTTCCCTGTGCGCCGGCTGGAACCTGGCCGGCTACCTCCCCGAACGGGAAATCCCTCTGACCAGCGCGCTGGCATCCCTGGGCAGCACGGTGCAGATCGTCCTGGGATATCATGACGGCGAAGCGCGCTCCTATTACGCCAATCTGCCGGCTGAACTGAACAGCCTGCAAACCATGCGGCCTGGTCACGGCTACTGGATATACGCCGGCCAGCCCGGCATCCTGACGTACCCCGGCCCTTGAGGGCCGGCATCTTCCCCGTGGAGAAAGTGTTCCCATGGCTACACTCCGCTTCATCTTAAATGGCAAGGACATCCAGGTGGAAAATGTGGAGCCGGCCACCCCCCTGGCGCGCCTCCTGCGCGATCGGCTCGGCCTCATCGGCACCAAGATCGGCTGTGGCGAGGGCGAGTGCGGCGCCTGCACCGTGATCGTGGACGGCAAAGCGGTGGTCTCCTGCCTGTACCCGGCCTGGAAGGTACAGGGCGCACGGGTAGAGACCATCGAGGGCCTGAAGCAGGGCGACCAGCTCCATGTCCTCCAGCAGTCCTTCGTGGATGCCAACGCCTCGCAGTGCGGGTACTGCACGCCGGGCTTCATCATGTCCGCCAAAGCCCTGCTGGACGCCCATCCGCGCCCGAGCCGGCAGGAGATCGTGGAGGCGATCCGGGGCAATCTCTGCCGCTGTACCGGCTACTACCAGATCGTGGATGCCATCGAGCTGGCGGCACGCCGGCTCGCCGGCGAGGACGACGGCCCGCGCCCGGCGGAAGAAGGACGGGGGAGGATCCTGCCATGAACCACTACATCGGCTCCAGCGTCGAACGCTACGACATCGGCACCAAGGTCGCCGGCAGTCGCAAGTATCCCCAGGACTTCAACATGGAAGGCCAGCTCTACGCCAAGGTGGTGTGGAGCGAGTATGCCCACGCCCGCCTCCTATCCATTGACACCAAGGCGGCGGAACAGGTGCCCGGCGTGATAGCGGTGTTCACGTACAAGGACGTGCCGGTCAACGAATATGGCATTTACCTGATGGACCAGCGGGTGCTGGCCCAGGACAAGGTCTACTCGGTGGGTGACCCGGTGGCCCTGGTGGTGGCGGAGAGCGAAACGATCGCGGCGCGGGCCGCCGGCCTGGTCAAGGTATCCTACGAACCCCTGCCGGTGGTGACCGACGCCCGGCTGGCCATGCTCCCCGATTCCCCCCTGGTGCATGAGGAGCGCGGCACGAACGTCCTGTATCATATCCCCATCCGCGCCGGCAATATCGAGGAGGGATTCGCCAAAGCGGATGTGATTGTGGAAGGGAGCTATTACACCCCGCGCGTGGAGCACGCCTTCATGCAGCCGGAAGCCGGCCTCGGCTACATTGACGAACAGGGGCGGGTGACCGTCATCTGCGCCGCGCAGTGGCCGCACGATGACGTCCGCCAGATCGCCCATGCCCTCGCCCTGCCGGAAGAGCAGGTGCACGAGATCGTGCCGGCCATCGGTGGGGCTTTCGGCGGACGGGAGGACATCTCCCTCCAAATCCTGGTGGCGCTGGCGGCTTATAGACTGCGCCGGCCGGTGAAGCTGGTCTACTCGCGCGCCGAATCCATGCGCGGCCACGGCAAGCGCCATCCGTTCTACATGCGCTACCGCACCGGCGCCACGCGCGACGGCTATCTCACCGCCGTGGAGGTGGAGTGCATCACCGACGCTGGCTCCGCCGCGTCCACCAGCATCCCCGTGCTCCAGAACGCCGCCAGCTTCCTGGCCGGCCCCTACTACGTGCCGCACGCCCGCATTGACGCCTACACCGTGTACACCAACAACATTTTCACTATGGCCATGCGCGGTTTCGGCGCCACCCAGCCGCCCTTCGGCTACGAACTGCAGATGGATAAGCTGGCGGAAGCGCTGGGCATGGACCCGGTGGAAATCCGCATGCGCAACCTGCTGGAAGACGGCATGCGGGCGGTGACCGGCAACGTGATGCGCCACGGCACCGGCATCAAGAAGACGCTGGAAGAGGCGGCGCTGGCCGCCGGCTGGCGCCGGACACCCGCCGGCTGGCAGAAGCCCGACCTGGGCGCGCCTTCCGCGCCCCACAAACGCCGCGGCATTGGCATCGCCTGCGGCTACAAAAACGTGGGATACAGCTTTGGCTTTGATGACAAATCCGAGGCGCATGTGGAACTGCGCCTGGACCCCCAGGGGCAGATCTCCCGGGTGCTCATCCGCATCGGCGCGGCCGAAGTGGGCCAGGGGGTGATGACCACCCTGGCGCAAATTGCCGCCGAGACGCTCGATGTGCCGGTCGAGAAAATCCGCCTGTCCCTGATCGATACCGCGGTGGTGCCCAACGCCGGCTCCAGCTCCGCCTCGCGCCAGACCTACATGTCCGGCAACGCCGTCATGCGCGCCTGCCAGAAGGCCTTGGAGGCCTACCATGAGGCCCTGCGGGCGAAAGAGGGACAGGATGTCATCACCGCCTCATACACCTATCGCGCCCGGGAGGTGACACCCACCACCAACTATGACCCGGTGACGGGACAGTGCGAGCCGCATATCAGCTACAGCTACGGCACCCAAGCCGCGATCGTGGAGGTGGATACCGAGACCGGCGAGGTGGAAATCCTGCGCATGGTGTCCTCGACGGATATCGGCAGGGTGATCCACCCGGCCAACGTGTTCGGGCAGGTCGCCGGCGGCATCCACATGGGGGTGGGCTTCGCCCTGACCGAGGAATTCATCCAGCAGGAGGGACAGATCATCACCCAGAGCTTCACCGGCTATCAGATCCCCACCATCCTGGACATGCCCCGCGAGCTGATCCACCGCAATGTGGAAATCCCGGACCCCACCGGGCCGTTCGGGGCCACGGGTCTTGGGGAGACGCCCACCCTCCCGACGGCGCCGGCCATCATCAACGCCATTCACGATGCGGTGGGCGTGTGGATAGACAGTTTGCCGGCGACGCCGGAAAAGGTGTACCGCGCCATGCGGGAGCTGGGGAAAAAGAATGCCAGGCACCGCCAAAGCGGATAACCTGGCCTGTGTGCATGAGAACTGCGGGGGAATAGAGGGACGCGCCGGCGCTATTCCTCGCTGGGCTTCTTATAGCGGTATGAGATGCGCCCGCGCGTCAGATCATATGGGGACATTTCCACGCGCACGCGGTCCCCGAGCAGTACCCGGATGTAGTACTTGCGCATGCGCCCGGACAGGTACGCCAGCACTTCATGGCCGGTGTCCAGCCGCACGCGGAACATGGTGTTCGGCAGAGCCTCGACCACCGTGCCTTCGACTTCGAGCTTCTCCTCCTGTTTCGCCATACCCCTCCTCACAGAATCAATTTGATGGCATGAAAAGGGGCGCGCAGGGAAACTGCGCGCCCCGCAATCATCACAGAAAATCGCGCAACTGCCGGCTGCGCCGCGGATGGCGCAGGCGGTTGAGAGCCTGTACCTCGATCTGGCGGATGCGCTCCCGCGTCAGCCCGAACTTGCGGCCCACCTCTTCTAACGTGTAGTAGTGGCCGTCGTGCAGGCCGAAGCGCAGGCGCAGGACGCGGGCCTCGCGCGCCGGCAGTGTGTCCAACAGCTCCTCGATCTTCTCCCGCAGTAAGGTGCGGTCCACCGTCTCCGGCGGTGGAGGCGTGCTCTCGTCCTCGATGAAGCTGCCCAGCTCCGTCTCTTCCTCTTCACCGACCGGCTCCTCCAGGGAGAGGGTCCGGCGGGAGATGCGCAGCATCCAGCGCACCCGTTCCGGAGACAGATGCATCGCCTCGGCCAGCTCCTCGGGGGTCGCCGGCCGGCCCAGCTCCTGCTCCAACTGCCGGGCCACGCGGTACAGCATGCGAATGCTGTCGCCCATGTGCACCGGCAGGCGAATGGTGCGGCCCTGGTCGGACACCGCGCGGCTGATAGCCTGGCGGATCCACCAGGTAGCATACGTGCTTAACCGGTAGCCGCGCCGATAGTCAAAGCGCTCGACGGCGCGCATCAATCCCAGGTTGCCTTCTTGGATGAGGTCCGGCAGGGCCACGCCCTGGCCGATGTAGCGCTTGGCAATGCTGATGACCAGCCGCGTGTTGGCGCGGATGAGCTTCTGGCGGGCCTGCTCGCCGGCGCGCACTATCCGCTCCAGCTCGGCGCGCCGCTGGGGGTCCATGCCGTTGCGCTGTAACTCCCGCTGGGCGCGCCGGCCTTCCTCCAGAAGGCGCGCCAGCTCCACTTCTTCCTCGGGGGTGAGCAGGGGCACGCGCCCCATTTCGTGGAAATAGAGGCCCATGGTATCGGTGGCCGGGATATTGCTCAGGTCGAAATCCTCCTCGGCCGGCCCGGCGCTGGCCTCCACCTCACCCTCCGGCGCAAAGCCCATGCCGCTGTTCAGGGCCTCCTCCTCATCGGAGAAGACCGGGATATTGCGCGCCTGGAGCTCAATGAACAGCTCCTCTAACTGGGCGAGGTCTTCCTCGGCCTCAGGGAAGAATTCCAGGATATCGTCAGTCGTGACGTAGCCGCGCTCAGCGGCTTTCTCCAGAAGCATGTTGAGTGGGCCGGCAAGCTCATCCCCCTCCGGCTCCGCCTCTGCCTCCGGCAGGATTTCCTCCAGCTCATCGTATTCAGTTGTCTCCGGCTCCGGCCACAGTTCGCGCGGCCGCTCTTCCAGGTACTTATTGGCCATAGTTCCCTACAGTTCCATCCCCCAAAATGGATCACCTGCGTGCCGATATGGAGCGAACACAATGCCGCCTTTCGGCGGCATTGGCATATACCTACCAGATTGCCCCGGCGAATGTCACAGGTATGTTTTATTATAGCGCAAGGGCAACCTGTTTGTCAATTACTTTTCACAATTTTGTCAGGGAAATTTGGCCGGCGCCGGCATTCTCGCCGGCAAAGCCGGCCGTTTCCGGCAGAGAAAGACGAACAATGCCGGCGAAATGTTCCAGAAAACAGGGGGCCTCCTTTCCACGCCGGCGTAACTTGCCGGCTTCCGCAAGCCAGATTATAACACAAAATGATGTTGTTCGGTCGTGTCCGTCCCATGCAGAAAGGAACACTTCCCATGATCCGCATCCAGGGCCTCACCAAAACCTTCGGCGATTTGCTCGCAGTCGATGATCTGCATCTCGAGGTGCCCGCCGGCGAGCTGTTCGGGTTCCTCGGCCCCAACGGCGCCGGCAAGACCACCACCATCCGTATGCTGACCAGCCTCCTTCGCCCCACCGCCGGCGATGCCTGGGTCAACGGCTTCCACGTGGTCCACGACGCCATGGAGGTCAAGCGCTCCATCGGGTACCTGCCGGAGAATCCTTTCTTGTACGATAAGCTCACTGGCAGAGAGTTTCTCCACTTCATCGCCGGCCTGCACCGCGTCCCCGAGCCGACACGCACCCACCAAATCGACCGTCTGCTGGAGCTGTTCGGCCTGACGGAGCGCGCCGACGATCTGATCGAATCATACTCGCAGGGCATGCGCAAGAAATTGGCTCTCTGCAGTGTGCTGGTGCACCGGCCCAAGGTGCTCTTCCTAGATGAGCCCACCAACAGCCTGGACCCGCGCAGTGCCAGGCTGGTCAAGGATATCCTGCGGGAGCTTTGCCGGCAGGGCACCACCGTCTTCATGTCCACGCATATCCTGGAGATCGCCGAACAGATGTGTGAGCGCGTGGGCATTATCCACCAGGGCCGGCTGGTGGCGGTCGGGAGCCTGGAGGAACTGCGCGCCGGCGGAGGACGCGCCGACGCCAGCCTGGAAGAGCTGTTCATCGCCCTGACCGGCGGGCCGGAGGTCGCCGAGATCGCGGCATACCTGCGTGAGGGATAAGGCCATGCTGGATCTCCTGTTCCAGAGCAAATTCATCATCTGGAAGAACACCCTCTTCCGGGGCGGCATGCGGCGCCTGACCCCCCGTCTGGTATGGTACGGGCTTTCCGTGTATCTCTTTATCATGGTGGTGCAGGGCACACAGGAGCTCTTTTCCCTGGTGCTGGCGTTTTTCCCGGCCGGCGCCGGCGCACTGCTGAACACCTTCTTCGCCGGTCTGTTCACCATCGCCCTCTTCTGGGGCATCGGCACGAACCTGAACCAGCTTTTCCTGCGCTCCGACATGGAGCTTTTGCTTTCCCTGCCCATCGCGCGGCGCGACATCTTCTTGCTCAAGCTGGCGGAGGCCACCTGGTCGGTCCTGCTCGGTGGATTACTCGGAATGGCCGCCGGCATCGGCTTCGGCTGGGCCGCCGGCGCCCCCTGGCTCTATTACCCATGGCTGGGCCTCGCCACCCTCCTCCTGCTGGCCATGCTGGTGTCCCTCTCGATGCTCCTGATCATGCTGGTGGTGCGGATACTGCCGGCGAAGCGGGCGCGCGACCTCTCCACCGTGCTGTTCACCCTTGTCTTCGGCGTGCTGTGGTTCGGCTGGATGATCCTCACCCAGCGCGATGAGCCGATGCAGGTGTTCATCCAGAATCAGGATGTGCTGGCGCGCCTGGGCCATACCCTGCGCTGGCTGCCCACAAGCTGGCTGACCGCTTCCCTGGAGGCGCTCTGCTATCAGGAATGGGGGGCCTTTCTCCTCAGTGCCGGCGCAGTGCTCGCCGGCGCCGGCGTGATGGTCGCCCTCGCCTATCGGGTGTACGACGCCACCTTTTACTGCTCGTGGGCGGCGTTCCACGAGATGCGCCCGGCGGTGCGGCGGCCGACCGCGGCGCGCCGGCAGAAACAGCCCCTGCTGGCGCGCCTGTATCCCTGGCCGGCGCGCGAGATCGCGGTCAAGGATTGGGCCATCCTGCGGCGCGACCCCCGTTGGTTGAGCAGTCTCATCATGCCGCTCATCGTGAGCGCCTTCTATATCTACTGGCTGGGGTTTCAGCAGAGGGCGTCCCTGCCGCTCGGCGCTGAGTTCTGGGTGGCGACTTTGCTGTGCCCGTTCGTCGCCTGGTTCTTCGCCCTGGCGGTCAATGTGCCGGCCATCGGCGCGGAGGGGAAGAACATCGAGCTGGTGCGCTCCCTGCCGCTGTCCGCCGGCGCACTCATGGCCTCCAAGGTCGCTTCCACCGCGCCGTTCCTGCTGGCCATCGCGGTGATCGTCACGGCGGTGCTGGGGGCGCTCCTGCAACTGCCGGCCCTCTGGTTCTGGCTGGCGCTGGTGCAGAACGGCGTGCTCGCCGTCCTCTTTGCGTTCGCCGGCGTCGCGGCCGGCAGTATGGACCCCCGCTTCCTGGCGGACCATCCGCGCCGTTCGGTGGGAGTCACCGGCACGTATCTCAGCCTGTTCCTGTTCGCGCTCCTGGCGGCGGCCCAGCTCGCCTTGAGCGCCGGCCTGATGATCGCTCTGGCGCCCGGGGATCCCGCCAGTCAGCTCGTGGTGACCCTGTGGACAGCGGCCCTGCGGCTCCCGCCCTCGGTCCCGCTGATGCTGAGCGCGGCCGTCGGCATATACATCATCGCGCTGGGAGCCGTCGCCGCGGCCTGGGAGTTTGGCCGGCGGCATTTGGAACGCTGGCAGCCGGGTGATTGAGCATCCCGTATCGCCAATCTCACAAGGAGGGGACCGATGAAAGACATGATCATCACCACCACGCCCGCCCTGGAGGGCAAGCCCATCGTGGAGTACCTGGGGCTGGTGAGTGGGGAGGCCATCCTGGGGGCCAACATTTTCCGTGACTTCCTGGCCGGCATCCGCGACATCGTGGGCGGCCGCTCGGCGGCGTACGAAGAGGAACTGCGCAAGGCCAAGGACATCGCCCTCTCCGAGATGGCCGAGCAGGCGCGGGCGCTGGGTGCCAATGCGATAGTGGGGGTGGACCTGGATTACGAGACCATCCAGCTTGGCTCTGGCGGCGCCATGCTGATGGTCAGCGCCAGCGGCACCGCCGTGCGCTATCAGGCATAAGCGGGGAAAACAACAGCACCTCCCTGGCCCCACGTGCACGCCGGCACACGCGGCCGCGGAGGTGCTGTCCCTCCCACCCGGTGGATTGGAAAGCTATTCTCCAGCCTCTTGGCGCTCCATGCCGGGGCGCACCAGCGTCACCCGGTTATCCTGGGCGTAGGTCTTCAGCCGCCAGCCCTGCTCCCATACCCATTTCAGGGGCTTGCCGCTCAGATCCGGAGCGTCAGCGGAATATACGATGACTTCTCGCGCCTGGGGGTCAAAGTACAACCAGGCGCGCACATATTGTGAGGCCATATCACCTCTCCAGGCCGGCACCGGGCCGGATCGATCACAGTCAATAATCAGGCCTACCGACGCTGGACGACGATGGGACGGGGATTATCTCTGCACGGCATCCCCACGCCGTCGGCAAGCCGAAGCAGTTCCATCCGCAGGCGGGCATCGACAAAGACAGGCGCCTGGACCGTTTGTTCCACCAGCTCGATGAACTGGTTCACCTCAAATGGTTTGAACAGATACGGTCGGCCCGTCCGGCTCAGGAACTGCAAAGACTCCTTGGAGGCAATATCTCCCGTACAGAACAGGAACCGTTCTGCCAGCGGAGGGCATACCCGCTGGATCAGGTCGAACAGCACCGTGCCCGAGAGCCGCGGCATGCGCAGGTTGCAGATGACCAGGCTGATCGGCAGACGCGCAAAATGCGTAAGCGCTTCCTCCCCGTCGCATGCTTCGACGGCTGAGTAACCACGCTCACGCAAGATGCGCCCCATCAGGGCCCGTATATCGGGCTCGTCATCGACGATGAGGATAACTAGCTGGATGCCTGCCCGTGTTTGCGACAGTGCAGGGGAGGTGGTATGGGGCATGGGCATCATCCATACACGCGATCCCCGGTTTGCGCAATCCACCTCGCCAACTGAAGGGCGAACTGCTCAATGCTGTTGGCCTCGATGCTGGCAATGGCTTCCTTTTCCTCACGGGTGAGATCAAACCCGTTCAAGGCCGACCAGGGATCGCTTAAGAGTGTTTGTCGGAAGTTCTCGTCGATGACCGCCGTCCCGATCAGGGTGGACAACGTCTTTGCCGTCATGGGATTGCCTCCTCTCGCTCGCGGGCTGGGATGCAAGCGGGTGAGCGATTCTATCATCGCCGGCCCTCTTCGCTGCACCGCGTCAGGGCCTTGCCCTCACCCCATCATCCACCCGCGCCGCCGCCGCCAACGCCCACCGCATCCGGCGCGCCGGCGCCCAACACCAGGGCAATCAGCACCAGCACCAGATACAGGACACGAGCATTGCGGGCATTCAGCAGACGATACAGTGCGACTTTGTGCGTGGCTTTCATCTTTCCCACCTCCATCATGATGTGAAGCGAATGATTTCCCATCACCTTCGTGTGCCGCTTGCTTCAACCGCTTACACCCTATATCTTACTGATAGGGAATTACAAAACCCCTTACAGATTAGGGCATTCCGGCACCATTTTTACAGGATGGGGCGGTGCGGGGCGGGGAAAATGAAAGGCCGGCAGTGCTGTGCCGGCTAAAACTCCAGGGAGAGATCGGGGGAGCGTTCTACTATCCGTTCGTAAAGGGCGGTGGTCTCGGGTTCTGGCTCCGCGCCCTCCTGTCGCTGAAGCGACCGGACCAGGGAGCGGTAGTGCTTCATGGCGGCGGAGCGCTGGCCCAGTTTGGCCTGGCAGAACATCACCAGGCGGTGGGCCTCCTCATCGAAAGCGTCCAGGGCGAGCATCTGCTGGCCGTACTGTAAGGCCTCCCTCCATTCCTGCCGGCGGCGGTGGTACCGGCCCCCTTCCCGCAACAGCGCGTCGCAGGTGTAGGTGAGTTCATGCCGGCGGAGGCTGATCCATTCCATGTCGGGCAGGTCCGCGCAGAACTCCCCCCGCACCAGCTTCAGCGCTTCCACGCGCAGTGAATGGGCCTCGTCCAGCCGGCCCTGCCGCTGATGCATCTCCGCCTCCTTCACCAAGCGCTCGAATTCCCACAGGTCGCACCAGATAGTCAGCTCTCGGTTCAGATAATACATATCCTCGGCAGAAAGGATGATCTCCGGGATGGACAGCGCCCGGCGCAGGCGGTGCAGGGTGACATAGAACGAGCCGGCCGCCCGCTCCGCGGTTGAGTCCGGCCAGAACAGCGCGGCCACGTGTTCCCGCGTGTCCTGCCTATGCACGACAAAGTAGCAAAACAATTGGCGGGCTTTCACGGACTGCCATGCTTTATCGGGTATCTCCTGATCGCCGAGGAACACACGGGTCTTGCCCAGCAGATAGACCCGCAGGGGCGGGACAGCGGCCGGCGGCGCCGCTTTCGTGCTCTCCTTTTCCTCCACGCTCACCGGCTCTACACCGGCCATGTGCGTCAGGTCCGCGATGAGCCGGCCGCCCACCTGACGCGCCGCGGCATATTCCAGCACCGGGCGAGCGATGCGGGCATCCACCCGCAAAAAATGATACTGTCCCAGCTCCAGCAGGGCATCGGCAAGCTGTTCCAGCGTCCGCAGGGCCTCATCGATCCGACCCGCGCGGAAATACGCCATGGCCAGGTGAAGCAGGGCGCGCGTGCGGTCCTGTTCGGCACCGCCGGCCTGCAGGGACTCCTCTGCCTGGCGCAGGAGATCAATCGCCCGGGGATGCCGGCCCAGCTCGGAATAGATGGCCCCCAGGATGATCTGATACATGGCGGCCTCGCGCTGGGCGTGTTGTTCCCGGGCGCGTTCAAAGGCTTCGCGCGCCAACTGCAGGGCCTGGGCTGTATTCCCCTGCAGTAAGTAGGCTACTGCCTCGACACCCATCAGATAGCTCTTCAGGAAGGTGTCGCCGGCGCGCTCCGCCAGTTCCTCGCTCTCCCGATAGGCGTCCATGGCCTTTTCGGCGTCCCCCAATGCCAGGTAGGCGTCGCCGATGCCGGCCAGGATGAAGCCGCTCAGGCGGTCGGAGGCCACCTCGCGCGCCCGCCGCAGGGCCATAGAAAAGATGTCCAGGGCCTTCTGATATTCCCCCTGATGATGGTACGTAACCCCGATGCTGTTGAGCACGGTGGCCATCCCCAGGGGATTGCCGACCCTCTCCCAGATGGCCAGCGCTTCCTCGAAATGATGCCGCGCGCCGGCGGTATTGCCCGACGCCCGCAAGAGCACCCCCAGGTCGCTGTGGGTTTGTGCCAGGTTGGGCAGATAGCCGGCCTGCTGATATAACTCCAGGGCCTTGCGAAGCTCCTGAATCCCCTTGCCGATCTCACCCATCTGATAATGGCACAGGCCGACGTTGCGATAGGCGCCGGCAAGCGTTAGAGCCGCCGAGGCACGTGTTTCCTCCGAGAGGGTTTGCAGACGATCGAGCGCATCGCGTGAGGCCTCCAACGCCTCCGCGTAACGCCCCCGCACGCGCAGGACCGCGCTTTTCTCAATCAACGCCTGGGCCGCCCCCACAGGATCATTTCTTCGCTCAAACGCCAGACGGGCTCGATCCGCGAACTGAATGGATTCGTGCACCTTGTCCTGGGTCCAAAGGAGCTTGGCCATGAACCAGGCCAATCGGGGATATTGGTCGAGAATGTCCTCCGGCAGGGCATTCAGCCAGTGCTGTAGGGTCTCAATGCGGCCGGCATCATACGTTGGGGCGGCGATCTCCTCGATGACGCGCGCCGCGTCATCGTAGGCGCCGGCCTCCAAGTAGTGATAGATAGCCTCGGTCTTGTCCCCCTCTTGTTCCAGCAAGCGTGCTGCCCGGAGGTGGAGCGCCAGCTCGGTGCCGGCACTGCGCTCCCGCAGTTTCTCCTGCAGGAACTCGCGGAACAGGCGATGATAGCGGTACCAGACCTGCCCTTCCTCTTCCACGCGGATGGTGAAGAGGTTGCGAGCTTCCAGGTCTTCCAGCATCGCCTGGCTGTCGGAACGCCCCAGCAGCGCGTCGCAGATGGAAGGGCTGAGCACCCGCAGGATGGAGGTCTGGAGCAGGAACTCCTGGCGGCCGGGATCCAGGCGGTCCAGCACCTCCGACGCCAGGTAGTTGTAGAGACTGCCGGCACCCTCCTGGGCCTGTACCAGATCGCCGATCAGCCCCTGCCACATGCGGTGATGCCTCAGGAGAATGGCCGTGATCCAGCCCTCCGACTCGCGCGCCAGGGCTTCGGCCTGTTCCAGGGTAATCTCCTGGCCGTAATTCTGCCGGATGAGCTGTTGAATCTCTTCAGGGGTGAAGCGAAGCTGATTGACGCCGAGACCCACCACCTGTTGACGGGCGACCAGGAGGGCCATACCGCGCGGCGTCAGTGTGGGGATGGTGCGGGAGGCGATGACCAGCCGGCAGTTCTCCGGCTGACGGCGCAGAAAGGCGTCCAGCAGAAGGTTGATGGAGACGCTGTCGTCGATCAGGTGATAGTCATCCAGCACGACCATGAAGAAGTCGGGGATGTTCAGCACAATATCGTTGACCAGCAGGCCGGCGAAGGCATCCGGGTTGAACTCCCCGCCCCAGCCGGCCAGGGCGCGCCGCGTCTCCGCCATGCTCCCCGGAAACACCCGCTCGATGCTGGCGATGAGATATTCCAGAAAGACCCGTGGGTCACGATCCGTCTCATCCAGGGTGTACCAGCAGATAGGGAAATCCACGTCGCTGGCGAAGTCCACCAGCAGGCTGGTCTTGCCGTAGCCGGCGGAGGCGGAAATCAGGATAAGCTGGCGGTCCAGATGCTCATATAAGAAATTGAGCAGTCTCTCCCGCCGCAAAATATGCTTTCTGCGTTTGGGAAGCAGGATTTTGGTCTGGATCAACGTCATCGGAAGACCACCTTGCCGCAGTCCTTTTCCGCGGGATTCCCTGTTTCCTCCAGGAGCCGGCGCGTTTCATCCGCATCTCGCTCCGCGCCCAGCTCCTCAAAGACCTGCAGTGCTTCTTCCCACAGCCGCCGGCCTTCTTCCCGACGGCCCAGTTCCACCAGCGCCTGGCCCAGGCAGTTCCGCGCGCGGTATTGTTCCAGCCGGTTCCCCAGGTCGGCGAAGCCGGCGGCACTGCGTTCCAAGGAATCGAGGGCACGCGCGGCATCCCCTCGCCAGAGGGCCAGTTTGCCTTCGGCTCGCGCCGCCAGCGCCAGCATGTAGCAGGTACCGCTCCCTTCGGCCAGATGCCGGGCCTGTTCCACATGCTGTTCGGCGCGCTCGGGATCGCCGGCGCTCAGCCAGCCCTCTGCCAGCAGGCAGTGCGCCTCCACCTGCTGTTCGATGGAGCCAGATTCCTCCGCCACCCGCAGGGCCTCCTCCCCATAGCTGACACCATCCGCCCAGCGCCCTTCCAGCAGGTAGACGTGGGCCAGGTTGGCCAGCGCGGAGGCCAACAGGTTGGCGTTGCGGATTTTACGGGCGATGTCCAGGGCCTGCAGGAGATACTGGCGCGCCCTGTCCAGGTCCCCGCGGTCCTTATACGCCATGCCCAGGTTGTTGAAGGAAATACCCACGCCTTCCACGTCGCCGATCTGCTGTTTGAGCGCCAGGCTCTTTTCGGCGTACAGGATGCCGCGGTCCCAATCGCCGCCGGCCATATAGATCACCGACAGGTTGTTATACGACATGGACAGGCCGTAGGTATAGCCGATGCGCTCGCGCAGTTCCAGGCCCTTGCGCGCATATTCCGCCGCACGCGCCCAATCGCCCAATTGATAGCTGACGCCGGCCATGCGGTTGTACACCGCGGCCAGGTCCTGCCAGTTATCCGAGGGCTCCAGGATAGCAAGCGCCCGCATCATCCATTTCCACGCCTCATCCGCCAGCCCCTGGCGGAACGCCACCCATCCCAGGTCGCTGTAGACCCGCGCCCGCTCCTGTTCGGCATCCTGAGATGTACTGCTATCCAGCAGTTCCAACGCCGCGTGGAGCAGGGAGCTTGCCTGTGGGTAACTGCCCTGGCGCTCCTCGACGCGCGCCATCCGGCGGAGGATGCCGGCCTGCCCTGCCGGCGTCAGGCCCGCCGCGGGCGAGCCGGCCAGCGCGTGGGCCTGCTGGTAGGCCTGCCGGGCGGCCTCGTACGCGCCGAGGAAACCCTCCGCATCCCCCATCCCAACCAGGACAGCGACCCGCTGGGCCGGCGTCGCGCCGGCGGCATCCGCCAGCTCCCAGGCGCGCTGGTAATATGCGCGCGCCTCATGGTTGGCATAGCGCGCGGATGCCTGCTGGCCGGCCAGGGTGGCATAATGGAACGCCCGCTTCGGCTCCTCCCCCAAGTAGAAATGATGGGCCAGCAGTTCCACCTGCTCCGCGAGCCGGTCGGCATACAGCCGCTCGATGGCCTGTCCGACGGCGCGGTGCAGGGCCTGCCGGCGCTTCTTCAGCAGGGTGTCATACACCGCTTCCTGGGTCAGGGCGTGGGAGAAGGTGAAGCGTTCTTCCGCCGCATCCGCTTCCGGGAAGATCAGCCCACGCTGTCCGAGCAGGTGCAGGTCGCGGGACAGCTCCGCCGGCGCTTCCACCACCTCCGCCAGCAGTCGCTGGGAGAATGATCGGCCGATCACCGACGCGCACTGCAGGACGTGCCGGGCGCGCTCCTCCAGCGTGTCCACACGCGCCAGGATGAGGCCGCGCAGGGTGCGTGGGACAGCCTCCAGGCCAGCGGTGTCTCCCTCGGCCTTCCAGCGGCCGGCAGCGTCCTGCACCAGCAGGCGGCGGTCCATCATCATGCGCACAAACTCTTCCAGGAAGAAGGGGTTGCCCTCCACCCGGCTGACGATGATCTGCCGCCACTCGGCCGGCAGTGCCGGCGCGTCCAGAAGCTCGTCGAGCAGGCGTTCGACCTCGGCCGGCGGGAGCGGACCCAGGTGCAGGGACAGGAAGCGTTCGGGAATACGCTCCTGGGCCTGCGCCGATATCTCCCGCGCCGCATATCCCTCATCGGCCCGGGAAATGGCATAAAAAATGAGCGGCACGTTCGGCACCAGCCCCATCAGGAACAAGAGCACATCCAGCGATGGACGGTCCATCCAGTGCACATCATCGAGGATAAAGAGCAGGGGCCGGCGCTGTGCCGCGTGCGTCCACAGCTCGCGCAGGGCGAGCAGGGTTTGCTGTTGCAGTTCGGCCGGCGTCAGATGGACGATGCGCGGCGCGTACGATTCCGGCACCGCCTCCGGGGAAAGCAGATTGAGTATATAGGGCAGGGCGGAACCGGCGGCCGGCCCCATCAGCTCCTCCAGCCGGCCGGCCACCCGATGGTACATGGCACTGCCGCCCTCTCCTTCCCCCAGGCCGAAGTATCCGCGCAGTAGCTCCCGCGTCAGCCACCAGCCAATGCCGGCCGTGTGCGACAGCGCACCGGCGCGGATGATCTCCACGTCGCGGCCGGCCAGCCCGGCGAGCAGTTCACTGGTCAGGCGGGATTTCCCAATGCCGGCCTCCCCGGTCAGGAGGATAAAGCCGCCTTCCCGGGCGGTGATCCAGCCCACGAGGGCCTCTTTGAGCTGGGCAAACTCCCTCTGCCGGCCGATGAGCGGCGCTTCCAGCCCGCGGATGCCGCGCCGGCGCCCCTGCTGGGCGCGCTCCCCCAGCAGGCGGTAGGCTCGTACAGGCTCTGCCTTGCCCTTCAGCCGCAGGTCCCCCACCAGCGCATAAGCGAACAGCGGCTCGGTGGCGCGGAACACACCCCCGCTGCCCAGTACCCCCCCCGGCCCCGCCGCCTGCGGGAGCCGGCCAGCCACATTAACCGCATCCCCCATGACCGTGTAATCCAGCCGCAGGTCGGAACCCAGCCCTCCGACGACGACTTCGCCGCTGTTCAGGCCGATACGGCACTTCAGCTCGACGTGATAGCGGCCGGCGATGGTGCGGTTCATGCGGTCCAGCGCGTTCTGCATCCCGATAGCGGCGCGCACAGCGCGCTCCGGGTCATCCTCATGTGCGACCGGCGCGCCGAAGATGGCCATGACGCCGTCGCCGGTGAACTTGTCCACCGTGCCCTCATAGCGGTAGATTTCCTCTACAAAGGCGCGCAGGACCTCATCCATGAGCTGATACACATCCTCCGGGTCCAGCCGCTCCGAGATGGAGGTGAAACCGCTCAGGTCAGCGAAGAGCACGGTGACCATGCGGCGCTCGCCGCGCAGGTGTTCGGCCTGATGGAGCATCTTTTCCATCAACTGCGCCGGCATCAAGCTCTGGAGCCGGCGCAGTTGATCCGCCGGCGCCCGCCCCAACTGCGCGCTGGCAAGATGCGCGCCGCAGTTGCCGCAGAATTTGAACCCAGGGGGATTCTCAAAGCCGCAGGCCGGGCAGAGATTGGCCAGGGGCGCGGCACATCGCTCGCAGTAGCGTGCGTCCGCTGGATTATCGTGTCCGCATTGGCCGCAAACGCGTGACATCCCGTTCCCCAGAGGCATTACCCGACATGAAAAAGGCGCTCAAGACAGCCTGTCCTTCGCGCCCTTGCGAAACGGTGCATCGCGTGTATCATCTCATCCTGAGCTGATATTGCCCACCGCATGTATTATATATCAAGCCGGCAGTGAACCGCAACCCTGCTGTCATCCCCCATTGGACAGCAGGGACAGGATTTCCAGCGGCTCGCCCTTCGCCGGCTCCCGCTCCAGCCGCAAGATATGCGAGGGACAGCGGTCCACACATACCCCGCATCCCATACAGCGCTCTTCCATCACCCACGCTCTGCCGTCCCGCATCTCGATGGCCTGGAAGGGACAGGCCGCCGCGCATTCGCCACAGCCGGCGCACTCCTCTTCCGCCCGCTGTCGAGCGACATAGCCCGAGGATGCCAGCATGGGCACGCCGGCGCGCATCGCCTGCATGGCGCCGCAACAGCAGGAACAGCAGTTGCAGATGGCATAGAAGCGCCCCAGCATGGCATCTTTGAAAAAGGCGTGATGCACATGGCCGCGCGCGTGCTCCGCCTGCAGAATGTCTTCGGCCTCCTGCCGGCTGATGAAACGGGCGCGGCGCGGGTGATGCTCCACGACGAAGCTGGCAAAAGGCTCCCCGACGATGAGACACACATCCAGGGGAAGGCAGGGATTAGGGCGGGAGGCACGACAGGGGCAGTCCAGCACCGCAATGCGATCCGGGTTCTTGAGCACGATATCGCGCGCCATGGCATAGGGGATGATATGCTCCAGCTCCGGCAGATTCACCTCTTGCTGGACCATGATGAGCTGGCGCGCTGCCGCCGGCGGCACCACCTTGCCGTGATAGGTGTCCGCAAAACCCGGCGAGCTTGCCGGCGCCGCGTGCCGCTGTGCCTGGCGCGTGAGCAGGTCCCCCACCCGGCGCACCAGCGGCGCGAGCCGGCGGGCGATCCAGTGCTCGCCGGTGGCAATGCCGATGTACAGATAGGGCCAGCGCCCATACACATACCCGTGGAGAAAATCGAAGAGGGAATAGCCAGGGGTGCGCCGGCCTTCCTCCCAGAAGGCACGCGTCGACGGGCGGATCAGCCGGGGAAACCGGAGCCGGGACATTTTACCTCCTGAACAGGGCCGAAAGTGCCAACCAGCCGCCCCACTATCTTAACAGAAATGCCGGCCTGGTGCAAGCCGGCCGGCACATGCGCGTGTCCGGAATGAAAAAAGGCATGGGCTTGATTCGGCCCATGCCTTTCAACCGCTCAACCGCTGGAGGATGAGCTATTCTTCGAGTTTGGCAAGATAGCGTTCCGCCTCGATGGCGGCGGCGGCGCCGGTGCCGGCGGCGATCACTGCCTGCTGGAAGTCGGGGCTCTGGACGTCGCCGGCGGCGAACACCCCCTCGATATTGGTGTGCTGACGCTTGTCCGTAATGATGTAGCCGTTGGCATCCAGCTCGATCTGGCCGCGAAAGATCTCCGTGTTCGGCTGCATGCCGATATACTCGAACACCCCGTCCACCGGCAGGACAGAAACCTCGCCAGTCTTCACGTTGCGCAGTTTCAGGCCCGTCACGTGGTCCTCGCCCAGCACCTCTTCGACCACGGTGTTCCAGATGAAGGACATCTTCGGATTGCGGAAGGCGCGCTCCTGCAGGATCTTCTCCGCGCGCAATTGATCGCGGCGGTGGATGACATACACCTGTTTGGCCAGGCGGGCCAGATACAAGCCCTCGTCCAGGGCGCTGTTGCCGCCGCCGATGACCGCCACCGTTTTGTCGCGATAGAAATAGCCGTCGCATGTGGCGCAGAAGGAAATCCCCCGGCCGATGAACTTGTCCTCACCGGGGACGAACAGCCGGCGGGGCGTTGCCCCCGTGGCGATGATGACCGTCCGCGCCTTGATGGTCCGGCCATAAGTCTTCACAACGAACGGCCGCACCGAGAAATCCACCTCAATGGCGAGGTCATGCTCCAATCGAGCGCCGAATTTCACCGCCTGCTTCTGCACCAACTCCGCCAGGTCCACCCCACCGATTCCGTCGGGGAAGCCCGGATAGTTCTCCATCGCCTCGGTCATGGCGGCCTGCCCACCCAGTGCATTGCCCACGATGACCAGGGGGTTCAGTCCGGAGCGGCCGGCATATATCGCCGCCGTGAAGCCGGCGATGCCGCCCCCCAGTATCACCACATTCTCGACCTCGGGAGCCCCTTCCTCCGGGGCGCTTTCCTCCGCCGTCGGCCGCAGACTGAATTCCAGTTCCATTCCTCGCTCCTTTTGCCCTGTGCGTGATATCCGTATACCCATATGGGGTATACACAGTATAGCCCACACCCAGGGGAATGTCAAATTTCAAGGTGCGAGCCGCACGCGCACGGCCTGCAGACGCTGGCCCAGGTTCGTCATCAGCAGGAACGGCACCGCCGGCCCCCGCGGCAGGGCCTCACGCGGCAGGAGCGCCAAGGCAACCGGATATTCCCAGATGGAGCGCAACTGCCGGCCCGTGCCGGTCAGCCTCTGCGCCGGCGGAGCCAGACGCGCGATCACGATGATCTCATTGCGCGCTGTGCGCGCCGCCCCCACCACTTCGAACTGCCACTGCTCCGCCGGCATCGGCCCCAGGTAGGCCTCCACCACGACGTAATTGGCCCAATCAATGGAGACCGACGCCGGCGCGGATGTCTGCGGCCGCAAGCCCGGCAGGAGCTGGCGCAGGCTCCGCAGGAGCGGCAGGCCCGGTCCCTCGCGGCTCTTCAACGCCGGCAGTGGATGGGCCTGCTCCCATTCCTGCGCGGAGGTGAAGACGCGGAAATACGGTTTTGCGCTGGTCGGTGCCAGCTCCCCGAGCGAAAGGGGGCTCGTCGGGATCGCCTCTCCAAAGGTCAGCCAGACAGTGCGGGTTTCGCCTGCCGGCGCCTCTTGGGCGACGATGAAGACGCCCCTGGCCAGCGGGGAAGCCGGCGCCGGGCTCAGCGAGACGCTGAAACGGCCGTCAGCGCCCGGTCGGGCCTCCGCCAGCCAGACGATATCCTCGCGGCCGGCGTCCTGCTCCCTCCACCCCAGCAGCACCTTCGCCCCGGCCGGCCAGTCGAACCCCTGCACCTGCACGGTCTCCCCGGGCTGTATCACCCAGGGCTGGAGACGGAGCTGACGCATGCCGGCGGCCTCCGGCGTGACGGTGGGCCAGGACGGTGCCGGGGTGAAGGTCGAGGTAGGAGGCACTACCGTCCCTGTCCGGGTGGGGGTGGGCGTGAGGGTGGGCGCCGGCGTAGGGGTAAAGGTCGGCGAGGGCGGCGGCGCCGGCGTGTGCGTGGCCGTGGGCGGGACAGGCGTCGGGGTCGGCGGCGTCACCGCCCCCCATGCAAAACGAACCTTCGCCGTGCCGTCGCGCTGATAGTATTCGACGCGCAGTTCATGCCAGCCCTGCGCCATCCAGCGGTCCACCGTCCATTCGGTATAGGCCTGGTCGCGCCACTGATCGAGCAGAAGCTGGCCATCCACCCAGATGCGCAGGCCGTCGTCCGCGCCGGCGGCAAAGCGCGTCCAGCCGCCGGCCCCGAAGTCCACCCAGCGCACCCAGCGCACGGAGAAGTTCGTGCGGGGCATGAAGGGCGCCGGCGGCGCCGCCGTCCAGTCGAAGTCAACAGCGGGGTCGTTGCGCACCAGCGCCGGCGGGCCGGCCAGCGTCGGGTTGGCGTAATATTCCCCCCGCCATTCCGGGAAGGCCGCCAGGCGCTCCCATGAGAGCCGCACTACCGCCCGGCCGCTCCGCTCGTAATATTCGACCCGCATTTCATGGGAGCCGCCGGCGAGATAGATGTGCCCGCTGACCTCCCGCACCGGGCCGTCCGCCCAGGCGTTGATGACCAGCTTGCCGTCCACCCACAACCGCACGCCGTCATCCACCAGGGCGCGGAACTGATAGGGGCCTTCTTCCAGCCACAGCCGGCGGGTCCAGCGCACGGAGAAGTTGTCGGCCGGCAGTTCCGGGCGCGGCGATCCCTCGCCCCAGTCGAAATCCACCGCCGGGTCGTTGCGCACCACCACGGGGGCGCCGGCCAGGTCCGGGTTGCCGAAATACTCCCCTTTCCAGTCCGGGTACAGCGGGGCCGGCTCCCAGGCCAGCCGGATGAGCGCGACGCCGGCGGACTCGAAATATTCCAGGCGCAAATAGTGATAGCCGGCGGACAGGGAGACACTGCGCTCAAAGGTGCGCGCTGCGCCGACGTACCATTCGTTCACGATAAGCTGGTCATCGATCCAGAAGCGCACGCCGTCGTCCACGGTGATGCGGAACAGATAGGTGCCGGCGTCAAAGTACATGGAGCGCGTCCAGCGGGCGGAGAAATAGTCCGCCGGCAGGCCCGGCCAGGGCGCGCCGCTCGCCCAGTTGAAGTCCACATACGGGTCATCGCGCACCAGCGCGGCCGGCTCCGCCAGGTTCACATTGGCGTAATATTCCCCCTTCCAGCCGAAGAAGGCCGTCGGTGTGGGCGGCGGGATGATGGGCGTAGGGGTCGGCGGACGCGGCGTGGGTGTGGGCGGTAGGCGCGTGGGCGTCGCCGTCGGCGGGAAGACGATCGGCGTGGGGGTGGGCGATAGCGGTGTGAAGGTAGCAGTGGGCGTCGGCGTATAGGGCGGCACGGTCGGGCTGGCCGCTATCGTCGGAGGCAGTGTGGGCACCACGGTTGCCGGCGCCGTCCAGATGGGCGCCAGCGTCGGCGTCGCCATACTGATGGCTGTCTCCACCTGCAGGACAGCGCGAGCTTCCACGGCCTGGCCCTCGGCCTGGGCCAGGATGTCCACGGCGGCCGGCAGGGACCAGGGCAGTGTGGGCGGCAGGGCAAAGCGCAGGCTCCACCGTCCGTTAGCGTCCGCCTGGGCGGTGGTGTACAGCGTCGTGGCGGCCGGCTGTCCCTGGGGTACCAGCGAGATTTTCACGGTGACCAGCGCCGGCCAGCCCATGCCGGACACCTCGACGATATCGCCCGGGCGCGCGGACGCCGGCGCGACCGCTATGTGCGGGCCAAGAGGCGTGGGGGTGACGCGCCCGCGCTGAGCCTGTTGGAAGAGGATATACCCGGCCACGCCGGCCAGCACCACCGCGGCCGCCAGCAGGACAACCGCCAGCATGACCAGCCAGGAGGGGACACCGTCCCCGGCCGGCGCTTCCTCCTCCGGTTCCACCCTGGGCCGCCAATCCTCCGGTGCTCTCATCTTCTTCTCCCCTTTCTCACAAGGCCGATGCCTATACATATAGACGCCGGCACAGCGCCGAGCGTTCCGACGGCTCGGCGCGCCAGATGACCATCACTGCGCTTCGCGTATTTGACATTCCTGCCGCCGGCGGATATAATTTTTACGTTGTAAATTTTAGTCCTTTCCTCCGTTGTGAAAGGAGCGGCTGTAATGCCCAGACCACCGCGCAGTCCGGAACAGGTCGCGATGATGCGCCAGAAAATCCTGGACGTGGCCCATTCCCTGGTGCATGAAGGTGGGCCGGAGAGCGTGACGATACGGCGCATCGCCGGCATCCTCGGCGTCTCTCATATGACATTATACAACTATTTCCCCAGCCGGCAGAGCATCCTGGACGCGCTGCGCGAGCGCGAGATGGCGCGCATCGTGGAGCGCCGGCAGGAGGCGCTGGAGCGCGCCCGCGCCGGCCAGGCGCTGGAAGTCCTGCAGGAGAACCTGAACTGCTATGCCAACATGGCGCGCCGTCAGCCGGCCTTTTACCGCCTGATCCTGACGCCGGCGGCGCATGACGACCCGCGCCGGCAGGAGCTCCAGCGCCGCTTCCAGGACCAGGTCTCCCATCTCACGCAGGTCATCCAAATCGGGATGGAGCAGGGGCAGTTCGCGCCCGGGAGTGACCCTGCGAAGGCGGCGCTGGTTGTGCTGGCCATGACCAACGGCCCGCTGGCCTATCTGGCCGGCGGACTGATTTCCGACGAACAGTTTGCCGCCATATGGCAGATCACATTACGACTCATCACCCTATACCTCAGAGGTGTAACCGCCAATGAACGCCCTTTGGAAAGTATTGCGCTACCTTAAGCCCTACCGCTGGATGGTAGCGGCCGGCATCCTGGCCACCGCACTCGCTGTGCCGCTGGACCTGGCGGTACCACGGCTGGCCCAGCGCGCCATTGACCAGGGCATCCGCGTGGGGAACACGCAGGTCGTGCTGACCTCCGCCTTGCTGATGGTCGCCTTCGCCGTACTGCGCGTGCTTTTCGCCACCATCACGGGCGTCTTCGCCGCTCGCTCCTCGCAGGGCTTCGGGTATGACCTGCGTCATACGCTGTTTTCGCGCATCCAGACGCTCTCCTATCCCGAACTGGACCATATGCAGACCGGCCAGTTGATGGTGCGCGTCACCAGCGACGTGGAAATGGTGCGCATGCTGGTCTCCATGAGCATGCGCATGCTGACCCGCGCCCCGCTGATGGTCATCGGCAGTGTCATCATGATCTACCTGACCAAACCGAGCCTGGCGTACATCATCCTGGGGATCATGGTGGCGATGCTCGGGTTTATGGCGATCTTCGCCGGCAAAGTGCGCCCCCTCTTCAAGCGCATCCAGGAGAAACTGGGGGCATTGAACACCGTGCTCCAGGAGAACCTGGCCGGCGTCAAGGTCGTGCGGGCATTTGTGCGCGCCCATTTCGAGCGCCAGCGCTTCGCGGGCCGCAACCAGGACCTCTACCAGCAGGCGGTGCGCGCCGGCCTGATGATGTCCATCGCCTTCCCGGTGCTCTTCCTCCTGATGAACACCGCCTCCCTGCTGGTGCTGTGGCTGGGCGGCAGTGAGGTCATCGCCAACCAGCTCACCGTCGGCGAGCTGGTAGCCTTCAACAACTATGTGCTGACCACCATGTTCCCCCTGTTGATGCTGAGCATGATGATCGCTTTCATCTCCGGCGCCGCCGCCTCGGCGGAGCGCATCAAGGAGATCTTGGATATCCCCGTGTCAGTGCAGGAGCCGGCCCAACCCAAGCGCCTGCCGGCCATCCAGGGCCGCGTGGCCTTCGAGCACGTCTTCTTCCGCTATAACGGCTCCGGCAGTGAGGATGTGCTCCAGGATATCTCCTTCGTGGTCGAGCCGGGTGAGACGGTGGCGATCGTAGGGGCGACAGGCGCCGGCAAATCCACCCTGGTATATCTCATCCCCCGCTTCTACGATGTCACCGCCGGCCGGGTCACGATCGACGGCGTGGATGTGCGCGAAGTAAGCTTTGATGACCTGCGCCGGCAGATCAGCATCGTGCCGCAGGAAATCGTGCTGTTCGAGGGCACCATCCGCGACAACATCGCCTTCGGCCGGCCGGATGCTACGGACGAGGAAATCATCGCCGCCGCCAAAGCCGCCCAGGCGCACGACTTCATCATGGCCATGCCCGACGGCTACAACAGTTGGGTGGAGGCGCGCGGCCGCAACCTTTCCGGCGGACAGCGCCAGCGCATCGCCATCGCCCGCGCCCTGGTCATGAATCCCAGCATCCTCATCCTGGACGACAGCACCAGCAGTGTGGATATGGAAACCGAGTACAAGATCCAGCAGGCGCTGGAAGAGATACGCCGCGGCCGCACCAACTTCATCATCGCCCAGCGCATCAGCTCCGTCCTGCACGCGGACAAGATCATCGTGCTGGAGCGGGGACGGGTTGTCGGCATCGGTACCCATCTTTCTCTGCTGGCTACGAACCCGGTGTACCAGGATATCTATTATTCGCAGATGCACGCCGACGCCGAGCAGGCCGAGTTTGAGGTCGCGGCGCCGGCCGCCGGCGATCCACGCGCCGCAGACACTATCGCGAGGAGTTGACACCTATGATACAGCGTGCTCCGCAAGCATTAGCCCAACGCGGCGGACCGGGCGGCCCCCGCCCAGGCGGTCCAGGCGGTCCGATGCGCATCGAGAGCGTCAAGGACCTGAAGGGTACCGCCCGCCGGCTGATGCACTATCTGAAACCGCATCTCGGCTCCCTGGTGGGCATCGGTATCCTGCTGGTGATCACCACGGGCTTTAGCCTGGTGAACCCCTATCTGTTCGGCTATGCGGTTGACACTGCCATCGCCCACGGAAGCCTGGCGCAGTTGGCGCGTCTCTCGCTCATCATGCTGGGGGTGTTCCTGGCCGGCGGACTGCTGGGCTTTGTCCAGGGGTACTGGCTGACCGTCGTCAGCCAGCGCATCCTGCGCACCATCCGGCAGGATATCTTCGACCATTTACAGGCCCTTTCCCTGCGCTTCTTTGACCAGAACGAGGCCGGCGACCTGATGAGCCGCATCACCAACGACGTGGAGGCCATCAACCGCGGCATCTCAAACGTGCTGTCCCAACTGCTCTCCAACATCCTCACCCTGCTCGGCATCATCATCGCCATGCTGACCTTGAGCGTGCCGCTGACCCTGGTGACCATCCTGGTACTGCCCCTGATGCTGTTCACGGCCGCCTCGCTGGCCCGGCTCTCCCGGCGGGCCTTCCGCGAGACCCAGTGGGCTATTGGCTCGCTGAACGCGGTCAGCGAGGAGACCATCGCCGGCGTGCGCACTATCCAGGCCTTCCGCCGCGAGCAGGCGACCATCGAGCGCTTCGACCAAACCAGCGCCCGGGTGCGCAAGGCCGGCACGCTCGCCGAGACCTACATCGCCCTCCTGCCCCCTGCCATCAGCGCCATCAGCACCCTGGCCATCGCGGTAGTGGTCGGTATGGGCGGCTGGCTGGCCATCCGTCAGATCATCTCCATCGGCGTCATCGTCAGCTTCATCACCTATGCCCGCAACTTCTTTGAGCCGGTGCGGTCCCTCTCGGACCTCTACAATCAGTTCCAGGCGGCCATGGCCGGCGCGGAGCGCATCTTCCAGCTCCTGGACGTGCGGCCGGACATCGTTGACAAGCCGGACGCCATCGAAATGCCCCCCATCCAGGGGCATGTGGTGTTTGACCATGTCTATTTCAGCTATGTGCCGGGGGTGCCGGTGCTGAAGGATATCTGCCTGGAGGCGAAACCAGGCCAGACCATCGCGCTGGTCGGCCCCACCGGCGCCGGCAAGACCACCATCGTCAACCTGCTGGCGCGCTTCTATGACGTGGACGCCGGCCGCATCACCATTGACGGCATAGACATCCGCGATGTGACCCAGGACAGCCTGCGCCGGCAGTTGGGCATCGTGCTCCAGGAGCCGTTCCTCTTCTCCGGCACCATTATGGAGAACATCCGCTACGGCCGGCTGGATGCCACCGACGAGGAGGTCATCGAGGCCGCCCGGCTGGCCAACGCCGACCAGTTCATCCGCCGCCTGCCGGAAGGCTACCAAACCGATATCTCGGAGCGCGGCAGTAACCTGAGCGAGGGACAGCGCCAGCTCATCGCCATCGCCCGCACCATCCTGGCGAACCCGCGCATCCTTATCCTGGACGAGGCCACCAGCAGTGTGGACACCCGCACGGAGATCCATCTGCAGGAAGCCCTGCTGAAGCTGATGGAAGGCCGCACGGCTTTCGTCATCGCCCACCGCCTGTCCACCATCCGCCACGCGGACCTGGTGCTGGTGGTGCATGAAGGGCAAATCATCGAGCGGGGCACGCACGAGGAATTACTACAGCAGCGCGGCTTTTACTATCAACTGTACATGAGCCAGTTCCGCCGGCTGGAGGCCATCGAGCGGCTGGTACTGCCGGCCGGGCAAGGCACGCCCGGCGCCGGCCCGGCGCTGGCGCCGTCCGGAGCAGGCTGATATGGCCGAGCCTATCCAAACCCCGGTCACGCAGGCGCTGGAGGCCGCCGGCATCCCATTTGCCGTGCGGCCGCACCGCCGGCCGGTGTTCACCACGGAGGAAGCGGCCGAAGAGCGCGGCGTGCGCGTCTCCCAGATCGTCAAGGTCATGCTGGCGGTGGATAACCAAGGCCGGCTGTTGGCAGTGCTCATCCCCGGCCACCGCCGGCTTGACCTGGCACGTCTGCGCCAAAGCCTCGGCGATCCCTCGGTCCGCCTTCTGCCGGCGGAACAAATCGCCGGCCGCACCGGCCTGACCGTGGGCGCCATCTCGCCGGTGGGCATCCAGCGCTGGGCGCAGGTGCTGGTGGATGAGGAAATATTGGAGGAAGAGTTCGTGGCCATCAGTGCCGGCGTACCCGAGGCCGGCCTCCTCCTGCGCTCCGAGGACCTCCTGCGCGTCGTGCCAGGGACACTGGGCACTTTCTCCCAAAGAGCGCCTTGAAAGAAGCGGCATTGAACTTCTTTTCACTCCAAGTTAGAGGCGTTGAAAAGCTTTACACGCTCTGCTTTGTGTGCTCTTAGGAAGGCGGTTATAATATTCCCAGGAATCATGCAGTTGAGGTGAGCTGATGTCCTTGGTATACCGCATTCTTCGAGGATACGGGAGCGCTCGCCGACATTACCGTCCACCGCATGTGACAAAGACGCTCCAGACCCTCATTCAAGGGATATTGACAGCCGTATGCAGTGCCATCCTCCTTCTTCCCACGCCAGATGTACCCCTGTACGCGGCGGGATCCAACGCTGACCCAGAGTGGGTACGCTGGGATTCTGGCTTGCCCAGCCGTGCCTATATCGTAGACTTGGAGACCATCCCCATGGACGCCGGCGGTGTCATTGCCGCCTTGTACGGGATGCCCGGCCTGTGGCTTTCAAGGGACCACGGTGAAACTTGGCAGGAACTGGAATCTCCATTTGCGAATATCCCTATATTCACGGTGTTGTGGGACGATATGACCCAGGGACTGTGGGTTGGGTCAGAACGGGGATTGCACTTTTCCCCGTGGAGCAGGGAATTCCGCCAGTGGATGGATGAGGACTCCCCCAGCCGGCCGATTACCTCTCTTCAGCAGGATCGTCAGGGATGTCTCTATGCCATGGTAGGGGCCCAAGGCCTATTCCGGCGATGCGGGTCAGAGCAGTGGCGGGGACTGCTGAAGGAATCGCACCCGACGGACTTTGCTCTTTCTCCGAACGGCCAGACTATCGTTGTGGGGACCATTGGGAATGGCCTGTGGATAAGCCGGGATGCCGGCCGAACATGGGAAAAGGGCGGCCCATTTCAGAATACCAGCGTATTGGCCGTTCTCATCTCGCATCAGCGCGCTGGGCTCATCCTTGCGGCCACGGAGGACAGTCTGTGGTCATCGGAAGATCACGGCGCGACCTGGAGACAGCGCGACGCCGGCACTAATACCCGCATTGTGACCTTTGCGGAAGGGCCAGATGGAACTATCCTTGCCGGGATTACAGGGGGAGCGGCGATCTCCACCGATGGGGGGCGCCAATGGACAGTTTCCCGCGCAGGATTCCTCGCTTTCTCGCCGGTTCAGGCATTCGCTTTTCTCCCCCACTCCCCAGGGGGCTACCTCCTGCTCGCCGGTACCCGGGAGGGGATATATCGGAGCGGGGATCAGGGGCGCAGTTGGGAACGGGTTGGAAAAGGGCTGGGATTTGTGGAGGTGAACTGCCTCGCCAAAGCGGAAGGGGGGCGTATAGTAGCCGGCACTTCTCTCGGGTTGTATTATCGGGATGAAGATGATGCACGTTGGATCCCCGCACTGCCTCTCTCCGACCAAAACGCTGTCTATGACCTTGTGGCTGACCAAGAAGGGCGGGTGCTCTACGCAGGCATGGAAGGACAGTTGGTGCGAAGTCAGGACGGGGGGAAAACAGGGCCCACGGTCTTTTCCCCATTGGCCATG
>Ga0080004_1116840_pt1 | contig 38355 bp, 41 predicted proteins | sample WasSprMetagenome_FD_69207 | JGI IMG/M metagenome (GOLD analysis project Ga0080004, IMG submission 69207) | Sulfidic aquatic microbial communities from Washburn Spring, Yellowstone National Park, USA - WS (SPADES assembly) (version 2) | ecosystem: Environmental > Aquatic > Thermal springs > Hot...
ATAATAATTAAAAAAAGAGGTGATAATATTAGAGATAAATAAAAAAGAACAATTGAATATTTTAAAGAACATAACCTTTCCCCGATACTTTCATGTTAGGGGGAGGTCAGGCGTGGGCCAAGCTTCCTATTCATAGGAACCAGCATTCTCTTCAAGGATTAGAAGAACTCTCTTAAGAAGGGAAGCTCTGAGCTAATTTCAACAAAATTAGTAATGAGGGGTTGAGTAGCATTTTGCTACTCTGCTGGTGCCTCCCAATGGGAGGAGTGCTGGTTTGCATTCATTCAACATGAATGCAAACTGGTTCCAGAAAGAGGGGCTAACTATGGTAGGAAGTTAAACACGCCCTTGTTTAAAATAAAGAAATTAATAAACTTTTAAATTCCATAATAATATTCAAAAAATTTCAAAAAATATGGAATATTGATAATAATGCCAATTACTATAATATTAAACAATAATGTTTAAATAAATTTATTCAAATTCAATTGTTGCAGGAGGTTTATCTGTTATATCATACAAGCATCTACTTACTTCAGGTATTTCTTTAAATATTTTTTTAGAAATTTTCTTAAGAATATTATATGAAATGTTTAATGCCTTAGCATTAATAGCATCTTTAGAAGAAACAATTCTAATAACTATTATATATCCATAATTTCTTTTACCATTTATAATACCTGTTGCTTTATCATTTAGCAATACTGCAAAACTTTGAAATGATTTAATTTTTCTTGTTTCTTTTTCTACTATATTTGTTGCTTTTCTAACAATCTCTACTTTTTCAGGAGTTACTTCACCTAAAACTCTAATCATTAATCCTGGCCCTGGAAAAGGCATTTTATAAATAATTTCTTTAGGAAGTTTTAAAGCTTTAGCAATTATTCTAACTTGCGGCTTATACAATTCTTTTAAAGGTTCGATAATTTTAAATCCATATTCTTCTGGATTAATTCCTAATTGTTCAAGAACATTATGTTGAGTTTTTATACCTTTAACTGTTTCAATAATATCTGCTGCAATAGTCCCTTGAATAAGATATTTTGCCCCTTCTTCTTTTGCTACTTTTCCAAGTGTTTCATAAAAAACTTTTCTAAAAATTTTTCTCTTCTCTTCAGGATCTATTATTCCTTTAAGAGCATTAAAGAAATCTTTTTTAGCATCTATTAATCTTGCTTTTATTTTTAATTTTTCTAAAAGAAATAAAACTTTTTCAGGTTCATTTAATCTTCTAAATCCATCATCTATATATATAGCTAAAAGTTTTTCACCAATAGCTTTTTTTGCAAGAGCTGCACAAGTTGTACTATCAACTCCTCCTGAGCATGCAACAATAGCTTTTTCTTCTCCAATTAATTGCTTAATTTCAAGAATTTTTTGATTTATAAATTTATTCGGGTCAAATACCATGAAAAATTAAGATGATAAGCAATATATAAAAATTATTTTGGAAAATTCTACAAAAGAAAAGCTTAAATAAAAATTAATATTATTTTTTATAATGGCTGCAAAGGCTGAAACTTTTGCCGTTATAGGTAAAGGAATATTTCATGATATAGAAATTCCAATAAAAGATAGTAAAAGTACTGAATACTTTTTTAAAACTGTAATTTCTCCAGGATTTTCTGATGCTCATGCACATCCACATGTAATTGAAAAAAATTGTAATAGAAGAAAATGGAAAAATATGAAAGATTGGTTTAATAATAGAAAAACAAAAATTAATGAAATATTATTAAGAAAAGATTTGGAAATTTGCACAAAGCTTTCTAAATTGACTCTTTATAAAGCTCTATTAGAAGGAACTACTTTAATAGCATTAGTTAGCAGCAATCCATATGCTAATCTATTAGCTTTTCAATCAATAGAAAATAAACCAAGGACAATAATTTTACCAACAATTTCAAATTTAAAAGGAATGAATAAAAGTTTTGAAGAAATAAAGTCTTTTTTAGAAAATATTGAGAAAAATGAAAATAATAAATTAATGAATTTTGGAATTTTTATTCATTCATTATCATTTATTAATTTAAATGATTTTATTAAATCTGCAAAATGGAGTTATGAGAAAAATAAACCATTTGCATTACATTTAAGTGAAGGTTTTAAAGAATTAGAAAATCTTAGAAAAATAATTCATAATATAGAACATCCTAATCCAATAATAGGAGTACATTGTACAGAAAATGAGAATTATCATAGATTTAAAGTTAAAACTGTTAATTGTCCTTTATCAAATTTATTTATATATGGTAAAACTCAAAAAAATTTTAATCAAATAGATTCTTTAGGAACTGATTGGCCATTAGTAATTGGTGGCATCGATAAACAAATAAAAGAATTAATTAAAATTCATGGAAAAGATAAAATAAAGAAAATTCTTGAAAAAGCAACTATTGGAGGATATAAATTATATAGAATGCCTCATGATGGAGATTTTATAGCTTTTGATACAAGCTTTGAAAATATTTTAAAAGGAAAAATTGAGTATCCAACACATGTTTTTATAAATTATAAGCCAATTGTTAAAAATAGAAAAATAATAAGCTTAAATTTATCTTATGAAGAAGTTTTAAAAGAAATAGAAAAAACTATTAAAGAAGCATATGAAAAATATTCAAAATAAAAATATAAGTGAAGTAAAAAATTTATTATTTAATTAAATAATATATTTTGAAAAAGAAAATAGAAGAAATTTCTGATTATTATTTGTTTTTCAATGTTCATAGAAAATTGAAGAAAAAATGGCATTACTTATATGCTTATTTTTTATTTAAAATTAAATAATATTTAAAAATTTTTCAATTGAAAAATATTATATGGAAAGCCTTCTTTAAAAGCTTGATTAGTAATATTTATAAATCTTGCTTTTTCTCTTAATTCTTTTATATTTTTAGCACCTATGTATCCCATTGCTTGTTTTAAAGCTGCTGAAAGTTCATTAATAACATTTTCAACACTACCTTTATATGGAACTAATCCCTCAACTCCTTCAGGAGCATATTTTTTAGAAAACATGTATCTATCAACACTTTTAATTACAGATTCTGATCCCATTCCACGATATAGTTTATATTTCCCTTCTAAACCATATTTTGAACCATTAATTATTTCGGTTGGAGATTCGTCACATCCTGCAAATAAATTTCCACACATAACAGTATCTGCTCCAAGAGCTAAAGCTTTAACAATATCTCCACCATACCTTATTCCACCATCAGCTATTATTGGTATTCCATATTTTCTAGCTTCAAGATATACTAAATGTATAGCAGAAGCTTGTGGAACACCAACTCCAGTAACAACTCTAGTAATACATATTGATCCTGCTCCTAATCCAACTCTAAAAGCATCTGGATTAATAGATAAATAATCTTTAACTGCTTCATTCGTAGCAATATTTCCAACGATTAAATCGCATGATATTTCCTTTTTTATTTTCTCGATGGATCTTATTACATTAAGATTATGACCATGAGCACAATCTATAACTATAGCATCAACTTTTACTGAATTTAATTTTTTTGCTCTTTCTATATCAAATGGACCAATTGCAGCTGCAACTCTAAGCTTTCCATCATCATCTATAGTAGATTCTTCTTCACCATCAATAGATTTAACTTTTTTAACTTCTTCAACTTCTTTTTCAATACTCATATTTCTATGAATTACTCCTATACATCCAATTTTTGCTAAAGCTATAGCCATTCTATTTTCTGTAACTGTATCCATAGGAGAACTTACAAAAGGTTTCTTTAAAATAATATTTTTTGTAAAATTTGAAGAAATCTCAGCTTCATTAGGTTCTATACTAGATGCATTTGGCAAAATTAATAAATCATCAAAAGAATAAAATGTTTTTAAAGAATCCAATTTATTATCCATATTTGAACACTTAAAAATTTTTATTATAAGATAATATAAAAAGATTTATAAAATTTTAATAAAATTAATTTAAAAATATGAATATTTTTGCATTTATATCTCCATATTCTACATTTAATACTTTTGTTGGTTCAATAGATGGTATAAGCTCAGGTCTAGCAGTTATTACAACAAGAGATTTCCAATTATATTTATAAACATTATTGAAAAAATTTTCATAAAGCTCTTTCAAATTTTTCCTTTTTGTTCTTATTCCATAAGGTAAATCTGTTACAATATGATCATAATCTAAAGGTATTTTTGTAGAATCTCCATTAATGAAATTTATTTGAACTCCAGCTTTTTCTGCATTCTTTTTTGCACCATTAATACTTCTTATACTTATATCTATACCAGTAATTTGCAAATTCTCATTTTTACATTGATATTTTTCAATAAAATTTTTATAATCTTCTTTATTTATAAAATTAAATTTTTCAAAATTAAATTTTCTATATTTACCAATAGGAATATTATTAGCCCATATTGCTGCTTCTATAGGTATAGTGCCTACACCACACATCGGATCACATAAACTTTCATTTATATTCCATTTAGAAAGCCTAACCATAGAATATGCAATTGTAGATTTTAATGGAGCTTTATGTCCTATTATCCTATACCAACGCTTATGAAGACTTTCACCAGTAGTATCAATACCAATCCAAAATAAAGAATTTCTAACTTCACATCTTATTTCTATATCAGGATTGTCAAGATTAACTTTAAGCTTATAATTTTTAGTTTTAAGATAATTATCAATAATAGCTTGACCAACTACACGAGCTACATCTATGCTTGTAAAATTATGTTTACCAAAACGTTCAGCTCTTATAGCAAAACTTTGATTAAAATGAATAAAATCTGTTAAATCTAAATTAACTACTTTAGAATAAATATCATTTAAATCATTAAATTCACTAAAATGGAATAATAGAATAATTCTATGTAATGATTGAGAAAGATAATTTAATTTAAAAATTGCTTTTTCTTCACTATCAAAAATAATTGCTCCAGGATGGAAAAAATTAGCTTTTACTTTAATTAATTCTTCTACTTCTTTAATAGCTATTTCTTCAAGACCTGGATTGCATGTAGCTAAAAATTTAAAAAACATAAACTGATTTAAATTAATTTTTATTTTTTATAAGATAAAAGAATAGATAAATTTAAATTTTTATTTTAATTTAATTAAAAAATAGAATTTTACATTTTTATGTTATTTTTATTCATTTATGTATAAAAAGACTTATAAGTAGCTAATTTTTTTAGCAGATATTGGGAAAAAATGTCTCAAACAGAAGAAGTTTTTAAAAGAGGAGTTTCATGGATGCATATAGTTACATTTGCTATTGCTACAGGAGTTTCAGCTATACTTGCAATATATGCAGTTTTTGCAGTTCCAGTAGCACCTTTTCCAGGAGTTTCTGGATTATATTTTGCTGCTGCAATTTATGTTCCATTATCCTTATGGCTTGGAATGTGGGGTCCTTTAGCAGGATATTTTAGCTGCGTAATACTTGGATTTGCAACAACACCTTTTGGACCATTTTCATTTGTTTGGTCTTTATGTGATTTTTTCGAAGGATTAATACCATTAATTGCATTCAAGTTATTTAAAGTAGATCCAGAACTTAAAATGCAAAGGCCTGGTGTAACATGGGCTTTATTTGGATTATTAGTCTTAGACTTAATTCTAGGGGTTGTATCGTATGCTTTAACATGGTCTGAAGTATTCCTTGCAAGCATATTTTTAAGTTTAATAATAGTAATTCTTATGGGTGCAGCTAATCCAAAATATTGGAAATCATGGATATTCTATGCAATCTTTGGAATAATTGGAGGAGCTTTTGGATCAGCTTTATTTGGTATAGGAACTCTTGTTCTTGGTGGATTTGCACCTGCAGAAGCTTTCTGGGTTGGATTTTTAGGATGGTTTATAGGTGACGTTCTAGTAATCGGAACAATTGGAACAATTTTAATGATAGCTTTAACTCCTAGAATAAAACGTACACCAATATATGTTAGAGGATGGTTCTCATAAATTCCCCCTTTTTTATTTTTTTAGGAGACAAGAAATGAGTTTAAAAGAGAATATTACAAGTGTAAGAACGTTCTTTTTATGGATTCCAAGAGAATCTATTATACATAAGCTTCATCCAATTACAAAAATCATATTAATGCTTAGTTTGGGTTCAAGCATATTCATTTTATCAAATCCAATTAAAATATTTTTTATACTAATTATATCAGCTATTCTTTTAATCATTTCAAGAATACCTATTAAAATGATATGGAAATTCATACTTGCTTCAACTGGAATGATTTCTGCATGTGTTATTGCATGGATGCTTTTTAGTATAGAAGCTGGAAGTACAATATACTTTGAGAAATACATTGAAATTATACCTAATAAATGGATATGGCACATATATATCACTGAAAATACTATTTTCAAATCTTTATTAATAGGAATAAAGATTATTTCAATGATATTAGTAACTATTTTATTCCTAACAACAATGCGTGATAGAGAATTTATATATGGTCTTAGAAAAATGCATATACCATTTCCATTATGCTTAGCAACTTCTTTAACTTTTAGAGCAATGTATATTTTTAGGCAAGATTATCAAACAGTTAAAGAAGCAATGATGTCAAGAGGTGTCGATTTTAAAACTATTTCTATTCCAAAGAAAATAATTCAATTTTCAAGATTATTCATTCCAATATTAACTTTATTATTTAAAAGAGCTCAAGAAATGACTTTAGGAGTAGAAGCAAGAGGTATTCCATTAAGAGGTGGAAAATATAGTCTTTATCATGATATCCCAATTAAAAAAATTGATTATGTTTTCATCTTATCGATTTTCCTAATATTATTATTAATATTTTATTTACCATTATCTTAGATATATGGTGCTTTTAATTTGTCAATCATAGATATTAAAAATTTTTATTGGAAATATCTAGGATCAAAAGATTATGCTTTAAAAAATATTAATTTAAAAATTGAGAAAGGAGAATTCATAGGAATAATGGGTCCTACTGGAGCAGGAAAATCAACTTTATGTTTAGCTATAGCAGGCTTAATTCCATGGGTTTTACCAGGAGAAATTAAAGGAGATGTTATAATAGATGGAATGAATACACGCAAATACTCAATGAAAGATATTACTAAAAAAGTTGGTATAGTTTTTCAAGATCCTGAAATACAATTCATAATGATGAGTGTAGAAGATGAAATTGCAATAGGTTTAGAAAGAATGAACCTTTCAAGAGAAGAAATGATTAAAAGAGTTGATTGGGCTTTAGATATTGTTGGCATGAAAGAATATAAAGATGTTTCTCCAGAAGAACTTTCAGGAGGACAAAAACAAAGAGTAGCAATAGCTACGATGCTTGCTAAGCAACCTGAAATATTAGTATTAGATGAACCAACTTCAGACTTAGACCCTAAAGGAAAAATGGAAGTTTTTTCAGTAATTTCAAATTTAAGAAAAGAATTTGATACAACAATAATAATGGCAACTCATGAAAGTGAAAAAATATTAAAATTTGCTGATAAAATAATAGTATTAAATAAAGGAAATAAAATTCTTGAAGATTATCCAGAAAAAATTTTTTCAAAAATAGATGAGCTTAAGAGTATTGGAATACGACCTCCACAAATTATTGAAGTATGCAATAAGCTTGGATGCGGAACGGTATTAACTATTGAAGAAGCAGAAAAAGTTTTAAATAAAAAGTTCAGTTTAAAAAATAAGGAACATTATCAAAAAATTGATTTTTTAAAAAATAATAGAAAACCAGTAATAGAAGTTCAAAATGTTTCTTATATTTATCCAAATGGATTTAAAGCTTTAGAAAATGTTAATTTAACAATATATGAAAAAGATTATATTGCAATAATTGGACAGAATGGAAGTGGAAAAACAACTCTTGCAAAACATTTTAATGGAATATTAAAACCAAGCAATGGTAGAGTATTGGTTTATGGAATGGATACTAGAAAAACTCCAATATCAGAAATTGCTAAAAAAGTAGGTTATTGTTTTCAAAATCCAGACCATCAAATTTTTTCTAATAGTGTAGAAGAAGAAATTGCATTTGGATTGAAACAAATTGGATTAAGTAAAAAGGAAATAGAAAAGAAAGTTTCTGAAATATTAAAGATTGTAGGTCTTGAAGAATATAGATATGAAGATCCATCATTCCTTGGAAAAGGACAAAGACAAAGACTTGCAGTTGCATCAATACTTGCATTAGAGCCTAAAATTCTTGTAGTAGATGAGCCTACAACAGGTCAAGATTATGCTATGATTAAAGATTTAATGAATTTACTTACAAATTTAAATAATAAAGGTAATACTATCATAATTATAACTCATGATATGCAAATAGCTGCAGAATATACAAAAAGAATAATAATTATGCGCAATGGAAGGATTGTTGCTGATGATACACCTTTAAGAATATTTAGCAATTTAGAATTATTGTCAGAAAATGATTTAGAAGCTCCTCAAATAACTCAACTTTCGATTAGATTAGGATTCATAGCTTTAAATAATGAAGATTTCATAAAAATAATTAAAGGAGAATAATATAATAAATGTAAAAGAAATAAAGAAATTATGACTAGTTTTTAGAAATGAAAAGGTAAAAATTAAAAAATGATGTTTATTTTTATTTAAAAATTCCAGAACTCAAATTTTTATTTGAAAGATACTCTGCTTTTTTAAAAAATAAAAAAGATTGTGTAATTTGAGATTTATATTAAGTAATTGTTGCAACAATTTCTATTTTTTCCTTACTGAATAACTCTATCATCTTTATTACAATGTTTGCTGAATTATTAGCAGCATATTGCCAGAATTCTTTAATGATTTCTACAGCTATTTCATCTGCTCTATCTGAGTTTGTTCTAATAATAACCCATGGAATATTATGAATATAAGCTACTTGAGCCATTGCTCCACCTTCCATTTCTGTGGATAAAGCATTAAATGTTTTATACAACCAATCGACTTTTTCGGTTGAAGCTATGAATTGATCTCCGGTAACAATAACTCCTACACGAATCACAGGTTTTCTTGTAGTACCAGGTACATTTTCAAATGTTAATTCTTCGGTTGCTTTTAATGCCAATTTAATCAAATCTGGGTTTGCTTTAAAAAATTTTATTCGTGTCGTATTACCAAATTTATAAATAGGAACTCCTTGGGGGACAAACCCTCGTTCTAATTCAGCTTCCTCAGGATATTGTATATCCTTTAGACCACCTATCGGAACTACCAAACCATAGTCATGCTGAGCAACAACTTCGCTAATAGTTATATCACCTATATCAGTGAATGGAGCTACTCCTCCAGAAATACCGCTAAAAATTATGAAACGAGGATTGAATTGTTGTATTAGTAGTTCAGTACCTGCAGCTGTATTAACTTTTCCTACACCACAAAAGAAAGCAACAACATTGACACCATGTATTTTACCTAGGTGAAACGTCCACTGTGCTATTGTAATATTTTTCTCAACTTCCATTGCTTCTATAATTTTTGTAAGTTCACCAGGAAAGGCAGATATGATGGCGATAGGCTTTTCTACTACTTTAGGTTTTGGCAGCATCACTGCAACAGCAATGATTAAAAGTACTACAGTTGTCAGGGTTATTACCATATATGTAATTTTATTCTTCATTTCTTACACCACTTTATCATAATAATATTAATTTTTTAAAAAATTTAAAGGTTTTTTAACATAAAAATGTTAAAAAAACAAGTATGAATAAAATAGAAATTATGATAGTAATTTTTCATTAAAAAAGAAAATTCAATGTATACTTCTTGAAAGATGAATAATAAGACTTAATAAACTTATTTAAAAAATACTATAATTTTAGAAGGATAACTTTTATTCTCCCCTTTTTTATTTATTAAATAAGAGTTGAGATAAAATATGGTAAAGATAATTCAAATATTGCCAGGATTAAGTATAAGAACTTCAGTTGGAATGATTGGTGCATGTGCAATAACTTTAATTGAAAATAAAGGAAAATTAATACTTGTAGATACTGGCCATTTTGGAAATAGAATGCATTTTATAAAAGCATTGGAAAATAATGGAATTGATCCAAAAAATATAGAAATTGTTGTATTAACACATTTACATTGGGATCATTGTTTAAATATAGACCTTTTTAGCAATGCAAAAATATATTTAAATGAAAAAGAATATGAAATGGGGGATGTAATTCCAAATTTTAATAATTCAAGTGTAGAATATAATAGAGCAATTAATAACATTATAAAAGAAACAATATTAAAAAATAAAAAAATAGAATTATTTAATGGCGATATTGAATTAACAAAAGATATAAAATTGCTAGAAACTCCAGGTCATTCACCTGGACATATTGCAATTCTCATAGAAAATGATAAAGAAAAAATTGTTTGTAGTGGAGATACAATAGCTCTTGCAAGAGATTATTTATTGGAATATCCTGATTTAATATTCTATGATAAAGAGAAAGCTCATGAAAGCATAATAAAAATAAAAAATGAAAAACCTTCAATAATATATCCTGGACATGATAGGCCATTTAAAATAAAAAATGGAAAAATATTTTATTTAAAAAATGCTGAAGTTGAAATACTAATGAGAAATTCATTGTATGATAATTTTCATATTAAAATAATTAATGAAAGCTTTAATATTTGAAATTTTTAAAAAATGTTCTCAATAGAAGAAATAAGTAAACTAATTTTAGATATTAGATCCTCGTTAGGTTTACAACCATATGTAAAGCCTAGAATAGATAATATTGTGTATGATAAAGAAAACAATCATGTTTTAATAATTGCTCATGATAGACCTGATAAAGCAGCTATTATAGGAATGGGAGGAAGAATACTTTATGAACTTGCAAAAAAACTTAATGTAGAACATGCTTCTATAACTACCACAGTAGACATAAATATAAAAAAAGAAAGGATTTTAGAAGCAATCAGAACATTAAAAGAAAAAACTAATTCCTTGACACCTATACAATCTAAGATAGTTAAAGAAAGGTTTATACCATTATTAGAAAATGAATTAAAATATCCTTATAGAGAAATACTTGAAATGGAAACATTTGATGAAGAAGAAAAAGTTGCAATAGCATACTCAGGAGGAGTAGATAGTACAACTGCTTTAATATTAATGAGTAAACTTGGATTAAAACCTATTGCTTTAACTATTAATCCTGGAAATTGGATGATTACTAAAGAAACAAAGAAAATTATAGAAAAAATTACTAATGAGTTTGGAATAAAAAAAGTTTTTATTGATTGCTCAGAAGAATTCAAAGATATATTCAAAAAAGCTAGTGAGGGTAAATTACATCCATGCGGAAGATGTAGAAAAAAGAAAGATGAAATAATGATATCATGGGCTAAGGAAAATAATGTAGAAATTGTTGTTTCAGGAGATTTATTGCCAACAGGTCATTTCTCAATACATTTTGTAAATGGAATAATGAGATTTAACATAGCTGCATTAGCATTAAATAAAACATCCACAATATTAATTGCTAAAAAATATGGACATCCTGGAACTAGGTTTATTTTTGGATGCCCATTTTTAGTTAGTTTACATAGAAAGTATAAACATTTAATGGTTCCATCTATATATAGAGTTTTAAGAGAAACTAGAGCAAATATACTTGAGCCTATGCAAGCATTAAAGTATATAAGAAGCATAGTTGGAGTATAGAAAAGCAAATTTTATATACTTTATTTAAATCTATTTTTCAATATGAAACGCAATTATTTATCTTTACCTCCACCTCCTCCAGCAATTCGTGCAGCTATGGTAAAAGTAGCAGAGAGATTAGATAAAAAACTTCCATTGTATGATTTTAGTAGCGGTAATGCTGGAAGATTGCCTTCAAAAATAAAATTATTTAAAGAATTCAAGATAGATATTAATAATGATGTGCATGAAAGTTTATTATCTATTGCGGAAGGATTAGCAGAAGGAATTATAGAATCTTTTTATTCAGAACTTAAAGGTTTAAGCTATAGCCCAACAGGTGGATTACCATATATAAAAAGGCTTGTATTACAATATTTTAAAGAAATACATGGAATACCATTATCAAATGAAGATATTAATAAAGTGACTGTAACTGCAGGTGGTCAACAAGCATTAATTTCATCCTTAAGATCTCTTAAAAAGAATACAAGATTATTAATGCTAAGATGGGATTATGATGCTACTCCAAGCATAGCTAAATCGCATGGATTAATAGAAGTTAGAATTAATATTAATGAAGATTTAACAATTGATTTATCAGATTTAGAAAATAAAGTAACTAGAGATTCTGTATTTTATTTAAGTATGCCTAATAATCCTACTGGTTATACAAGTCCAAAAGATTTAAAGAATATTGTTAAAATAATTGCTGAAAACAATGGTGGAGTTATTTGGGATGCACCATATATATTTACAATATTAAGATTAAGTAATAATAAAGCTATATATGATGAAAGCTTTCTTATAGAAAATCTTAAAAATTTTAAAGAAATAGCAAGCAAATATTATGAATATATGTGTATATTATCAAGTTTATCTAAAACATGCTTAATAGCTGGATTAAGGTTTGGAATGGCATTTTCATGTGAAGAATGGATAAATAATATGGAAGCAATTATAGGTATGGAAAGTTTAAGCAGTCCTACACCTTCATTTATAATTGGGTCAGCAATTTTAAAACGTTTCTTAAATAATCCTATATCCCATAAATGGACATGTAATATTCTAGCAAATAGATTAACAATTCTTATTGAAGAAATAGGAGATTATCTTCTATTACCTAGAAATGGAGCATTTGGAGCATTATATGTGATTGTTAAAACACCAATGGATGGTAAAAAATTCTCATCCATGCTTATAGATAATTATGGCATTGTAACAATACCTGGCGAAGCATTTTATGGAGAAACAGTAAATGCAATTAGATTATCCCTTGTTTCATTACCATGGACTGAAGAAGATCAAGAATGGATAAAAAATGTTAAAGAATTAAAGAAAGCAATAACCAATATTAAATAAAAATTATTTTTCACAATATTTACCAAATATTGGAATATTGTAACCACAATTAGGACATTTTCCATTTATTAAGTCATATTTCAAAACTTTATAACCATACCTTTTTATTACACACTTACCACAATTTGGACAATAAGTATTTTCATAAGGATGGCCTGGAACATTACCAATATAAGCATATTTTATACCCATTCTTAAAGCTTTATCTCTAGCTTTTTCAAGAATTTCAATTTTAGTTGGAGGATTATGAAATTTATAAGCTGGATAATATCTTGTGAAATGAATAGGGGTATCTTCACCAACTTCTTTTAAATGTCTTTCAATCAATTCATTTATTTGATTTTCAGAATCATTTACATTTGTTACAATCAAATTAACTATTTCAATATGGATTCCCATTTTCTTTGCTTCTCTTGCATTTCTCCAAACAATATCAAGATTTACTCCACCACAATATTTCTCATATGTTTCATAATCTCCTTTAACATCTATTTTTAAACCATCCATTCCAGAATCTTTAAGTAATTTCAATGCTTCTAAAGTCATATATCCATTACTTACATAACAACAATAAAGGTTATTTTTCTTAGCTATAGAAAAAACATCTATTGAATATTCAAGTAATAAAGTAGGTTCTTGAAAACTAACACATAATCCTTCATCATTATTTTTTATTGCAATATTAACCATTTCTTCAGGAGATATATAATTTGATTTTAAAGGATTTGGAAAATTTTTTGATAAATGATAGTTTTGACACCATAAACAATTAAAATTGCAACTCCATGTTGAAAAAGTTAAAGCAGTTGAACCTGGCCAATAATGAAAAAATGGTTTTATTTCTATTGGTCTACTTTCAATAGCACTTATATCTCCATAAACAATAGTATATAATTTTCCTGAAAAATTTATTTTTGTATGGCAAAAACCATATTGATTATTATTTATAATGCATTTACGTTCACAAGAAAGGCATTTAACTTTATCATTCTTAATTTTTTCATAAAGATATGCTTCTTTAATAACTTTTTTATTATATGAAAAAAAATCTTTTACCATTATATTCTTCCTTTCAATATTCATATCTAATTTTTAAATTATAAATATTTCTTTAAAAAATTTTACTTTTTTATTTTAATCTTTTTTAATTTTTCTAATTTTATAGGTGTTCTTAAAATTAATATTGAAAGCATAACCATTAAAAATACTAAAGACCATATCATTCCATATGCAGCTGTCATACTATTTAAATATCCTGAAGAACCAAAATTATAGAAAATAAAGAAAAGTATTATCATTAAAAAAATTCCCGTAATAAAGAATCTATTTGAAAACATTGCTCCCACGTATTGATTATTTTAGTAAATAATAAGAATATTTAAAATTTTTCAAAAATTAAGAGCTTAAGTAACATATTTTAAATTTTTTGTTAATTCTTGATAAGTATGCTTTAAGCTATCTGAAATAACTTTAGTATTAGCTATTATTGGCATAAAGTTTGTATCTCCCATCCATCTTGGAACTATGTGCATATGTATATGTCTTTCACCAGCACCAGCTATTTTACCTAAATTAAAACCTATATTAAAGCCATGTGGTTTAAGTGTTTTATTTAAGAGTTTTATTGAAAATTTTAGTAAATTCATCATTTCAATAAGTTCTTCATTGCTTAATTTTTCAATATCTTCAATATGATTATAAGGAGCGATCATTAAATGTCCATTATTATAAGGAAAAGCATTTAATATTATAAAGCATTTTTTTCCACGATATAAAACATAATTTTCCATATCCCTTCTTTCTTTAGAAGCTTTACAAAAAAAGCATTCTTTAGGCTTTTTACTTAATATATAAGACATTCTCCAAGGTGCCCATAATTGCTTCATTTTAATCACTTAGAATCCATGATAAGCTTTTTTATAAATTTCAATAATTTCTTCAATACTAGCTTTTCTAGGATTATTTGCTGGACTTCCACTTGCAATAGCTTCTTCAGCCATTTTTGGAGCAAGCTTATTTAATTCTTCTTCTTTTATTCCAATATCTTTTAAAGATGGTACTTGAATATCTTTACAAAGTTTTTTAACAGCATTTATTGAAAATTTAGCAGCTTCAATTATAGATAATCCTTCTATTTTCTCATTCATGCATAAAGCTATATTCATGAATTTTTCAGGATTGCTAATATATGTAAATTCCATCACATGTGGAAGAAGAATAGCATTAGATAATCCATGAGGAATGTTAAAGTATGCTCCTAATGGACGAGCCATTCCATGTACTAAAGCTACAGAAGAATTACTAAATGCTAATCCTGCTAAAAGAGAACCTAGCATAACCTTATCTCTAGCTTCGATATCTTCACCATTTGCCCATGCACGTCTTAAATATTTAGATATAAGCTTAATTGCTTCAATTGCAAGCAAATCAGTAATTGGTTGAGCTTTAATAGATATGTATGCTTCTATCGCATGAGTTAGAGCATCCATGCCAGTTGACATAGTTATATCTTGAGGCATTGAAATAGTTAATAAAGGATCAACTATAGCAATTTTTGGAATAATATTTACGCTTCCAATAAGCATTTTTCTTTTTCTTTCAGTATCAGTAATTACTGTAAATTTTGTAACTTCACTTCCCGTTCCAGCAGTTGTAGGAACAGCTATTAATGGAGCTTGTGGCTTAGGAATTTTTTCTAATCCCTCATAATCTCTTAAAGAACCACCATTAGTAGCAAGTAAAGCTATTCCTTTAGCAGTATCTATTATGCTTCCACCACCAATAGCAAGTACCAATTCGCAATTATTTTCTTTATATATTTTTAATCCATTATATACAAAATCCATTTCAGGTTCTTTTGGAATTTCATTGAAGGTTTCTATTTTTATATTCATGCTTTTAATAGAATTAATTATTTCTTTTACATAATTTGTTTCAATAACTTTTTTTCCAGTAACTAATAGAATATTTTTTGCATTCATTTCTTTAATTAATTCAGCTATTTTTTTATAACATCCTATTCCATATAAAATTCTTTGCGGAATTCTAAATTCAAAATTCTTTATGGGCAACATTTTAAATAAAATATTAGAAAAAAATCTTATAAGTTTTTATGATAAATTAATAATTATTAAATTGGAGTAATTTAAAAATATGATAAAAAGAAAATTAGGTTCTACAAATCTAGAAGTTTCAATTATAGGATTTGGTGGGATACCTATATCTTATTTACCATTAAATGAAGCTATAGAAGTTATTAAATATGCATTTAATAAAGGAATAAATTTTTTTGATACTGCTAGAGCATATGGCGATAGTGAAGAAAAGATAGGTAATGCATTAAGAGATGTTAGAGAAAAATGTATTATAGCTACAAAAACTCATCATAAAACAAAAGAAGAAGCTACAAAAAAAGGATTGGAAATAAGCTTATCAAAATTAAAAACAGATAGAATAGATTTAGTTCAATTACATGGAATAGATGATGAAGATACTCTTAGAAAAGCCATTTCTAAAAATGGATCATTATCAGCTTTAAAAGAAGCTAAAAGGAAAGGAATAATAGATTTTATAGGAATATCAAGTCATAATCCAGAAATACTTTATAAAGCATTAAAAACAAATGAATTTGATACAGTAATGGTTCCATTCAATTTAGCTAATAGAGATGCTGAAAAAATATTTCCTTTAATAAAAGAAATGAATATAGGATTAATTATAATGAAGCCTTTTGGAGGACCTTTAAATGAAAGAAGTTTAGAAATGAAGAAATTATTAAATGGAGATTTATATTCTTCTGCTAAAAAAGCATTGTCATTTATTTTAAATTATGAAGAAGTTTCTACAATTATTCCTGGTTTTTCATCTAAAGAAGAAATAGATGCAGCTATAAATGTTTTATCGCTTTATTAAATTTTTTTAAAAATTTATTATTAGACTAATGGGAAATGACATGCTACAAGTCTATTATTAGAATCTAATGGTTTTAAAATTGGTTCTATTTCAAGACATTTTTCTTTTGCATAAGAACAACGATTATAAAATTTACATCCTTTAAAATCTAATGGAATATAAGCTTCACCTTTTACTATTTTTTTAACTTTTCTTAAATTAGGATCAGTGCTTGGAATAGAAGATAAAAGCATATAAGTATATGGATGAGCTGGATTATCTAAAATTTTATTGGTAGGACCTACTTCAAATATTTTACCAAGATACATTACAGCAACTCTATCGCACATAAAATCCACAATACTAAGATTATGTGTTATGAATAAATATGTTAATTTAAAATCCATTTTTAATTTTTTAAATAAGTTTAATATTTGAGCTTGAATAGATAAATCGAGAGCTGAAGTTGGTTCATCTAAAACAATAAATTCGGGTTCTACAGATAATGCTCTTGCAATAGCTACTCTTTGTTTTTGTCCATCACTCAATTCATGAGGGTACCTATTAATATGTTCAGCTTTCAATCCAACCATTTCTAAAAGATTTAATACACGATTAATTACTTCACTTTTATCACAAAGTTTATAAAATTCTATCCCTTCACTAATTATTTCGCCTATCTTCATTCTTGGATTAAGGGAAGCTGTAGGATTTTGAAAAACAATTTGCATTTTCCTTCTAAAACTTGACATATTGTTTAACTTTGTAATATCTGTTCCTTTATAAAATATTTGTCCAGAATCTGGTTCGATTAATCTAAGTATACATCTTCCTAATGTAGTTTTTCCACTACCACTTTCTCCTACAAGACCAAGAGTTTCTCCATTTTTAATATCCAAGCTTACGCCATCTACAGCTTTAACACTTTTCTTTTTAAAAATACCAGTTCTTATAAAAAAGTATTTTTTTAAATTAATGATTTTTAAAAGAGAATTATTATTAATTATTTCATATTTATTAAATGACATGCAACAAAATGCCCCTCTTCAATTTCTAATAATTCGGGATTATTTTCAATACATTTATCCATTACAAATTCACATCTATTGCTAAACCTACATCCTTTAGGAGGATTTATTAAGCTTGGCACTATTCCAGGAATTGTTGCAAGCCAATCAACATTGCGTTTAGGCAATGCTTTAAGTAAACCTATCGTATATGGATGCTTAGGATTTTTAAAAATTTGTTTTATTGAACCTTTCTCAACTATCTTTCCTGCATACATTACAGCAACTCTATCGCACATTTCAGCTATTACTCCAAAATCATGACTTATTAATAATATTGAGATATTAAATTGTTTTTGTAATTCTCTCATTAATTCAAGTATTTGAGCTTGAATTGTAACATCAACAGCAGTTGTAGGTTCGTCTGCAATTACAAGTTTAGGTTTACAAGCTAAAGCCATAGCTATCACAACTCTTTGTTTCATTCCTCCACTAAGTTCATGAGGATATTTTCTTAAAGTTTTTTCAGGTTCTGGCATTCCAACAATTTCAAGCAATTTAGTAGCTTCTTTATAAGCATCTTTTTTAGACATATTTTTATGAAACATTAAAACTTCAGCTATTTGAAAACCAACATTCATTAATGGATTTAATGAAGTATTTGGATTTTGAAAAATCATCGATATTTTATTTCCTCTTATTTTATTCATTTCTTCTTCACTTTTTGATAATAAATCTTCATTAAGAAAAAGTATTTTTCCATTAATTTTACTATTTTTAGGAAGAAGCTTCATTATAGATAAGCCGGTAGTTGTTTTTCCACATCCAGATTCTCCTACAAGACCAAGAGTTTCTCCTTCATTAATTTCTAAATCTATTCCATCAACTGCTTTAACTTCTCCTTCATCAGTTTCAAAGTAAACTTTTAAATTTAATATTTTGAGTAATTCTTGCATTTAAGTTAGCCTCCTTAATCTTGGGTCAAGAGCTTCTCTTAAACCATCGCCAAGTAAATTTAATCCAATTACTGCTAAGAATATAGCCATTCCAGGAAAAACAGATACCCAAGGGGCTGTTCTTAAATAATATCTTCCAGTACTTACCATTGCACCCCATTCTGGAGTAGGTGGCTGTGCACCAAGTCCAAGGAAGCTAAGAGCTGAAGCTACTAATATAGCATCTGCAATTTGTAAAGTTGATAAAACTATTATTGGTGGTAAAACATTAGGTAGAATATGCTTAAAGATTATTCTAAAACTATTTAATCCTAAAGCTTTTGCACCTTCAATAAATTCAAGTTCTCTAATATAAAGAACAGAACCTCTTACAAGTCTTGCATATATGGGTATAGAGAATATTCCTACAGCAAGTATAGCATTTTCCAATCCTCTACCTATTATTGAAACTACAAAAAGTGCTAATAAGAAATCTGGAAGAGCAAATAAAATATCTACTATTCTCATTATTAAATTATCTTTCCAACCACCATAATATCCAGCGATCAATCCTAATGGAACACCAAAAAGTAAACCAATAAATATAACTAATAAGCCTACAGTAAGAGATATACGTGAACCATAAACTACTCTACTAAAAATATCTCTACCAAGATGATCAGTTCCCATTGGGTGCTCTAAAGATGGAGGAAGCAAAGCTTTTCCAAGTAATTGTTCATTAGGATCGTATGGAGCAATTATTGGAGCAAATAAAGCAATTATTGATAAGAATCCAACTATAGATAAACCTATTTTAGAACTTCTCTTCCTTTTTAAAACATTCCAAAGGTCTCTTAATGCAAAAAAATAATCTGTTAATTTTGTAGATAAACTTGTTATATTGAACATTTTTACTCACTAATTATTCATACCTAATTCTTGGGTCTATAATTCCATAAATTAAATCAATGAATAAATTAATTGATATAAATAATATTGAATAAACTAATACTATTCCTTGAACTAATGGATAATCTCTTGAAATTATAGCATCTACTAAAAGTCTACCAATGCCTGGCCAAGCGAAGACTGTTTCCGTTACTATAGCTCCACCTAATAAATAACCAAATTGCATTCCAATTATTGTTATTAATTGAACAAGAACATTTCTAATACAATGTCTAAAAATTATTATATTCATTTTAAGTCCTTTTGCTTTAGCTGTTCTAATATATTCTTGCTCTAATACCTCAATCATGCTAGACCTTGTTATTCTAGCAAAAACTCCTGCTGAGGGGGCTGCTATAGTTATTGAAGGAAGTATTATATGAGATAATCCTTCAATTGTCCATAATGGCCCGCCTCTTTCACCCACTGGTAAAATTCCTAAGCTTAAGGAGAAAACATAAATCAATACTAAACCCATCCAAAAAACTGGAATAGAAACCCCAGAAAGTGCAAAAATTGAAAGTAGTGTATCTGATAATTCCCCTCTTTTAATAGCTGCGAATATTCCTATTGGAATACCTATTATTATTGCAATAAATAAACCTACAATAGTTAATTCTATTGTATTTGGTAAGCGTGAAAATATTTCAAGAGTTACGGGTCTATTTGTTCTTATTGAAATACCTAAATCTCCTTTAAGAATATTTGAAACCCATTTAATAAATTGAATATGAATAGGTTCTTTTAAACCAAGTTGAATACGTATTCTTTCAACATCCTCTTCACTAGCCATAATTCCAGCTATAGTTCTAGCTGGATCTCCTGGAATAAGCCTAATCATTATAAATACTAAAAAGCTAACCATTAAAATAACTGGAAAAAAATAAAGAAGGCGTTTAATGAAGTATCTCAAAACCATATTTTTTAGCCACCTTTTGGTGAAGTAAAGTATGTTTTATAGAAATCTATTTCACCTTCTGATGGTGTTAAGATTACGCCTCCTACTATTTTCTTTGTAGCAACCATAGTATATTTACTATAGAAATGAATCCAAGCTACATCATCAACTATTAATTTCTGTACTTCTGCTGCTAATTTCTTTCTTTCTTCAAAAGAAGGAGTTTGAGATACTTTTATAATAAGTTCATCTACTTTGCTATTATTATATAAGCCACAATTAGCCCAACCAGTAGAATAGAATAGGAATGGGAAATAATGATCTGGATCACCAGCACCAGCTGCCCACCAAATATATCCAGCATCAAATTGATGAGTTACAAGCATATCAACCCATGTTCCATATTCAAATATTTGAATTTTCATATCTATTCCTATTTTCTTAAGATAGCTTTGCACAGCTGTTACAAGATCTTCAGCTTCTTTACCTTCTTGAGTTATGCATACAAATGAGAATTTTTTACCGTCTTTTTCAAGTATACCATCTGGACCTGGTTTCCATCCAGCTTCTTCTAAAAGAGCTTTAGCTTTTTCAGGGTTATATTCAAATTTATTAACATCTTCAGTATATGCCCAAGATGCTGAAGGCAATGGTGAATATATTCTTACACCTATACCTTTAAATAAAGTATTAACTATCTCATCTTTATCTATTGCATAATTTAATGCTTGTCTAACACGTTTATCCATGAAAAATTCACTTTTACAATTTAGTACAATACCGAATGTTGTATAGCCTGGCATTTTGAGAACATTTATATTAGGATCTTTTTCTAATATTTCAAGAGATTCTTTAGGTATGGAAAGTATTACATCTACTTGACCTGCTTGTAAAGCTGCTACTTGAGCTGCACTTTCAGGCATAGGTTTAAATATTAAAGTATCTATTATAGGAGCCCCTCCCCAATAGTCTGGATTTTTTACAAGAACAACTCTTTCTCCAGGAATCCATTCTTTAAACATAAAAGGTCCTGTTCCAACAGGATGGTTTGAAAAATCATCACCATATTTTTTAACTGCTGTTGGGCTTACTATCATTGCTCCTTGATTTCTTATTATTCTATCTAGGAAAGATGCTAATGGATTTTTTAAATGGAAAACTACTGTATATTCATCAATAACTTCTACACTTTCTACATTATCTCTAAAGTCTTGCGATAATGGTGATTTACTTTGAGGATCTAAAACTCTATCTATAGTAAATTTTACTGCTTCTGCATTAAATGGTGTCCCATCATGAAATTTCACACCTTTTCTTAATTTAAAAGTCCATGTTTTAGCATCTTCTGAAGCTTCCCAAGAAATTGCTAATCCAGGCTCGTATTGTTTTGTTTCATGATTATATCTTACTAAGAAATCAAATATTTGATAAGCAATAGTTGCTGTTGGAACATCTGTTATAAGCATTGGATCCATTCTAAGAACATCAGCTATATTAGCTACGACTAATTCTCCACCATATTTTCCTAGTGTTTCTGTTTTGGTAGGAGTTGAAATAATTGAGGTTGTTTCTATTGGTTTTTGTGGAGGCGCTTGGAAAAAGTATAACCATGAAAAGGCTATTGCTATAATTATAGCGATAGCTATAACAGCAACTAATAGTTTAAATTTTTGAGGAAAGATATTCACCCCCTTTTTCCTTTCTTTTTGCCTCCTTTTTTATTTTCAAAAAAATTAATTTAAGATATTTAAAACTTTCGGTTTTTATTTATTAATTTACTTTAAAAAATAAAGATTTTTGCCAAAAAATAATAAAGCTTAAATAAACTTTTTATTTTAAAAATATGGAGTGATAGGTATGGAAAAAATTTTTTCTCCTTTAAAAACTTTTTCAATGGTTGTAAGAGGTAAAAATGGGGCATTTGGAGTAGCTGTTGCAACAGCTGCACCTGCTGTTGGAGCATTATGCCCATTTGCTGAAGCAAATGTAGGAGCAATAGCAACACAATCATTTGTAAATGTAAATTTAGGAAGGAAAGGAATACAATTAATGAAACAAGGGCTTCATGTAGATACTGCTCTTAAAGCCCTTTTAGAAGAAGATAAATATAGAGATTATAGACAAGTAATAGGAATAGATAAAGAAAGAACCTTTGCTTTTTCAGGTGAAAAATGCGATGGATGGTATGGACATTTAATTGGAAAAGATTTCGTTGTAGCAGGAAATATGCTTTCAGGAGAAGAAGTAGTAAAGGAAATGTATAAATCATTAGAAGCTTCTTATAATGAACCATTAGAAGAAAGATTACTTAAAGCTCTTGAAGCAGGGCAAGCAGCAGGAGGAGATAAAAGAGGAAAAGAATCTGCAGCTTTATTAATAGCAAGTAAAGAACCTAAATGGTATCATAATATAAGAGTAGATTTTCATCCAGATCCAGTAAAAGAACTTAGAAGGATTTATGAAATAATTGTAAATAAAATGCGTGAATTTGAGCAAAAATATGGAGATGCAATGAAAATTATTGAATTATAGTATAGTGATGATAAAATATAAAAATTACTTTTTTTTTAAAAAAAATATGCTTAAAAATAATGAAATAAAACCAATAGTAATAACGAAAGATATTTTTGGAAAAAGAAAAAAGAGAATTGGAAGGGGTTTTTCAATAAATGAATTAAAGGAAGCAGGAATAAAACTAGATGAAGCAAGGAAAATGGGCATATATATTGATTTTAGAAGGAAATCTAAACATATAGAAAATATTGAAAAATTAAAAGAATTAATTAAAAGTAAAAAATGATTTTTTATTTATTTTCTTAATTAAATGGTTTTCCTGATATTTTTTCTATCATTCCTTTTAAATATTTAATCCCTTCATCTAAAAGTTTTTTACCTTTTAAATTTATACTATAATATTTCCTATCCCCTTTCCAATAAGAATTTACAAAACCTTCTTTTTCTAATCTATATAAAACTACATAAGAAGTTATTCTTGCAGGTTTAAATCCAAATTTTCTATAAATTTCATCTCTTATTTCATAAGCATACATATCTTTTTCTTTTAATAAACTTAGAATATATATCCATAAAACATCTTTCGTAGTTTTTTCTTTTAAGCGTTTTAAAGCCATTCCTGATCAAAAATTATTTTATAGTTATAAAATATAAATATTATTTTATACATATAAAATATGAAAAAAATGGGTAGGAAAATTAGAGTTGCAATTATAGGAGTTGGAAATTGCGCTTCAGCTCTTGTTCAAGGAGTATATTACTATAAGAATATTGATGAAAAAGAAAATATTCCAGGCTTAATGCATGTTAAACTTGGAGAATATCATATAGGGGATATAGAATTTGTAGCAGCATTTGATATAGATAAAAATAAAGTAGGTAAAGATTTAAGTGAAGCAATATTTGCTCCACCAAATAATACTTATAAAATTATAGATGTGCCAAAATTAAATGTAATTGTTAAACCCGGTATTGTACATGATAGTTTAGGAAAATATCTTTCACAAGTTATTAAAAAAACCGATTTAGAATATACAGAAGTATCGGATATACTTAAAGAAGAAAAGGCAGAAATTGTAATAAATTACTTACCAGTAGGAAGTGAAAAAGCTACAGAATATTATGTAAATCAAGCTCTTGAGGCAAAATGTGCATTTATAAATTGCATTCCAGTTTTTATAGCTAGTAATCCAAAATGGCAAGAAATTTTTAAAAATAAAGGAGTTCCAATAATTGGAGATGATGTAAAATCTCAAGTAGGAGCTACTATTGTTCATAGAGTTTTAACAAAGCTTTTATTAGATAGAGGAGTAAAAATTTTAAGAACAATGCAATTAAATGTAGGAGGAGACATGGATTTTTATAATATGCTAGAAAGAGAAAGATTAGTTTCTAAGAAAATTTCTAAAACTCAAGCTATAACAAGTTTATTAAATTATGATATTGGAGAAAAGAATATTCATATAGGACCAAGTGATTATGTTGCTTGGTTAGAAAATAGGAAATGGGCCTATATACGTTTAGAAGGAGAAGCATTTGGTGGAGTACCATTAAATATAGAATTAAAACTTGAAGTATGGGATGCTTATAATTCTGCAGGAATAGTTGTTGATGCTATAAGATGTGCAAAAATAGGTTTAGATAGAGGATTGGCAGGGCCATTAATAGGACCATCAGCATATTTTATGAAATCCCCACCAATACAATATCCAGATGATATTGCAAGAAAATTAGTTGAGGAATTTATTTCTGGAAAAAATTAATTTATTTCTTACTTTCAATTATTGATAGATATATTTTCTTCATTTCTATCGAATCTAAATCTAATATAGGGCTTTCACTTATAATTACTGGATTTAAACCTTGTTCAACAATTACTTCTGCTAACCATTGAAAGTTTGGACCATAATCTTTTTCTGAAAGTGTATGATGTTTTTTCTCACCTTTATCTGTAAATTCTACATAAGTAAAATGACAATGAAGTTCTTTTACAATTTTTGATCCTAACCTTTTTTCAATTAAATCTATTATTTTTATATAATCATCTTTACTTTTTATTCCACCATTATTTCTAGCATGAATATGAGCAAAATCTATTGTTGGTCTAGTTTTTTCAATTTTTTCACATATTTCTATAATCTCTTCAAGAGTACCTATTTGAGTTTTTTTACCTGTTGTTTCAGGACCTAAATAAATATCTTTAATTCCTAATGAATCGATTTTTTCAGAAACTTCATTCAAAGCTTTAATACATTTTTTAAAAGCTTCTTCAGCATCTTTACCATAATATCCTGGATGAAAAACAACTTGATGAGCATTCATCCATTTTGCAGCTTTAAAACTTTTTATTAATCTTTGTTTACTTGCTGTAATAACTTTTCTTTCTCCACCAAAATTAATGAAATAAGGAGCATGCAAAGTTAACCATACATCACAATCTTTTGCATTCATTCCAAGTTTTTCAGCATCTTTTTTACTTATTTTAATACCTCTTGTAGCTTGATATTCTAAAGCATTTAGCCCTTCATTATGTAAATAGAAAGGTACTTCAATTGAGGGGCCTTTATAATTAATTGGAAAACCAGCAGGCCCAAACCTTGTTCCATACATAATTATCACTTTCATAAATTCATTTTATTTTAATTTTTCAAAATACTTAAATTTTATTCTATATTGGGCGTGTCAAATTATTATTTATTCTTTATAATAATTATAAAGTTTTATTATATATAAGGATTTTTTAAAATGTTTCCATACAAGATACTAATAACATATCCATAAATATAAAAAACAATTAATGGAAACATAGCTTATATATTTTCATTTTAATGTTTTTCTCGATAGAAATTGCAAAATCTTTTTTAAAATAAGTTCTTAAATGAGTGTTTAAATAGTGGTAAAAATTATTGATTATTAAATCTTTTCGATAAAAAGAGAGTATCAGAATGTCGATATTTAAGGCGTGTTTAACTTCCTACCATAGTCTAGCCCCTCTTTCTGGAACTAGTTTGCATTCATATTGAATGAATACAAACCAGCACTCCTCCCATTAGGAGGCACAGCAGAGTAGCGAAATGCTACCCAACCCCTTTCATTACTAATTTTGTTGAAAATTAGTTCAAGGAGCTTCTCCCTCAGGTTTCCTTCATTTGGAGAATGCTGGTTCCTATGAATAGGAAGCTTGGCCCACGCCTAGCCTTCCCCTAACATGAAAGTCTCGGGGAAAGGTAAGGTTATGTTCTTTAAAATATTCAATTGTTCTTTTTTATTTATCTCTAATATTATCACCTCTTTTTTGAAGGATTTGAAAATGAAAAATTGTATAGAAAAATATAAATGGAAAAAAGAAATTTGTTTTTTCTTTATTAGAAAATGGAATAGAATTTATTGAAAATGAAAATATATGGATTCTTCAAGTCTTTCATTAATTGTCTTTCTATTTATTGGATATATTATTAGTATTCTCTATGGAGATGTTTTAAAATTTTTTAAATTTCAATTTTGAAATATAATTTAAAGAATGATAAGAGAATGCATATTTATTTTCATTAACAATTGGTTAGTAAATAAGCTAAAAACAATCATAATATCTACTATTATAGTAATTAAGATAAGAGTAAGAGTAAAAAATTATATCTTATTTAATAAGAATTTATATAAGAGTTATTTCATAATAATTTTTAGACATGCTCTCGATATTTATAAAATTTGCTAAGAAATACTTCGAAGAATCTTTAAAAGATCTTGAGCGTGCTGAAAGAGCTTTAAGTATAAATGATTATCCACAAGCTATTTTCTACACTCAACAATGTATTGAAAAAGGAGTTAAAGCTATGCTTGAAGTTAAGAAAAGGATAGTATATAATCATGGTCCAGAATTAGTAACTATTTTTAGTGAAGTATTTGAAAATGAATGGAATGATGATTTCTTAAAAATAGTGGATGCACTTGAATATCTTTCAGAATATTATACAAGAGCAAGATATCCGATGCTTTTAAAAGGCGAGGTCCTTGGACCTGCCGACATCGTATCAAAAGATATAGCTTCTAAAGGGATTGAAAAAGCTAAAGAAGCAATAGAGGTGATAAAAAATTTCCTTAGAAGAAATAGCATTATTTAAAACTAAAGAAATTATTAATAGATTTGAGAAAAAGTTAAAGGCTTTTATAATATTTGGTAGCTATATTCTTAATCCATTAAAAGCAAGAGATATAGACTTCCTTATAATTGTAGATAAAATTAATAATTTAGAGGAAAAAATAAATCTAGAAATAGAAATATTGAGAAAATTGAGGAAAATTTTTGCAAAACCTATAGATGTAATATTAATAGATGAGAAAAATTTTTATGAAAATCTAAAACCTGGAACAGTAATTTCAGGATTGATAATTGGATATAAAAAAATATATGATGAAATAAAAATAGAAAAATTAATTAATGAATTAGCCATGGAAATTGCTGAAATAGATTATGAAATATATAAAGGAAAAAGAAAAATTAATCTCTCATCCATATCTAAAGTTAAAATGAAAATTGAAAAAGCTAGAAATAGAAAATTCTTTATATGAATTTATCAATAACTTTAATCTTTTTTATTATATTCATTCAGTCTTTTAATTACATTTTTTAAATTCTTTTCAATATTTGTTAATCTTTTTTCAAAAGATAAATATCCAAGAATTCTTATAGCTTGTTTTCTAATAGTTTTATAATTTCTTGTGCTTGAAAAAATCTTCTTTGATTTTAAATAAGATATTTTTTTACTAAAATCTTCCACACTCATTTTAGCAATATTCGCAGCATCTACAATATTATCAGTTGTAGCTATAGCTTCAATTATTTTTGCATCTTTTTTAGGAATTTTCTTTCCAAAGAAAAACATTTGAGGTTCGTAATCTTCTAATGCATCTTGAACTGCATGACGAATAATCAATTCAAGTTCTTCAGGTTCTAAAAGCAAATAATAATCTGGAAGTTGAATAACTTTAACATTTAATTCTGAAGCTGTTGTTTCAGCTGCAGTATCTATAAAACCTTTGCAAACTATTAATGGGTATAAATTAAGAAGTTTAGCATTAGCATATGCGTGACGCACATCGCTTACAGATATTTTACCAGCTTTAATTTCTACAGAATAAGTTATATTTTCAGGACTTTTAGCAATCGCATCTACTTCAGCTACTTCAACACCATTTATTACTATCTTTTTCCTTTCTTCAAGTACTTGAAAATTCATTCTTTCAAGTATTCCACGAGCTATTCTTTCGCTACTTAAACCTCTACTGGCCATAATTCTAACCTTTTTAAGTTTTTAATATTTCTTCTAAAGCTTCTTCATATATTTTAAAATCTTTTTCAGTAAATAAAACAATCCTAACTTCTTCTATTCTATTTTCTTTTTCTAAAAAATTTATAATTGTTTTAAGTGCAATTCTACTTGCTTTTTCTATAGGATAACCATAAGCTCCAGTACTTATAGATGGAAAAGAAATAGTTTTTAAACCATTTTCTATAGCTAATTTAAGAGAATTTTTATAAGCTTTTTCAAGTAATTGAGCTTCATTATATGATCCACCTCTCCATATTGGACCAACAGTATGAATTACATATTTTGCTTTTAAATTTCCTCCAGTAGTTATTACTGCTTCACCTGTCGGTAAGCCATTAGGATATTTTTCCTTTCTAATTTTTTTACATTCTTCTAATATTTTAGGTCCTCCTTTCCTATGAATTGCGCCATCAACTCCTCCACCTCCCATAAGGCTTGGATTAGCAGCATTTACTATAGCATCAGTATCTTGTTCAGTAATATCCCCTTTAACAAGAATTAATCTTGCTTTACCAATATTAACTACTTTATAGCTATTCATTAAAAATTCTAACAAATTATTAAGTTAAAAATTTTTAAATTAAAAATTTAAAAAAATATAAGATAAAATGAAGAGAACGATAAAATATCCTAATATTCCTTTACAATATTTTTTAATAAATTCAGCTAAAAAATATCCTAAAAAAATAGCTATAATTTTCAATAATAAAAAAATCAATTATTCTGAATTAAATGAGCTTTCTATAAAATTTGCTAATTCATTAAGAAAAATTGATGTAAAAAAGGGTGATAGAGTAGCTTTATTTCTTCCTAATTGTCCACAATTTATTATAAGCTATTATGGAGCATTAATGATAGGTTCGATAATTACTGCATTAAATCCACTTTTTAAAGAAAAAGAAATCGAATTTCAATTATACGATTCTGGAGCTGAAACAATAATAGTATTAGATAATCTTTATCCATTATTAAAAAAAGCTTTAGAAAAAACTAAAATTAAAAGGATTATAATCACAAGTTTTAATAAAGAAATAGAAATAGATGAAAAAATTGAGAAATTAGAAGCCTATTATTTTGAAGAATTTATTAAAAAAAGCAATATAAATTTACCTAAAGTATCTATAAATCCTAAAAAAGATTTAGCAACAATACAATACACTGGAGGAACAACAGGCATTCCAAAAGGAGCAATGCTAACTCATTTTAATTTAGTTTCAAATGCTATAGCATTTTCAAAATGGCTTAAATTGAAAAAATCAAAAGAAACTTTCTTAACAGCATTACCTTTATATCATGTTTATGGAATGACTACTTCAATGAATACTGCTATATATTCAGCTTCAACAATGGTAATCATGTCTAGATTTGATCCAGAAGAAGCATTAAAGCTTATTCAAGAATATAAAGTTACAATCTTTTGTGGAGTACCAACGATGTATTCATTATTATTAAATTCAAAAATAAATGATTATGATTTATCATCATTAAAAGTATGTATTTCAGGAGCCTCACCTCTTCCACCAAATATTCAAAAAGAATTTATGGAAAAGACTGGAGCTTTATTAATTGAAGGTTATGGTTTATCAGAAGCATCTCCAGTAACACATTGTAATCCATTAGATAAAACTCTTAAAAAAGTTAAAATTGGCTCTATAGGATTACCATTGTATAATACTAAAGCTAAAATAGTTGATATTGAGAAAGGAGAAAGGGAAGTACCAATTGGAGAAGTAGGAGAATTAATTATTAAAGGGCCTCAAATAATGAAGGGATATTGGAATAAGCCGGAAGAAACTAAAATTGTTTTAAAAAATGGATGGCTTTATACTGGAGATATAGCAAAAATGGATAAAGATGGATATTTCTATATAATAGATAGAAAGAAAGATTTAATTAAATATAAAGGATATAGTATTTATCCAAGAGAAATCGAAGATATTTTATATGAACATCCAAATGTAAAACTTTGTGCAGTAATTGGGAAGCCTGATCCAATTGCAGGAGAAATACCTAAAGCATACATAGTTTTAAAAGAAGATTCTAAAACAACAAAAGAAGAAATAATGGATTTTGTTAATAAAAGAGTTGCATCTTATAAAGCTATAAGAGAAGTTGAATTTAGAAAAGAATTACCTTTATCAACTGTTGGAAAAATATTAAAAAGGGTTTTAAAAGAAGAAACATTAGCTACTATTAAATGAAGCTCCTAGTATTTTTTTAGGAACTTTAGCTGTTACAGTCCAAAAATTTCCTAAAGAAACTTTTGCTATTTGTGTACATAATTGATATGCATCCCATTTATTAATACCATATTTTTCTTCAAGCCATAAAATTAATTCTATAAAAGCTGTTTTTATAGCATCTTCAAGATTTTTATTAATACCTGTTACGCAAATTACCCCTATTTCTTCATTAGTTTCTATCCTAGGCCAATCAATTTTATAATTTTTTATTAAATCTACTTTAAGTGTAATTTCCGCAGGCATTTCTATTGCTGTACCGCATAATTCACCTTCTCCTTGAATTGCATGTACATCTCCTACGAATAATAAAGCACCTTCATTATATATTGGGAAGAATATTTTTGAACCTATTGTTATTTCCAATAGATCTAAGTTTCCTCCATGAGGGCCAACATTATTGCTTGAAATAGATTCAATTTTTGGAGCTACACCAATCGTTCCTATCATTGGATTGTATGGCAAAATATATTTATCAAAAAATACTTTTCCATCTTTTATTGGACATATTTTTGTTCCATGTGGTACTTCTAAATGTAAAAATTTTGATAATGGAATATTAGAAAAATAAAAGCTTAAATCTGGAATTCTTGTAGCTCCTTGACCTATTAATGGTTTAATATCTTTTATTTCAACTATCAATGTATCATTAGGAGTAGCATTTTCAATGAATATCGGACCAGAAACAGGATTGCTATATGGAATTTTTTCCAAGTCTCTTCTATCCCCTTCTTTTCTAATTTGTCCTGAAAAAGCATCTTCTGTTTCAATAATGAAAGTTTCTCCTGGTTTGACAAAAAGTTTTGGTTTAATAGAAGCACTTAAAATATAATAAAGTTCACCTTGATCTTTTAAAGATAATCTCTTCATATTAAAACACCTTTTTATAGCAAACTTTATAATTTCCCATATAAAAATATTTTTTAAAAGGAATGAATGAAATATTTAACAAAGATTTAGAAATTGCTAAAATTTTTCTAAAAAAAGAAAATTTATCATTAATTTTTATTAAAAATGGAAAAGTATTGTATAGTAGTAAAGAAAGTGGAATAAATAGCTTTATTGAAGCAATAGATAAATGTGGAGAAAATTTAAAAAATTCCTCTCTTGCTGATAAAGTTGTAGGTTTAGCAATTGCAATGCTTTCAGTATATATTGAAGTAGCTAGCATTTATGCATGTATTATAAGCAAATTTGGAATTAATTACTTAAAAGAAAATGGAATTCCTTTTATTTATGAAAAGGAAGTAGAAATAATTCTTAATAAAAATAGAAAAGAAGTATGCCCATTTGAAAAAATTGCTATGCAATCTAAAACACCAAAAGAAGTTTATTTAAAAATTAAGGAATTAATAAAATCATTTTAATTTTAAAATAGGTATTTTACCAAATTTTTCTATTTTAATAATTTTTTTAGGCTTATATTTTACAGGAATTACTCTAATTCCTGATGGTTTATTTTTAACACTTAAAGTTGCATAACAATCTTTCATGAAATTAAAGAAATTATTGAAATTATCTATTGAGAAAAGAACCATATCTAATCCTGCAACGCATATACTTGATAAAGATAATAAATCATAAACAGAAATTAATCCTTTCCTTCCAAGTTCCATTAATCTCGAATCTTCAGCATAAGGTAGCATTACTTCATTAAAACCACAATGATTATTTTTAGAAGAAATTTCTTTAATCAATTTATTTAAATAAAAAATTGCATATCTTATTCCTAGACTATTAAATTTTTTATTACAAATTTTTTCTAATAATAAAGCTACACTTTCTTCCATCCATGGAGATAATGATAAATCAATTCCATAATTTTTAACAATTAAATTGGATGAAAGATTTGATAAAAATTCATTAGCAATACTATCTATTTCGAAAATTTTTTTATAAAAATCTGATTTATTATTAATGCTCATTAAATCATTAACATAAAATAATGCAGCTGCTATACCTAATTCTTCATTTATAGCTGAAGCGGAAGGGAAATATGGAGTTAATAAAGGACCATTAAAAGTAAAACAAATTCTTGTGCAATCAAATGGGCCTAATTTATTAGAAACATTGTAAACTATTTTTGTAAAAATTTCAAAATTTTCTTCATCCCCAAAAAATGATAAAAATATTTTTTCATTAATTTTTAATGTTTTAAGGATAATATTAATGTTATCTTTAATATTTTTCAATTCTACTGGAATAGCTATATAATCTATGTTTTCATTTAATGATACAATAATCTTATTAGCTATATTTAATAAATCATTTATACTTACTGGATTTATTGCTATTCTCCTAGTCCATATTTTTATATTTGAATTTTTTGAATAAAACAAAAAATTATTAATCAATTCTTTAAAATCATTACTATATTTAAAATAATCTATTAAGAAAGTAAGAGCTCTAATTCTCATTTTATTATGCCTTTTTTTAAAATTAAAGAGATTTACTTAATTCTACTTTAATATCATAAGTTTTGTAATTTCTAATTATTCTAATAGTTATTTCTTCTCCTACTTTCTTATTTTGTATAATTTTTTGAAGTTCAATCATGTTCTTTATTGGTGTTCTATCTATACTTAATATAATATCACCTTCTTCTATTCCTGATAATTCAGCTGGACTTCCTTGAATTACTTTAACAATTATAACTCCTTCTTGAACAGGTAGATTATAATAAGAAGATATTTGAGGAGTTAAATCTATACCATATATTCCAAGCCATGGCCTTATAACTTTTCCATATTTTATTAAATCTTCAGCAATTTTTTTAACTTTATTTATTGGAATTGCAAATCCTATTCCTTGAGCAAAAGGTATTATTGCAGTAGCTAAAGCTATAACTTTTCCATTAAGGTCTATAAGAGGGCCTCCACTATTTCCTGGATTAATAGCAGCATCTGTTTGAATTAAATCTTCCATTATCCCTTTTTCAGTATTTATTGATCTATTTATTGCACTAATAACACCAATTGTAACAGTTGGTCCACCACGTAAACCAAATGGATTACCAATAGCTATTATGAATTGCCCTGCTTTAAGATTTGATGAATCTCCCAATTCAGCAGCTTTAAGATTTTTTGCATCTATTTTAATAATAGCTAAATCACTACTTGAATCTCTACCAATAACTTTTCCTTTAAAAACTCTACCATCATTTAAAGAAACTTCAACTACTTCAGCTCCTTCAATAACATGATTATTAGTTACTATGTATCCATTTGAGTCTATTATTACTCCAGAACCTATACCTTTAATAGGAACACTATAAAAAGGGAAAATATCCAATAAATGAACTGTACTTACATTTACTACTGATGGATTTGTTTTTTCAACTATTTCAACAATTTTATATTCATCTAAATACATTTTTTATTCAATAAAGGAAAAATATACATTAATAAAAGTATTTCCATAAATTTTTCTTTATAAAATTTTATATTTAAATAGAGCTTTTTAGAATGAAAAAAATAGAGGGAAAAATTGTTGAAAACTATATATACATCAGATATAATCAATATGGAAGAAGGTAAAACTATTGAAATAATAGGATGGGTTTATAATAAAAGAATACATGGAAATTTATTATTCATAGATTTAAGAGATTCTAAAGGGATTATACAAATAACTATTAAGAAAGGAATTGCAAGTGATAAAAGTATAGAAATAGTTAAAGAAATCAATAAAGAATCTTCAATAAAAGTTTTAGGGATAGTAAAAAAGGATCCAAGAGCACCTAATGGAGTAGAAATAATTTGTAAAGAAATTGAAGTTATTGGGCCATCTTATCAAGAATTCCCTATAAAACCAGGAGCAGGTACTAGGTTCTTATTTGATAATAGGCATTTATATCTTAGAAGTAGAAAAGTATCAGCAATAATGAAAATAAGGTCTGCTTTTTTAGATGCTGCACGAGAATGGTTTAAGAAAAATGATTTCATAGAAATTGATTGTCCAATATTTATAACTGCTGCATGTGAAGGAGGAGCAACTTTATTTCCAGTAGATTATTTCGGAAAAAAAGTTTATTTATCACAAAGTGTTCAATTATATCAAGAAGCTGCAATTTATGGACTTGAAAAAGTTTATAGCATTCAACCTAGTTTTAGAGCTGAATTAAGTAGAACAAGAAGGCATTTAACAGAATTTTGGCAAATAGAAGCAGAAATTGCTTTTGCAAAACTTGAAGATATTATGGTTATTCAAGAAGATCTTTTAAATCATATTGTACATACATTAGCTGAAAAATGCATAGAAGAATTTAAAATATTAGGGAAAAAAATAGATGAAAAAATTGCTGAGCCACCTTATGAAAGGATTACATATGATGAAGCATTAGAAATACTTCATAAAAATGGAGTAAAAATAGAGTGGGGAGATGATTTTGGAGCAGATGAAGAAAAAGTTTTATGCAATCAATTTGAAAAGCCATTCTTTGTTACACACTATCCAAGGAAAGCAAAAGCTTTTTATCATATGCCAGATAAAGAAAGACCAGAAGTTGTAAGATGTGTTGATTTATTAGCTCCTAAAGGATATGGAGAAATTTCTGGTGGAGGACAAAGAATTCATGATTATGAAGAATTAATTGAAAGTATAAAATTATTTAACTTAAATCCAAAAGATTATGAATGGTATATAGATTTAAGAAAATATGGAAGCGTTCCACATTCAGGTTTTGGATTAGGAGTTGAGAGAACTCTTAGATGGCTACTTGAGCTACCACATATAAGGAGTGCATGTTTATTCCCAAGAACACCTTCGAGAGTATATCCATAAAATAATCTCAAAAAAATGAAAATAGATAGTTTTAAAATTAAAATATTTGAAAATGTTTATAAACCTTCAGAAGATACTTTTCTTTTATACGATTCAATTAATAATAATTATAAAAAAAGTTTTGAAGTAGGATCTGGAGTAGGTTTAATAACTCTTAAACTTGCAAAAAAATCAAAATATGTTTTAGCTTCAGATATAAATTTTGAAGCAGCTAAAAATACATTGTACAATGTTAAACAAAATTTTTTAAGAGATAAAGTAGATATTGTATGCGGAGATTGTTTATCATTCTTAAAAAATAAAGTATTCTTTGAGTTAATAGTTTTTAATCCACCTTATTTACCATCTGAAAATATTAATGAGAAAATTTTGGATTTATCATGGTCTGGTGGAAAAAAAGGATTTGAAATAACATTAAAGTTTCTTAAAGAAGCAAAAAAGCATATAAATAAGAAAGGTACTATAATGATTGTTTCATCTTCTTATATAATAAATGAAGTTTTAAATAAAATTAAAAAAATGAATTTAAAATATTCGATTAAAAGAGAAAAATCGATGTTTTTTGAAAAAATATATGTATTAGAAATAAAAAAAAATAAAAGGAAATAAAAAATAAGCATAATATTGGAGAAGTCACCACTCTTCCTCTTCTTCTTCCTCTGGCTCTTCTAATTCAAATTCTTCCTCTTCTTCCTCTTCGAATCCTTCCTCTTCTTCCATTTTCTAACTCCTCCTTGAGGCTTCCTAATATAATAAAAACACCTATTTAAACTTTACTTTTATATAATAAATTTTAAAATTTTTAGGAAAATATTTATTTAATAAAAATAAAAGAATAATTTAAAGTGAGGAACAATGGAAACGATCTATTTTGAAAAATCAGGAGATCATACTGAAGAAGTTTTAAAAATAGTTAAGGAATTTATTAAGAAAGAAGAAATAAAAAGCATAATTGTTGCATCTACAACTGGTAAAACAGGTGTTCTTGCATCTTCAATTTTTAAAGGGTTGAATGTTGTCATTGTTACTCATTCAACAGGATTTATTAAACCTAATTATCAAGAATTGGATAAAGAAAATGCTAAAAAGATTATTGAAAATGGAGCAAAAATACTTACTACGACCCATGCTTTAAGTGGGATTGAGAGAGCTATTAGAAAAAAATTTAATACAATTCTTCCATTAGAAATTATTGCAAATGCTTTAAGATTATTTGGTGAAGGGACTAAAGTAGCTATTGAAATAACTATTATGGCTACAGATGCAGGACTTGTGAATGCAGGAGAAAATGTTATAGCTATTGCTGGAACAGGAAGGGGAGCAGATACTGCTCTATTAATTAAAGCAGCAAATTCATTTAATTTTTTTGATTTAAAAGTTAGAAAAATTATTTGTAAACCATATGATTTTTAAACTACTCTAGAGCCATTCTTTATTTTTTTTATTGGAGCAATAGGAGCAATCTCTTTTTCTTCATCTTCAACAGCTGCTAAAAGCATACATTCGGATAATTCTCCTTTAAATTTAGCAGGCTTTAAATTTACTAGGAAAACGTATTGATTTCCTAAAAAGAAGTCTGGTTTATACATATGAGCTAAACCAGTTATTGCTTGTTTAGTATATTCTCCAAAGTCTACTACTAATTTAATTAATCTTTCAGATCCACCTACACGTTCTGCTTTTATAACTGTTCCAACTCTTAATTCAATTTTCTTAAAATCTTCTATTGAAATCATTTTCATCACCTATTTTTAACTTACTTTTATTAAATAATTAAAGTATTAAAAATTTTATTTTAAGAAAAATATTATTTAAGTATTACGTTAAAAGTTTTCTAGAAAAATTTATAACGAAAAGTAAAAATATAACTACTCATAATTTTATGATGGAAAATGGAATAAGATGACACTAAAAGATATTCTATTAAAAATAAAGAATATAAAGAATATTTTGAGAATTGGAAAAGAAGAAGTATGGACTAATGAAGTAGAGAATAAGCTTATGGATGTAGATAAATTATATAAACCTGAGGAATTCATACTTAAAATAGAAGAGATAATAGGAAAATTAGATATCCAAATTCAAAAACTTAAAAGGAAATATTCTAATTTAGAGCAAAAGAATAAAGAATATTTTGAGAAATGTATAGAAGCTTTAGCAAATAAAGATGAAGAAAGAGCAAAAATTTATGCTCAAGAAGTTGCAGAAATTAGAAAACTTGCTAGAATGATATTTCATAGTGAATTAATATTCGAACAAATAAAGCTTAGATTAGAAACAATAGAAGAATTAAGAGAAGTTGTTGGATTACTTACACCTTTAAATAAAATAATTTTAAGTATAAAGGAAGAAGTTAAAGGAATTATTCCAGAAGCAGCTTTAACATTAACAGAATTACAAGAAAGTATTGAAGGATTCATTTCAGCTACAACAGGAATGCCAATAGAAGAAATTAGTATATCAACTGATTTAAGTGGAGAAGCTAGAGATATATTAGAGGAGGCAAGCATAGTTGCTTCTGAAAGAATAGAAAAAAGTTTTCCAGAAATAACTGAAGTTAAAGATGAACAAATTAAAACAATGGTTTATGCTTATATTAAAGAACATTATAAAGATTTTGATATAGAAGAATGCGCATCTGTTTTAAGTTTATCAGAAGAAGAAGTTGAAAAAGCTATAGAAATGCTTGAAAAAGAAGGAAAAATAATTTTAAAGAAAGAAGAAGAGGAACATTATTGAATAGTTTTTTGCTAAAAATAAAAAAATATTTATTATTAAAAATGAAGTAAA
>Ga0080004_1125615_pt1 | contig 38353 bp, 41 predicted proteins | sample WasSprMetagenome_FD_69207 | JGI IMG/M metagenome (GOLD analysis project Ga0080004, IMG submission 69207) | Sulfidic aquatic microbial communities from Washburn Spring, Yellowstone National Park, USA - WS (SPADES assembly) (version 2) | ecosystem: Environmental > Aquatic > Thermal springs > Hot...
TGTCTACCTTTTAGGTAATTCCTCCTCCAGCTCCTGAGGATGGAGTAGGCCTGCTTTATGGCGGAGTCCACGTAGTGGACAGCGTGGGGCCAGTTCTCCTTCAGCTTCTCCCTGAGCTCGTGGTGCTTGAAGGAACCTTCCTTTGGGAGGACTGGGACGAGGCGCTTGGCGGTGTACCTCACGCCCGGAACCCTGTGCTTTGGCTTGGCCGGCTTCTCGACCCACCTAATCCGCGCCCATATCTCGTCAATCGCAAGCTGGAGCAGGCGTTGGTAATCCAAGTCCCTCACTTCCTGCGAGTGTTTGATTGCGTAGGCCCTGATTCGCGTCTCCATCTCCACAGAAAGCCCGGCTTTGCCCCTTTTAACCAGAGAGAGTTAAGGGTAAGTAAACCCGCGAAAGGCACTTTTCGACCATTTATGTCGGTTTAAGTCTATCCATTTAGGGACTGCTGACAACGACCTTCGTACGAAGAAGAATGAGACGATGGATATCGGTTACGCTTGTTGTGGGTCTGGTGGCTGCATTTGTGATGGAAATCTTGGCTATGGCTTTATCGTATCAAAAGAAAGAAGAAGTGGTTAGTGTGCCCGGAAAAAAAGCGCTCATGGTTATCGCACCAGAGAACTTCAGAGACGAGGAGCTTTTTGATACACGGAGGGAGCTTGAGAAGGCAGGAATAGAAGTAAAGGTGGCAAGCGTCAAAAAGGGAAAAATTAAGGGCATGCTGGGTGCCACGGTTACGCCCGATCTCACCTTGGACGAGGTGGAGGCCAAAAACTGGGATGCAGTAGTGTTTGTGGGGGGAGTAGGCTGTCAGGTATACTTTGATGACGATAGAGTTCTCTCCTTGGCCAAGGAGGCGGCTCAGCTGGGGAAGAAAGTTTGTGCTGTCTGTATTGCCCCGGTAATATTGGCCAACGCCGGTCTGCTCGAAAATAGGAAAGCCACTGTTTGGGATGGGCCCTTCAGACGGATGCTGGAGGAGAAGGGAGCAAAGTTTGTTGACAAGGATGTGGTTGTGGATGGTAACTTCATCACCGCCAACGGTCCCAGCGCAGCTGTAAAGTTTGGGCAAACCATCGCCAGAGAACTATCCAAGTAGTTTGCCTGATCTCCTTATTCGCGGGGGTCTCGTACTCACCCCTGACTTCAGAGCCGTTAAAGCGGACGTTGCTATCGAGGGTAACAGAATAGTGTCCGTCGGCGACGTCAAAGGTAACGCCGATGTGGTTCTCGATGCCAAGGGAAAACTCGTCATGCCTGGATTGGTGAATGCTCACACACACCTTTCCATGTCACTTTTCAGGGGTCGCGCTGAAGACCTTCCCTTGAAGCAGTGGCTTGAAGAAAAGATATGGCCAGTGGAAAGGAGACTGAAACCAGAACACGTTTATGCTGGGGCGTTGCTCGGATGCCTCGAAATGATAAAATCTGGTACCACATGCTTTTCTGACATGTATTTCCACATGGAGGAGGTAGCAAAAGCAGTCAGAGAAGCAGGGCTGAGGGCATGTCTTTCCTATGGGATAATAGAACTCGGGGACCCCGAAAGAAGGAAGAGGGAGTTAAACAAGGCACTAGAGCTTCTACGGCAGAGGGACAACAGGATAGAAGTGATGTTGGGACCACATGCGCCCTATACTTGTTCTGATGAGTGTTTGCTGAAGGTCAAGGAGCTTGCTGATAGACATCAAGTTGGGATTCACATGCACTTGTCGGAGACAAAGGACGAAATCCAAGACTCGATAAAGAGGACAGGCAGACCTCCTGTTTTGCATCTAGAGGAAATAGGCTTTTTAAGTTCGAGGGTTGTTGCAGCTCATTGCGTTCATGTGAGCAACGATGAAATCGCAATACTTGCAAAACGGGGAGTGAAGGTGGTCCATAACCCAGCGAGCAATCTTAAATTGGCGTCTGGCCTAGCTCCTGTCAGAGAAATGCTCGATGCAGGAGTAGGGGTGGCTCTTGGTACGGATGGTCCCGCGAGCAACAACAGTCTAGACATGTTTAGGGAGATGAGACTTTGTGCTCTTCTTCAAAAATTCAGGACAGGAGATCCCTCACGCATGAAAGCGGAAGAGGTTCTGAGAATGGCCACGGTCGGTGGTGCAAGGGCGCTTGGGTTGCACGAAATCGGAACGATTGAGCCCGGGAAAAAAGCGGATTTGATTATAGTCAATCTTAATTCCCCTCACTTGATTCCCGTTCCTCCTTCCATTTCCAACATAGTTTACTCAGCGACAGGATCAGACGTGGACACGGTAATTGTGGACGGGAAAATCCTCATGGAGGAACGAAAAATCCTGACTCTTAACTCCGAAGAAGTAATGGAACGCGCAACAAAGGCGGCCGCAGATTTGTTTGATGTTCGATAGGGGCTTGGCTCGGGTGGGAAGGGCGCGCATAGAGTGGGCCCTCCAGCACATGCCAGTTCTCTCGCAGATAAGGGAGGAATTCAAAAAAGAAAGACCATTTGAGGGACTACGGATAGGAATGGCTTTGCACGTGGAGGCAAAAACGGCTGTCTTGGTGAAAACGCTGGGGGAGGGAGGGGCAAAGGTGGCTATAGCGGGATGCAATCCTCTCTCCACGAAAGACGAATGTGCAGCGGCTCTTGCTGAGGAGGGTTTTGAGGTTTTTGCTCGAAGGGGGGAAACAGAGGAGGAATATTACTCTAACTTGGAGAAGGTCTTGCGGAGGAATCCTCATCTTCTCGTGGACGATGGTGGCGATCTCATCTCGCTGGCTCATCAGCTGAAAGTGGGTGGAATCCTTGGTGCATGCGAGGAGACTACCACAGGCGTTAATAGAATCAGGAAAATGAGCGAGGAGGGTGTTCTTAAGTTTCCCGTTATTGCGGTCAACGACTCTCCCTCCAAGAGGCTTTTTGACAATCGTTTTGGGACTGCTGAGTCGACCATCCATGCTCTAATGTGTCTTACGAATCTCCAGCTGGCGGGAAAGAAAGTCGTGGTGGTGGGTTATGGTCACGTCGGGAGGGGCATCGCATCAAGGCTGAAAGGGTTGGGGGCGATAGTCCAAGTTGTTGAGACAGATCCGGTCAAGGCACTGGAAGCTGTAATGGATGGTTTTCAAGCTGTCGACATGTATGAAGCCGCGAGCACGGGTGAAATTTTCATAACCTGCACTGGCAACCTCAGGGTCATCAGGAGGGAGCACTTCGAGCTAATGCGAGATGGGGTGATTCTTGCCAATGCGGGTCACTTTGATGTGGAGATAGATATCCCCTCGCTTGAGGCTCTTTCAGTTGCTAGAAAAGAGGTTCTACCCGATGTTGAGGAATTCAGATTGAGGGATGGGAGAAGACTCTTGCTTTTATGCGGGGGAAGACTCGTGAATCTAGCGGGGGAGCGCTCCATTGGGCATCCAGTGGAGATCATGGACATGAGTTTTTCCCTCCAAGCTCTTTCCTTGAGGTATCTTGCCAAACATGCTCACGAGCTTCGACCCGGAGTTTATGAGGTACCAAGCGAAATCGATAGGAGAGTGGCCGAACTAAAGCTCCTTTCACTAGGAGGAAAAATCGAAAAGGAGACCGAGGAGCAAATTAAGTATAGATCAAGCTGGCGAATCGGAACTTAACACCCAACCAAATTTCCTCAGCAAGCTGCGGGTGTATATCTTTTGTATATCCAACTCAACTCTTTTTGCCCACTTAGCGTAGATTTCCGGGTCGATGTAACTTCTGAGAGAAGTCGCAAGGTTGTAGTTTTTGACCTTCTTCATTAACTTCAGCCTGAGTTTTTGTTCTCTGAGCTTCGTCCTCAATCTTTTCAGTCTTTCCTTTTGACGCTTGGTCCTGGCTTTCTGCTTGAGAAGCTGGATTTTCTCCTCCAGCGCTCTTATCTTCTCCTCCCTTTTTTGCATTCTTTCCCTCCAGTTTTTCGGCGGAGTTTTCTTGTGGTTTAGAATTTGGGCGGCTCGAAGGTTAGCCATTTTGGCTGCGAAGACTTTTTCCAATTCTGTGTCTTTCTTGTCTATTCTTGCCTCCTCCAGCGCCTTCCTTACTTCCTCACTGGCGTAATAGGTTCGGAAAACTTTGGCAGTAATCCCAGGGACGATTTGTCCAAGAAACTCGTTCACCTGCTCGCATCTTATATCGGGGAAGAGCCGATCGTTATCGCCATTGTTCATGAATTCCTGCAGGTTCTTAACTACTTGGGGATGAACTTCCACGGTCTTATGGAATCTGACAGCGGCCTTTCCCAGGAAGTCAAACTCCACCTTGTTTTCGCCCAGAATTTTAACGTTGGACTTACGCAGGGTGGTAGCCCCCACGGTGTCAAGTTCCTCTGGGTCTTTCTCGTCTCCGACCCTTATCTTCAGGAGATCTATCAGATAAGCCACCGTGGCGATTTTTCTTAGGAGCGGGTCTGGGGAACTCAACCCTCTCTCTATATGCTTTCGCACCTCTGGCAGTTTTTGTCCAAGCATTTTTGCCAGCTCAAATTTCTGTTTTTCTCTCTCCTGCTTGAGAGGGGCTGTGTCGGAAATCCACACGTACTTCATCTTCCCCGTAAGTTTGTCTCTCCAACGTGCTATCCACATGGCGTCGGGTTCCCACACCCTCCCGCCCCAGCTGCTTCCATCAGGTGCGGGAGGAGTGGGGGCGTCCGGCGAAAGATTGAGAGTAATATCGGAATAGTGCACTCTAGGTTTCCACCTTCCTCTCAGCGGATGTTTTCCTTTTCCCACAAAAATGCAGGGAGGCTCAACCATGAAGTTCACTTCTACTTTCTGTCCATCGATGATGGCGAATCCGTACTTCTGTTTTCTCTCTTCTCTTTCCCTTTTTCGTGCTTCGGCAAGCAATTTTTTCTCCTCCCGACTCATGTTTTCCTTCTTGAGCTTCTCCTGCTCCAGCCACCTTCTGATTTCGGTGAAGTCAAAATCCTCTAGCTTTCCTTTTACCCCTAATGCCGAGCAGAAATCCTTTAGAAAGTTCTTGACGAAGACGGGATCCTGTAGCCTTTCTGGGGGACATTTGCAGAAGGCGACCGCCATCTCCTCCTGCTCTGGTGTTAGTTTGATTTCCTCCCCGCGATACTTAATCCTGAAGCCCTTGGGCTCGTAGGGCGGAATGAATACACCCTGGTGAATAAGCTGTCTCATGTCGGCTCACCTCTTAAGGAAACTTTAACACGACGTATTTGAGCGTTTGTCCGCTGGGCATCCAGATTACCTGAATTACGCTTCCGACTCCCAGCGATTTGGGTATTTCCACTTGAAGGATGTCACCAGCCGTGAAGCTTGAGTCATTAAACTCGGGAGAGCCATTGAGCACGACACTGAGCGGTCTTCTGCCATCCACCCTCACTTCCAAGTTTCTTAATCCAATCTTGCCATCTTTGTTCTCGAACGCGTCCTTCAAGTTTTCCCCGTTCATGAATCTGATTACCACGAATGTTCCGGCAGGCTGTCCCAGCGAGAAGTTCTCTATGTTCAGGTCCACAAAGATGGGAGTAGCTACGATGCGAGAGGTTTCCTTCCGAACGAGTCCTATGGAAATGAAGGTTACGGCTGCGACAAGCATGATGGCGACGGCTATGAGCAAAATGGTTCCGAAGATGGGGGATAATCTTAAAGGCCACCTCTTACCCTCAAACCGTCTCATTCAGTATCTTACAAGGGGTGGCGAAAAATTAACTGACTTTGATGTTGAGGAGTGTCTGGTTTGTAGGCTTCCAAGCGACAATGATTATGCTACCAACTTTAAGGTCGGTGGGCAACTGTATTTGCAAGTAATCCCCAACCGAAAGGGTATCGGTTGTGAAAGTGTTGTAACCGTTCAGGAAGATTCCTCCCGTAGCTGGTGTTTTCCCATCAATCCGTATTATTAAATTGTTCAAGGTAATAGTGTTAGTAGAAGCATCTTTGGCGAATGCGCCTTTCAAATTATCACCCGCTTCATGGATAAACACTATGTAGTCGCCGGTGGTCATTCCAAGAGCATAGTTTTCGGCTCTCAAAGTTACCATCACGGGCGTGACAGGCTTTCCCACAAGCCCCATAGCGACCACTGCCACCACTGAAACAAGCAGAACAGTAACTACAATTAGCAAGACCGTTGCGATTACGGGCGATACACCCTTGTTCTCCATGGGTGGCTTCATCGTTTTTTTTTTATTCCCTATTTAAATTTTTCGATATGCTTGATTTATTTACTCGAGTTGAATTCAAGAATTGAGAGCCGAGAGGGGGCGGATGATTCCGACGGGTGTGAAGTCAATCGATTTGCTAGCTGGGGGAGGGATAGTGGCGGGATCGTTTGTTCTATTATACGGCCCGCCTAGGGCTTTCAAGTCGGAGTTTCTAGCCACAACGGCCTTCGTCAATGCGGCCCTCAAGGAGGGACGCCTAACCCCTCCCAGAGGGGTCAAGGTTCCCAAGGAAATCTGGTATGTGAGCTTCTCTAAGTCTCAGGAAGAAATCCTCTCTTCCATCAAAACCACGTTCAGTAAGAGCTTTTTCGAGACCATCAAGAAAAACGTGAAGTTTTTGGATCAGAGCAAGGAATACTCGACATTGATAGGATCCATGTGGGAGAAGAAGAAGACATCTGACCCCCGACAGTTTCTTCTGAAACTTGTGGGAACTCTCAAAAAAATCGGCCCCGACTCTCAGCTCTTTCTCTATACCCTAACTGACATAGCTAGACTCCTCCAAGACAAGCCCCTCGAGTTTCTCTCTTTCCTTGAGGGACTGCGTAGCGCCTCCCATGGTTGGGGAGGGGTAGTTTACGGGGTTTTGAGAAAGGGGGCCCTACCAACGGCACTGGAGGAAGATATCCTTTCCGCCTCTGACGGAACCTTCTATTTTGATGTGGAGAAGATGGGCACGACGGAAAGGCACACACTGACCATTCTCTCCCTCGCCGGGGTACCGGCTTCCGCACTAGGACAGGTCTTTGAGGTCTCGGTGGGTCCAGATGGACTTCACGCGGAATCGGTGAAGTCCATCATTGGAATTTAGATTGGTTCGATTTCTCTCGAGTAGCAGAACGGGCAGAGTAGAACTTTTTCACCCTTGTCCAAAAAAAGGGAAGGCTCGGAGAAAACATAGGAGCAATTTTTGCATTTGAACCTTCCCTCCTTTTTTTCCATCATCCGAGTTGAGGAAAGGCCGGTAATAAATGCAGTTGGCTAAGAATCGATGATTTATGCCATCATCTCGGGAAAAGGTGGAGTGGGAAAAACTACTGTAACCGCCAATCTTGGTATCTTGGCCTCAAAGCTCGGCAAAAAAACGCTTTTGGTAGATGCGGATCTTGCGGCGGGGAATCTCGCACTTCACTTGGGCTTGATGGAAACCAGGAGCACCCTCCACGATCTTCTCGCTGGGAGCAAGGATATTAAGTCTTGCATTTACAATCTGAGGGAGAATCTCGACGTTTTACCCTCTGGCCTCTCCCTGAAGGGATTCTTGAAGGCAGATGTGGAAAAACTACCAGACGTACTAAATAAGGTTTCAAGAGATTACGAGGTGGTTATCCTCGATACACCCCCTGGCATCAGCAGGGGCACTATAGTGCCTCTGAAGTGTGCAGAACAGGCAATTTTGGTAACCACCCCTGACCTTCCAGCCGTTACCGCCACGGTCAAGGTGAAGGCTGTAGCTTCTATGTACAACAAGCCCGTCGCTGGAGTAATCGTGAACAGGGTGAGAGGAAAGAAGGGTCGTTCTTCAGAGGTGGTGGCACAACTCGGAACAGAAATCTTGGGGGAGATACCAGAGGAACCGAAGATCAACGAATGTATTGAGGTTGGCAGGCCCATTGTTATGTTAAATCCCAAGTCCCCGGCCTCTAAGGCGCTCTTAAGTGCTTGTCTCAAACTGTTTGGCGAAAAGGAGGAAGGGGAAGAAGAGGAGAAAGAGAAAAAGGAAAAGGAGGAGGTTAAGGTAGCAGCGAAGGAGGAGGAAAAACCTGCGGCAAAGGAAGCCGAGGTCGAGAAAAAAGAAGCCGTTGAAAAGCCTCCCGTTAAAAAGAAAAAGCCCATCGTGGGCAGGAAACGCAAACAGGCTCGTAAAAAAGCCGTTTAAGGTAATATCCCACTAGAATCTATTTTTTGATGGCTAAGAAACCGGACTTGGATTTTAAACCTCTAGAAAAGGAAGACGAGGAGCTCAAGAAGTTGAGGATGGAGTTTGGTGACAAGATAGCGGGTGAAAGTTCTCATCTATCGCCCTATCATGTTTATGACCCTGTTAGATTTGGCCCACTTGTTTCTTTTCAGGTTCCCAAGGGATATCGCGAAGTTGAGAGATACTGGTTGGATCCACCCTATACCTTTGCCGTCCTGCTCGAGGAAGAGGCCACCGGAAGGACTATTTATTATCTGGTCGAACCGCAGCTAACTCCTCTAGAACAAGCCCTGTTGGCAAAAATAAAGGACCAGCTCTACGATGCCCTCCCCTACCAAGGAGCGGAGGAACCCGAAAAAGTGCTGGAGGAAGGGTTCAAGCAGGTGGCGGGGGACCTGAAAATAAAGGACTGGAGAGTTTACCACAAGTTGCTTTACTTCCTAAAGCGGGATATTTTGGGGTTCGGCAAACTGGATTCCATTTTCAAGGATAAGCAAGTTGAGGACATTTCATGTGATGCACCAGATATTCCAGTCTACCTTTATCACAGAAAGTATTACAACGTTGAGACCAATCTGACTTTTAGTCCCGAGGAGCTCTCCTCCTACGTCATGAGGATGGTGGAGCGGAGCGGAAAGCACATTTCCTTGGCTAGACCAATAGTCGACGCATGTCTCCCCGGCGGACATAGGCTTGAGGCAACCTTTGAGAGGGAGGTAAGCAGCAAGGGGAGTTCCCTCTCCATAAGAAAGTTCATGGGGGGAACCTTCACCCCCGTGGATTTAATCAGGTATGGAACCTTCAGTGCCAAGATGCTTGCATATCTTTGGATTGCGGCCGAGAACAAGAAGAGCATCATGATAATTGGGGGGACAGCGGCTGGCAAGACCTCCACCTTAAATGCTCTTGCATTTTTCATCCCGCCCGACGCCAAAATAGTCTCAATTGAGGATACTCGGGAACTTTCTCTCTATCAGAAAAATTGGATCCCCTTAGTGACTAGGGAAACGCCAGGAGGTATGAGCATCGATATGTATGAGCTCCTCAGGCAGGCGCTCAGACAAAGGCCGGAATGCATCATCGTTGGGGAGGCGAGGGGAAAGGAGGCCTTGGCTATGTTTCAAGCCCTTTCAACCGGTCACACGGCCTACTGTACCCTTCACGCGGGGAGCATTCAGGAGGCCATCCTTAGGCTAGAGAGTGATCCCATGAGCGTGCCGCACGCCATGCTCAACGCTCTGGACATCATCTGCGTTCAAATACTGACCTATTTGGGCAGGAGGCGTGTCAGGAGAAACTATACAATAGCTGAAATTGTTGGGGTCATCCCCCAGACCAAAGAGGTCAAAATGGTTGAACTCTTCTCTTGGGACCCTGCGACCGATTCCTTTAAGGAGCTCGCTGAACCCCCAAGCTGGAAGGACATATGCAAGATGAGAAACATCGACAGACTACAGTTGGAGGAGGAGTATGAGAGAAGGGCGAGATTTTTGCAAACTATGGCGGATTTGGGCATAACGGATTATGACGAGGTTGCACGGCTCATCAACATATACTTCTACAATCCCCAGAGGGCGTTTGAGGAACTAGAAAGCCGACGAGCCAGCTAATGTTCCTCAATCCCGAAAAATATCCTGAACTGCGACTGAGTCTTCAGAAACTCAGGAGGCCCATCTCTCTAGATCAATACCTCTCGAGAGCCTTTTGGGCCTCGGTGTCGGTTGGGATTGTCGTACCCTTTGTGGTTTTCACCTTTTTAATCCTGTTGGGAGCGGGATTGCTTCTGAGGTTTTTGGTTTTACTCCTTTGTCCTCTTCTTAGCTACGCAGCTTGGAAACTTTTCCTTTGGTATCCTTGGAGCGCAGCCAAGGGAAGGGAGGCCAAAATCGATGCGGTGTTACCCTCGGCTGCATCCTTTATGTATGCCTTAAGCAAGGGAGGGCTAAACATCATTGAGATTTTTAGGGCACTGAGTCAAGAGAAGGAGGACTATGGGGAGATTGCTGTCGAGGCAGCGGCAATCGTTAGAGAGGTGGACTATTTTGGAAACGACCCCATCACCGCCATCCGAAACGTTGCACAAACCACTCCCTCGGAAAAGTTCAGGAGGCTTCTCGAGTTTCTCGTCCCTGTGGTGCAGACTGGTTCAAGTCTTTCTGATTATTTCGCCCTGAAGTGTAAGGAACTCTATCAGGCGGCTGAGGTGGACCAGAAGAGATACCTCGATACCCTTGCCTTCTTCGCCGAGTTTTATGTAATCCTGATGCTCTTTGCTCCTCTAATTCTGATAGTTACTCTTATGGCGGTCTCGTCTTTCTATGGTACCTCCACGCTCGTCCTTTACTTGTTAGCTTACCTGATGATTCCCCTTGGTTCTATCATGTTCATCATTCTCATGAGCGTGAAAACCATCGGGGGCGTATCAGCGAAAAAAGTTGAAAAAAAGAGGTATTTCACTAAAATCAAGCCAGCCAACGCCAACGAAAAGAAGATGTTGAGGTCACTCGTCGCCATGGAGACCATGCCTGAGCTGCTGAAAAATCCCCTTCGTGCCTTCAAGCGTCAGCCTTATCAGGTGGCTTATTTCAGCGGAGGTGCGGCATCGATCTTTCTGATATTGCACTTGGGATCCATAGACCTACCGGTACTTTTCTTCGCCTTCCTTATTTTTTCTGTCCCGTTATGCATCTTTTACACGTTGTGGGAAAGGAGGCTCGAAAAAACCCTAGATGTCATGCCGGAATTTTTGCACGCATTCGCAAGCGCCGTTTCCTCCGGTATTCCCCCGGCTCGTGCTATTAGGTTGATACCAACCGGAGAACTTGGACCCTTGAAGGAGGAGGTCGAACAGATGGTTAGAATCGTCAGCTGGGGAGAACCTGCAGTAGTTGGACTCTCTAAGGTCGAGAAAGAGTGCGGACACAGTTACCTTTCTAGAACCTTGTCTGTGGTCAGAAGAGCATGCGTAGCAAGAGACGATATAGGGGACGTGTTACAGATATTGGCAACTGATGCCACCCAGCTGAGAAATCTAAAAAGAGAGAGGTGGGCGTCGATGTTTTCGTACGCACTGATTATCTACATTTCCTTTGCCGTCTTCCTATTCTGCATGGTAATGCTTACGAGATTCACTTCCACAATGGGGACGATCGAGCTACCACGACTTCCTGAGACCGCGGGCGGCATGTCCCTTCCGATTTCCTTCCAGCAAACTGGCACCCCTCCAGTGGTTTGGCACGCCACCTTTATTCAGGCGTTCTTTTCTGGTCTCATAGCGGGAAAGTTCTCAACCGGACGTCTTCTGTCTGGATTGAAACACTCGATAATAATGATGATTATTGCGTTTGTCGTTTATTGTCTTTTCGGCTAGATTTCCACTTCCTTGGAAATTCTGCGTCTTAACACGAAAACGATAACGAGAAGCGCAACAACTAGACCAACGGCAACCAAGATCATATTGGTGCCGGCCATTCCTCCTCCCTCTCCCTTTGGTGCGATGGGCACAGCCTTGAAGAAGTAAACCCTGTGCTCGGTCGGGGACCTTGCTGTACAGGCAGCCATTTCCTCACCGGCACTGGAAAGACCCACACACTCGATGTTTCCATCTAGTCCCTTCACCACTTCGCACTCCCAAGAGAGCTGGTCATTTTTGAAATAGTACACCTTTCTGGAGTCGGCTGCGAAAATTCTCGACCCATCCGAACTGATGGCAATGGCGGAGGCCGGATACTCACCATCACGGAGTTTTACCGGCTCGCCCTCGGGTGTGAACTTGTAGAAGGCTGCGATGTCTCCACCGATAGCGGCGACGATGTATCGACCATCGGGGGTGACATCAAGGGACCACACGCACCTCCCTAGCGGGATTTCTCTTGTTATGTTAACCGTTTGCCCAGAAACGCTCAAAATCCAAATTCTTCCCTCTTTGTTTCCGACTGTGATTAAAGATCCATCGCCCGAAATCGCTGCCGCGATTGCGAGAGTGGTGCCACGAGAGAAAATCAACCCAGTTTGATCAAAAACGTAAAAACCGTTATCGGCAGCCGCTACCGCATACTTGCCGTCAGCAGAAATGTCCACTGCAAGCACTTGATATCCACACTTGACTGTCCATAGTGGGTCCTTACTATCCTTGGAGAAAAAGAGGATCTCTCCCGTGGCTGTTCCGACTATTAGATACGAGCCATCTCCCGAGATAGCGACGGCCCGGGCGTAAGGTGCAACTTTCAGTTCCCCACTGTAGGTCCAAACACGTTCAGCATATCCAGCCTCCTTCCTCCAGCGGTAGAGGATGACCTTACCATCATTGCATCCCACCACAAAATACGAGCCATCTTGAGACATGGCAACGGAGTTGATATAGGCGTAACCTCCCAAGGTTTCCCTCCAGATGGGCTCTTTACGCTCACTCGTGAAGACCCAAACAATTGTATCATCCCCCCCCGCTACAAGCCACTTCCCGTCGCCGGAAATAGACACCGAGTTCACCATGTCGCTGGCACCAAAATACCAGGCCGGGGAGGACTTCTGTTCGGCTACTACAAGAGGCAGGAGGAAAAGAACGACCAGCACTGCTGCGTACCTCCGCATCATTTTTTGTACAGGGGTATAAAAATGGTTAATTCTAATCGAACCGTTCCAGCAGCTTGGTGGTCTCGGCGTCCAGGGGTGGGAGATATCCCCTCCAATCGGCTGGTTCGGGGGGAAGCTTGATTCCGGGAAAGTTCTGTTCCACGAAGTTGCGGAAAGACTCACCCATCTTGGCAATTGCCTTTACATACTTAGGGACAGCCCGGACGATTTTGCTCTTTATCTTCTCCTTCCTCTCCCACATTTTCTCCATCCTGTCTAGGAGTTTCTCGGACAGTCCTTCTTCGTCTACTTTCAACAAATACTCCGTGTTTCCGAGCTCGGTGAGTAAGTTCTCTATTCGAACGTCTTTCGAAACTCCGATCGAAGGAACCCCCGCTGCCATCGCCAGCACGCAAGCGTGGTATCTTGAGGAAACGAGCATGGAGAGCATTCTGAGCAGAGAGGTAATCTGATAGCCATCGTAATAACGGGAGCTGTACAGAATGCCCGGGGTTTTCAGTTTTTCGTTCAGCTTGTTTATGGGCCACCAGTCAAGTGCTTCCATTCCAAAGATAACCACCTGCACGTCGTGGTGCTTGGTGAATTCATTTATCGCATAAGCAAAGGCATCGATGTACCTCTCATAAAGCATCTCTTTTTCCTTCGACCATCTCCGGAACAGGTAATTCTCATACCATAGTTCCGGGTGCCTTTTTCCATACCCTGTCAGCCACTTGAAAAAGTCAGGATAGACTGGCCATGCGAAGGGGTTTATGACCGCGATTCCTAGAAGAGGCTTCTTCCCATCCCAGCCCTTTTCCTTTAGGTCTTGTATTGCCCATTTTGTTCTGAGTGAGGGGAAAATCCAAGCTGTGTCAACACCGAGCTCCGCTTTCAATCCCAAATCTTTCGCGAAATCGAAGCTCCTCTGGTCTCTCACTATGAAGTAAGCCTCGTCGCAGTTCCTCTGCACAAATTCTCTAATAATACCCTCCAGCTTGCTCAGTCCTGCACCGTAAGCCAAGCAAGGCTTCTTGAGCTTCTTATTGGCACCCATCACTGACGCGTACCAGACGACCATTAGGTTCGACCATTCTGGCATGAGAGTGCTCCCCTCGGAAATAACGGTCATGTGATATTTGGAAATGCCCTCTGTGATGGGTCCGAGGTTTGTGGAACTGAACTCCAAGAAATGAGTAGGTGGCTCGGCGTATATTTCAGTGAGTTCCTTGCTGAAAGTGAGCACACCTATTTCTGTGTTTTCCTTTCCCAGAATTTGGTAGAATTGGTCAATCATCGCCTTAACTCGCACATCAGCTCCCGTGTTTCGTTTTCCGTTGTAGCCACATAGAAAGATTCTCAGTTTTTTCCCGGGCGACCAAGTTTCTGACGGTCCCTTAGTTGCGCGCTTGATGGCCCAGTCAATTAACCTGATTAGCAACTTTTCCGTCAAAGTTACTTTACTCATCCCTTCCTTTTCCGTTTCGTATAAAATTGTCGCATACCGGGGATTTTTTTAAGTGAAAGTAGTTTATGGATGTCATCCAAGCTTGAGCCATTTTTGGAGGAACTCAAGAAAAGGCTCAACCAAAATGAGCGTTTCAGGGAAAAGGCGGCTGGATTCAGCGGTACGCTCCTTTTTACTCTCTTGCCAGATCCAATGTTTCCAAAGGTTCTCAGGATTCTCTTTGAAATCGATCGTGGAGAGGTGAGAGAAATAAAGGTGAGCGAACCGAGTGTGAGACCGACGCTTGAGCTTAGACTTGGTTTTGCCACGTATCTTGCTGTAATCAGGGGAAACATGAAGGTAGGCCTTTCCGCGGTCACGAAGGGGAAAGTAAAAGTTGTTGGCGGAACCTTCAAAGCACTCCGTAGCATGGGAATGCTCATGGAAATCGTCGAAACTACCAAGAAGCTCGCCGAGGAATGGAGGGGGAGGCTTGGGGCAATTTTGGCCAGATGCGAGTTCAAATCGCCTCATCTTATAGTTGGACCCAATGTCAGGGAGATGTTAGCGGGAATGGGAGCGAAGAGAGCAGTCATAGTGACGGATAAGACCATGGTACAAGTGGGACACGTAGACGAGGTGAGGAAGTGGCTAACAGAGGGAGGTGCTGAAGTTTTGGTCTTTGATGAGGTCCAACCAGAGCCAATGGTAGAGCAAGTGGAAGAAATCGTTAAACTGCTCAGAAGATTCAAACCACAGGTAATAGTAGGAGTCGGAGGGGGTTCAGTCATGGATGCGGCCAAAGCTTCCTTTATCCGTTACGAAAGACCGGATATACCCTTGGAAAGGCTGGACCCGAGCTGGGATGTTATACCAAGAAAGGCGAGGCTCGTACTCGTTCCCACCACGAGCGGGACGGGAAGCGAGGTAACTTGGGCAAGTGTAATCAGCACGAAAAGAGCGGGCGGGGAGAAGGTTAAACTCGGACTGGCTCATCGGGAGTTGATTCCATCCTATGCTATAGTAGATCCTTTCTTCGTCTACCAGTTGCCCAAGAAACTAGTTTCCTCTACAGGTTTAGATGCTCTTGCTCATGCTGTGGAAGGCATGCTTTGTCCCATGCGGAACGAGCTTGTGATGGCGACAGGAATAAGGGCGCTTAAGTTGATTTTTAGGTATCTTCCTAAATCGTACGCGGGAGATAGGGAGGCAAGAGAGCGAGTTCACTATGCGGCAACTTTGGCCGGACTGACCTTTGGCAATTCTCAAGCCACCCTCTGTCACGGGCTTGGTCACTCTTTTGGGGCGACTTTTAATGTCCCGCATGGTTGGGCGGTTTCCGTTTTCCTTCCATATGTGATGGACTACTATGAAGATTCTGCCAAGGAAGTTTTGCGGGAGCTGGCAGAGGAGGTAGGGGTCGGGGGGGTCTCCGAATTTAGAGCTAGGGTAGTTAAACTAATCAGGGAGGTCGACGGCTACACCTCCATAGCGGAATTCGGAATTAAGAAGGAGGATTTTGAAGCAAAGTTAGAGCTACTCGTTGATTTGGCCAAGGATGATTATTGTACCTATTCTGGTCCGCGCATTCCCACCGATGAAGAGCTGAGGAAACTCTACGAATACTCGTATCGCGGGGAAAGAGTAGATTTCTAGGCTATAGTATGGCCCAGCTTGGCTTGCCTCTATGAGTAAGACAGAAGTAAGCTCCCGCGATGAGGAGAAGAGCTGCAAGAGAGTAAAGGAGAAGCACACAACCGACCCCGCCAACGGCGCTGACAATCATGAGTTTTCCCGCGGTCTCTGGATCATCTAGGGAGGCAGCGCCTGCCACAATCCCCAATACGGCGAAGAGCACAGCCACAGCTGGTAGATAAATGTGTTTGGGAACAAGCAGGGAAACGTACTTCTCTGGTATCAAGCCACTTTCTCCCACCACATAGGTCAGGAATCCGCCCAAAGCACCCACAATTCCAATAAGACCACCGAGGATTCCCAAAATGCAACCGGCGACCACTCTTCTTTCTCCTCGCGACGCCGAACCAACTCTTGGCATCCCTTTATGCTCTGGTGGATTTAAAAACTTGTGAAAAACTTCCTCCTAACCGGTAGACCGGGCTCAGGGAAAAGCACCATTATTCAGCAACTGGTGGCCAACCTGAAAAAGCAGGGTGTGAAGGTAGGGGGACTGCTCTGTCCAGAGATAAGGGGGCCTAGTGGTAGGCTGGGATTCAAGATAATCGAGCTGATGAGCGGGGAGGAGAGAATCTTGGCGTATGTTGGTCAGACAGGGCCAAAGGTGGGTAAGTACGGGGTCAATCTCAACAACTTGGATGAAATGAGCAGGAAAGCGTTGGAAACCCTTCCGCAAGCAGAAGTCGTCGTGATTGACGAGATAGGCCCCATGGAGGTGAGGAGTTCTCTTTTTTGTGATTTTGTGCGGAAGTGTTTGGACTCTAACAAACCGGTTCTTTCAGCAATTCACAAAAGGACAGAAAGTGGCCTCATCGGAGAAATAAAGAGGCGGAAAGACGTGATGATTTTCGAGATCACCCCTGAGAAGAGGAAGGAAATCTTGGAAGAGTTGAGAGAAAAGGTAGAGGCTCTTTTGAATCTGCAGAGATAAATCATGATGAAGATGCCACCCAAAATCAGGACCTACTGCCCCCACTGCAATAAGCACACGGAGCATGAGGTCTCGGTCCAGAAAAAGAGGCCTGCGCGTGCATTGAGCTGGGGGCAGAGGCAATTCGCTAGGATAATGAAGGGATACGGGAGTCAACCCAGATCGGAGCAGAGGGAATTTGCCAAGACCTGCAAGAAAGTTGCATTGGTTTTGAGATGTACCGAATGCAAAAAAGCTCATCAACGCAAGGGATTTAGATCGAAGAAGTTCGAAATCAAGGCCTGATGCCTGGTAAATTTATCCTTGTAAAGTGCGAATGCGGAAATGAGCAAAGGATTTTCAGCCATGCGTCGACTGAGGTGAAGTGCTTGGTTTGTGGTAGAGTTTTGGCTACCCCAACCGGAGGAAAGGCAGTCGTTAGGGGCACGGTGATAAAATGGTGAGGAAGGAGCAGGAGTTCCCCGCTCCCAACGAGCTTGTTGTTGGAACGGTCATAAAGGTCTTTGACCAAGGCGCATTTGTCGCTCTCGATGAATACGGCGGAAAGGAGGGGATGGTACATTTGAGAGAAATAGCATCCGGCTGGATAAAAAACATACGCGATTACGTCAGGGAGAACCAAAGAGTGGTTTGTAAGGTCTTAGCCGTGGACAAACAAAAGGGGACTATTGATCTTTCGCTCAGAATGGTGGCGGAATGGGAAAAGGAACAGAAGCTAAGAGAGTTTGAAGCGGAAAAGAAGGCCGAGAAGCTCCTCCTCCTGGCAGCAAAAAAACTGAGAAAGAGCGAGAGCAAGGCTTATGAAGAAGCAGGATTTGCACTCATGAAGAAGTTTGGTTCTCTTCACCGAGCTTTCGAGGAAATCGCAAAGGTAGGCCCCTCATGTTTGGAGGATTTGAAATTGAGAGCAAGCTGGGTTAAGGCACTTCATGCCGTTTCTCAAACTTTGGTGAAGCCGGCTGTCTACACGGTGACGGGATATCTTTCACTCATGTGTCCTACCTCTAACGGTGTAGAGGTGATACGGGATGCCATGATTTCGGCTAAGAATGCCATGGCTTCCAAAGTCAATTTTTATTCGGCGGGCTCTCCTCTTTATCGCGTGGTGGCCACGGGGTCCTCGTACAAGGAGGCGGAGGAGCTTTTGCAGAAAGCGGTACAAATGGTAACAAGCAAAGTCGAGCAAGCTGGCGGAAGGGGCGAATTTCGTAGGCCGAAATGAGGCTAAGAAAGTGTAAGGACTGTGGTATCTACACTCTTAAGGAGGAATGTCCTAAGTGCGGAAAAAGGACTGGGTCTCCTCACCCACCAAAATTTTCCCCCGAAGATAGGTACGGTAAATATCGAAGGCTTATGAGGATGGAGGTTGAGAAACTAGATGAACTCGGAGGTTAGGTTCCTTCAAAAGCCCCAAATGAAAGACCCCATTCTTATTGGGGGCTTGCCAGGAGTGGGTCAAGTAGGAAAGCTAGCTTCTGAGTTTCTTGTTTGGAGGCTTTCAGCACAGAAGATCGCTGAACAGCTGTCTCCTCACTTTCCTCATTATACAATTTTAGAGAAAGGGGGCATTCTTAGACCATCGAGATTCGATTACTATTGGGCTAGAGTGGATGGCAAGGACTTGATAATTCTGACCGGCGACTGCCCAATAACAACTTCTGAAGGACACTACGAGGTAGCATCTAAGATTTTGGAGGCCATGGAAGTCTGGAGAGTGAAGGAAATTTACATGCTCGGCGGGGTGGTCTTTCCTCCTCGATCGAAAGGGACCTCTAAAGTGATTATAATCCCCAACGACTCATCTTTTCTCAAGAGGTCCTCTAAGACGGAGACAGGTCCGATTGTGGGTTTAACAGGTCTGTTGGTTTCGCTTGCGAGGGTTAAAGGTATACGAGGTGCCTGCCTGCTAGCTGAGGCGGGAGATCCTGTGGTGGATACCCAATCCGCAAAGATGGTTCTCGAAACCCTTTGTGAACTGTTAGATTTAAAGCTGGATTTGAGCACCCTGGAAGAGCAGGCCTCAGCCCTCAGAGAATGGGTGGAAAAAATGAAGAGGGAAATGAAGCGCAGAGAGCCTCCTCAGCCCGAGGAAACCTGGTACATCGGGTAATTTCAGGGAACAAGTCGGTGACGATCTCTTGGGAAAAGGACGCACTCCCTGATGTTTTCTTCGCCAGTGAGAACCATGAGTAGACGTTCAAGTCCAAGCCCCCACCCAGCGTGTGGAGGGACAAGCCCCCACCTGAAGTTTCTCAGATGTGCTTCGAAGCTTTCAGGATTAAGTCCTTTCGTCTTCAGTTTTTGTTCGAGCAGTTCTGGCTGATGTATTCTAGTTCCTCCGGAGGCGAGCTCTAGGTCTTTCCACATGAGATCAAAGGTTTCGGTGCATGAGGGATTATCTTCGCATGGCATGGCATAGAAAGGTTTGCAATCTGCAGGCCATCGCGTAATGAAGTAAAATCCTCTTCCTTCCCCCAGCAGTCGCTCGGCAGGCGTGGGTAAATCGGAACCCCAGGGAATTCTACAGCCTTTTTCCTCCAAAATTTTGAGAGCCTCATCGTACGTTATTCTCTCGAAGGGGAGAGAGGGATCTAGTCGATCTAGGGAGGATAACTCCCCCTTCATCTTTTGCTTGAGGTCTTCAATCACGTGGTTTATGAGCTCCTCGAGGATTTTCATTACGTCATCGCAATCGGCGAACGCAACCTCTATGTCAACCGAGGTGGCTTCGTTCAAGTGTTTGGGCGTGTTGAACTCTTCCGCGCGAAAGATGGGTCCGATTTCGAAGACTTTCTGGAAGCAGCCGGTCAATATTTCCTTGTAAAGTTGCGGGCTTTGGCTTAGAAACGCCTCCTTTTCGAAGTAGGCAACCGGGAAGAGAGCGGAGCCACTTTCGGTGGCAGTTGCGACTATCTTAGGTGTGTGAACCTCTAAAAATCCTCTTGAGGAAAGGAACTCCCTAATGGATTGGAGAGCAAAATGTCGAGCTCTGAAGATGGCTCTCCTTTTGGGATGTCTCAGGTCGAGTACCCTCGCGTTAAGTCTCGTCTCTAAAGTCGACTTTATGCGCCCACTGGGATCTAGCGGAAGGGGCACGATTGCACGGCTGAGCATCTCTATTTTTCTCGGCAAGATTTCGACGCCTCGGGGTGCTTGTTCTGCTATCCTCACCGTTCCTCTGACGAGAACAGCGCTCTCTGGTGTTAAGGAAGATATCTGGGAGAAAACCTCAGGATCGGTAAGAGCCCGAGGGGCCGTGACTTGAATTTCACCGGACATGTCATAGAGAATAAAGAACTTAATCCCGCCGAGATCTCTCACTCCTTTAACAAATCCTGCGAGAGTAACCTCTTTTCCTTCCAAAGAAGAGGTCACTTCACCACAAGAATGCGAAACACTAATTCTTCCCTCCTTTAGCCGCATCACTTCAGGAGCCCGTGATCAAAAAAGCCTGAAGTGTCTACTTGCCCTTTGCCAGCGTTATTTCTATCGTGGAGACGTTGACCTTGCTTCCGTTCTCTGCCTGCAGTGTCTCTGTCCCAATGGAGATATTTTTGACAACAACGTTGGGCAGAAATCTCTGTCTCACCACTTCCGCGGTATCAACAGCTCGACTTATCGCCTTTCCCCTGGCTTTGATGCAGACCTCCGATGCTCCCTCGTTAAACTGTGTAATCACTGCCAACACATAGTTCATCACGGGCTTCGTCCCCACGAAGACAGCATTCTCGGGTGTTTTTGGTTCGGCTGCCATTCCATTTTCCAGCTCCTTCTTAAAAATGTTATCCTCTTGCCGTTTTTCTTCCTTGATTGTCTATTTTAAGTGGGAGTTTAGCAAGTGTGATGGGAATTAATTGGTTTGAGGGAGCTGGAGGTTCTCCTCAAATTCATCGAAAAATAACTCTATCTGAAACCGATCGCACCGGTTTGTCCGTTGGAGGAAAGTACGTGAAAGGTGCTTGGTTCCAAATGGTGAAAGTTTGGAGTGCGGTAGCCGACGGAAAGCTCCTGCCGAAAGAAGAACGGATAGGCGCTATAGCTTTGGCCCCTCTTGAGCTCGATTACGCTTCTTTGGGAATCCTAGCTAAGCAGTTCTTACCAAAAATTTTCCTGCCGAATCCCACCATGCTCACACTGATAACTAACGAGACGGGAGAGCACATCATCTGGGCAGCCTTGGAGGCTGTTGAACAGGGTGTGTATAAGTGGGTAAAGCAGCTGGATGTTGAAGAGAAATGGGCAGAAGAAATTGCCTCCTTTCTTGTTCGCAATGATTTAGCGGGAGCGTATGAAAAAGCTAAAGAATTTGTTCGAGAGAGATTCGGAATTGAGCTGGGGTTAATAAAAGTTGCCAGACCGCAGTTCTTCATCGAACTCGCCAAAACCTTTGAGGCATCGAAATGGGGAAAAGACTGGCTTGGGGTCCTTCCAGCTTGGATTGACTTTTTGGACAAGGTCTTCGAGAGGCGCCCATTAGGAAGGAGCGCTCTTCCAAGTCATATAAACTTCTATCCAGTCCCCTACTGTTTCAGACCTATCCCCCTCCTGCTTCCTGCTCTGAAGGAGGTGGACTTCAACGGTCTTGTGGCATCCCTTCGCTCTATCGTGGAGAAAATGCCTGACATGGTTACTTTGTTCCTTTTGAAGTGCGGGAATAGGGTGGCAGGTTTCAAAATCTCTCTGAAAGGAGGTCAGCTTTTAATTGAATCCGTTGAGCAGAAAACTGCAGACGAACTGTTCGATTCCGATCCTAAAAAGCTAGTAAAAAATTTCAAACAGAAGTTCAACCCCGATAATCTAGTCCTTGTCGTCAACGTAGATGAATTGGCGGATTTCCTAGGGGATCTCTTTAGAGCCCCCGTTCCTTGGGATGATCGCACCTATCAATCGTTGGGGAAGTTCGTGCTGAAGCTGATCAAAACCGGAAATGCGATTGTTGATTTGAACCCTGCAAAAATTGCTCAAGCAACTAGGGCTCTTATATCGTCCAAGCAACTGGGGCGGCTAACTTCCCTACTTGCGCCCGTTCTGTGGAGACTCGTGCTTGGAGGTAACCCTTTAAAAACTAGAAAGTAAACCAAAGATGCCAGAGGATGTAGATAAGAAAATTGTAGAGGGCCTCACGAATTCCCTTCTTCTGATAGGCCCGTTGGCCAAGATGATTGCCAACATTTTCACCCCCGAGACCACACAACTTCTGCAGGAAATCGTGAGGGACAAGGACTTTAAGGAGAGTGTTGCGAACCTTCTCAACGCAACAGATCCTTCTGTTTTGGCTCTCTTGTTACCGGTAATCGGAGCAGTGCTTGGGGCAATCATAACCGAGATTGGAAAGGACGAGCAAGCAAGGAAGGCATTCATCGGTATTCTCTCCAGTTCTGCAGTTCTAATGAAACAGATTACTTCACTGCTGATGGGCAAGACCGAATGAAAAATGTTCTAGTTACCGGGGCTTGTGGATTTGTAGGTTCCGAGTTAGTTAGACAGCTCTTAGAAAAAGGCTACAAAGTGAGGGCCACCGATCTGCCAACGGCAGATTGGAGAGAGATGCGGGAACTCGGTGTCGAAATTATGCCAGCAGACTTTACAAAGCCGGAAACCCTCCCCGAAGTGGTCAAAGACCAGGAAATCATTTTCAATCCCGCCTCTCTCTTCAACTACAGTTCCCCCATGGATGCCATGCTGAAAGTGAATGTAGAAGGTATAAGGAACCTGTGCGAGGCGGTTCTCAAGTATGACACGAAACTTCAGGTATTTGTACATTGGAGCACACTCGAGGTTTGTGGGTATAACATGTTCGACGCCGTTTATCTAACTCCTGACCAGCAACTGACTGAGGAATATTCGAATTTGACCCCAGGTGATTCCCCCTATGCGAAGAGCAAGTACTTGCAGGAACTCGAGATTTGGAGATACCACAGGGAGAGAGGTCTTCCAGCGATTGTTTTGCGTTTGGCGACCATCTATGGCACAGGCAAGACACGCAAATACCTGCCAGAGGAGAAAACGAGTTTAGTAGCTAAACTGTTCAACCTTTTTATCGATCTCATCAGTCTCAGGGCCATCCCCAAAAGCGTCTTAAACTGGAGATGGCCTCTTGTCCACGTGGAGGACGCCGCCGGTTCTGCAATCTTTTTATCCGAGAAAAAGGAAGCAATTGGTCAAATCTATAATGTGGTGGACGATGGATGCCCAATGTGGGAATTGCTTTACGCGTTAGGCGAAAGGCTTGGAATTGAAGTAAAAGATCTTCCAATGCCTCCCATTAGCGAGGTTTGGAGGGTGGTGGGGAAATATTTGAAAGGCGATCTTCCCATAAAAGTTGTCGATGTTTTTTACCGAACATTGGTGAAAGAACTGGAAGAAAGGGGTGGGAGAGTCTGGATGCAGCCTGATTACCTCGTGTCTTACACCAAACTTATCTTTGGAATGAAGGAGTGGGCAGATAACTTTAGAGCCTCTAACGAGAAGCTAAAGCGAGCTGGTTACAGGTTCAAATACAGGAACATTTTGCAGGCTCTTGATGAGATTTTAGAGGAGTTCAAGAGACGGGGCTGGCTGGTCAAAAATCCAGGTCTGGCCCACCTGCTTAAGGAAGGTCTGTACTATTGAGCGAATGAGAAGACTGGGGGCTTGGTTCGAAATGTTGAAGGCTTTCCCCGAATTAGTGAAACTCCTCCCGATTTTCTCCCGCGCGCTTTCAAATCCGAGGATAAGAGAACTTTGGTCGAACACCAGTGAGCATATCCTTTTCCCCTCCCTGAAAGGACTCGATTTGCTGTTGAGTTCAGAGGTCTTAGAGGCTTGGGAAAATGTGCTTAACGACGGTAGGGTTCAGGAGGGACTCAACTATTTTTTCTCATCGATAGATCCCGATGCTGTGGAGCAATTGTCGAGTATTTTGGGGGCGGTTATGGCCGCACTGACGGTGGAACTGCTCAAAGATGAAAAATCCAGAGAAGCTATTGCCGGGCTGATTTTCAACCTTGGGTTTTTGATCAAGCATTTTGTGGGGCTTTTGCAGACTTCCGGTGAACAGAAATGAGCCGGAGGTTCTAAAACAACCGAAAAGGTTAAAAAACAGAATCGAATAGAAACAAACGATGGCGGTAGCACAACTCGGCGGCAGGCCAATTCTGATCTTACCTGAGGGATCGAGGCGAGTCGTTGGTAGGGATGCCAGAAGAATGAACATCATGGCGGCTAGGGTGGTAGCGGAAGCTGTTAGAAGCACGCTCGGCCCCAAGGGAATGGACAAGATGATGGTGGATAACCTAGGTGATGTGGTCATCACCAACGATGGTGCAACGATTCTGAAGGAAATGGAAGTAGAGCATCCGGCTGCTAAGCTAATGGTTGAGGTTGCCAAGACTCAGGATGATGAGGTTGGAGATGGGACTACCACGGCAGTTGTACTTGCTGGGGCACTTCTAAAGGAGGCCGAGGAACTCTTGGATCAGGGCATTCATCCAACCATCATTGCTAAGGGTTACCGTCTCGCATCCGAGAAAGCAGAGGAACTTTTGAAGCAAATGGCTGACCCCGTATCTTATGAGGACGATGAATTGTTGAAGAAGGTGGCAATTACCTCCATGACTGGAAAGAAGGCAGAAGGTGGAAGGGAGTTCTTGGCGGATTTGGTGGTTAAGGCAGTCAAAAGGATTGCTGATCGTCAAGATGGTGGATACAAAGTCGACATCGACTACATCGGGGTGGAGAAAAGAGCGGGTGGAGGAATAATGGACACAGAACTTGTTGAGGGGGTGATAATCGACAAAGAAGTTGTTAGGCCGGGTATGCCCAAGGTTGTGAGAAATGCCAAAATAGCTCTCCTTGATTGCGCGCTGGAGGTGAAGAAAACTGAAACAGATGCTGAAATAAGAGTAGCTAAGCCTGAGCAACTAAAGCGATTCTTGGAAGAGGAGGAGAGAATACTCAAGGAGATGGTGGATAAAATCGCAGCCACTGGAGCTAACGTAGTTTTCTGCCAAAAGGGAATTGACGACGTGGCGCAGTATTACCTTGCGAAGGCAGGCATCATGGCAGCCAGAAGGGTTAAGAAATCAGACATGGAAAAACTCGCAAGGGCAACTGGCGGAAAGATAGTTACTTCCTTGGAGGATCTCACCCCGGCTGAACTTGGATATGCAGGGCTTGTGGAGGAGAGGAAGATTGGAGAGGAAAAGCTCATCTTTGTAACTCAGTGTAAGGACCCAAAGGCGGTAGGTTTTCTCCTGAGAGGAGGTTCGGAGCATGTAGTAGACGAGATTGAAAGGGCAGTACATGATGCCATCTGCGTGGTTGCGAGATGCCTAGAGGACGGAAAGATCGTTCCCGGTGGAGGTGCGATTGAAATGGAGCTAGCAAGGAATCTTAAGAAATACTCGGAGACGGTTGGCGGAAGGGAGGCCTTGGCGATTCGGGCCTTTGCGAACGCCCTGGAAACCATACCTGCCTCGCTTGCGGAAAACGCTGGTATGGACGCTGTGGATACTCTTGTGGAGCTGAGAGCTGCGCATACCAAACCTGACGGGAAGTACATGGGAGTGGATGTCTTTGCAGGGAAAGTGGAAGATATGAGGAAGATTTCCGTTTACCAGCCTCTTCGAGTCACGCTCCAAGCAATAAAGTCGGCAACCGAGGCCGCCATCATGATTCTTAGAATTGATGATGTGATAGCAGCGGCCAAGAAAGAGCTCAAAGGTCCCCCGGAGAAAAAGGAAGAGAAGAAAGAAGAAGAAACCAACACTTCCTCCGAAGACTAAATTTTAGTTTTACGGCAGGAATACAACGGCGGCAAGTGCAGCACCGTGGGTTTTCACGGTGTGGCCAGCGGAAATTGAAAGAACTCTCTTTGGAGTAAGTCCGCGGTTTTCCATCATATACTTCACCATTGCTTCGGCAGTCTTGGCGGCAGTTCTTTCACTGATTCCTATACCATGATACTCCGAGACCATTCCATGCGAGTTATCGCCGATGGCGATACCCAACGCTGCGGCGATTTTCTGCCCTGGTGTTGAACTCGAGACTTTTGACATGACCACAGGTACCACGGTTCCTGGTTCTATGTAAGGCATTTGGGAATTGTCTATGATTTCGCAGTTCTGTGGAAGGATGCTCGAAACCTGAACCAAATTCAGCTCGGCAATCCCCGCTTTTCTCAATGCGTTGTCAAAGGCAACTAGCTCAAAGGGGCCCTCGGCAGAAGCTGCTACCAGAACCGCTTTTCTAGGTGTTGTCCAAAAAATACTTGCCGCTTGACTTGTGCTGCTTTCCACTACAAACAGAGTTTAGATTTCTTTTTAACTCTTTCGCTTCATCTCATTTTTTGCGGAATCTTCTTTCACTCTCTGTGAGCATTTCCCAACATTCAATGAGCTCTAGGATGCTTGTAACTAACCTTCCAGACCTCAGTTTGACGAGATTAGCGCCACATATTTCTCACAGCTTGTAGGAAGCTTCTCATTTTCTCCAAACTCTTTTGACCTGGAGCGTCTTCTATACCACTGGAAACGTCCACTCCGTCAGGTTGTACAACTTTGATGGCATCTCTAACGTTTGTGGGATTTAATCCACCGGCTAGAAAAACCGGCGTTTTGACCCGCTTTCTTATTTCAGCGCTTACCCTCCAATCGTGAGGTATTCCTGTACCCCCACCTGTTGGCCCCTTCGTGTCAAGAAGGATGATGTCGGCGATTTTTTCGTAGAGTTTAACCGATTTGACAATGTAACTGGCGTCATGACAATCAGGAGGAACGGAGAAGACGACGATGAGACCAGCGCGTTCTTTGAGCTTCGACATCTCCTCAGGTGGAAAGTCCGGATGTATTTGTAGGTAATCAGGACGCAAATATTCAACCAATTTGTATCCTTCCGTTAGGCTCTTCATGCGAGTCACGCACACCCGTTGTATATTTGCTGGAATTTTTTGCAAGAGTTCACGCGCCCGGTCCAAATCAAGGTTTCTGGGAGATTCGGGTATGCCGACGACGACACCGATAAAGTCTGGATTTAGCTGGCAAGCATTTTCGACATCGATGGCTTTCGTAAAGCCACAGAACTTAACTTTTACCAATGCCCATCACTCTTTGCACAGCTTCTTTAACATTTGAGGGGCACATTATTGCAGTACCTACTAGCGTGGCATCAGCACCTGCTTTGAGCATTCTTTTTGCATCCTCGTAGGTATTGATGCCGCCCTCGCTAATAACAACTACACCTTCCGGGATCAGAGGTGCAAGCTCTTTGCGATGTGAATCGATTTGAAGTGTTCTAAGATCACGATTGTTGATCCCGACTATCTCAGTTTGGGCTTGCATGGCGAGGTCAAGTTCCTGTTTACTACATATTTCAGCCACGGGTTCCATCCCCAAGTCTCTCGCCAACCTCACAAAGGTTTTCAGCCTCCTGCCTAAAACGTCGACAGGGTCGCCACCAAAATATCTTCTCCGTTAGAACGGAGATGGCGATAGCTCCTCCCTCAACCATCTGCACAGCGATTTCGCCGGGGTTGCCTGGCTCTCTCAGCACTCCTGAGGGAGATCGGAACTTGACTTCGGCTATTACCGGTATTCCGTCTTGGTGAGAGAGGATGGCATTTCTGAGGTCTCTGCTTTTGACAGGGGGAGGTCTGGTTTTCTCTGGAGGTTTTATTTCGGCCAGAATCCTGTCTAGGAAGTTCGTCATGTTAATTTCCTCACGATGCTTGAATCTCCCCCAGTCGCTTCTATGAAGTCGATGAGCTTTTGATGGGCCACCCCCGAGTCAATACTTTCCTTGGAGGCCTCTATCGCGTCTTTTAGCTCGTCACAAATCCCGCTTATCACAATAGCCGCGGCAGCGTTTAGTAAAACAATGTCTCTTTTTGGACCCTTTTTACCCTTGAGGACTTCGACCAAGATTCGAGCGTTTTCCTCAACTCCACCCCCAGATAGATCCTCAGGCTTAGGTCTTGCTATGTTGAACTCTTCTGGTGTTAGTTCATAGGTCTCTACAGTAGAGTTTTTCAGCTCCGAAACTTTTGTGACCCCCAATGTTGATATCTCATCTAATCCATCTATTCCATGCACAACCATGGCCCTCTCACAACCGAGCCGCTGGAGAACATAGCAAAGCTTCTCGGTGAGAGCAGCATCAAATACTCCTAGGACCTGCCCTCTTACTTCCGCTGGATTGGTTAGCGGACCTAGAATATTGAAAACGGTTCTTATGCCGATTTCCTTTCGAGGTGCCAGAGCATGTTTCATGCTTGGGTGAAAAATGGGTGCGAACATAAACCCAATTCCAACTTCTTCTATACAGCGTTCGACTTCTGATGGACCTAAGTCTATTTTGGCCCCCAAAAACTCCAACACATCTGCACTACCAGCCCTACTTGTAACCGAGCGGTTCCCATGTTTTGCGATTAGCGCTCCAGCACCAGCAGCCACGAACATTGATGTGGTGCTTATGTTGAAGGTTTTTATTCGATCCCCCCCTGTCCCGCAAGTATCTATAAGCCTGCCACAGACTTTTGGTTTCACTTTTAGACAAAATTCACGCATGACGCAAGCCAAAGAGAAAATTTCCTCAATGGTTTCTCCTTTCATTCTTAGTGCGGTAAGGAAGGACGCTATCTGGGCGGGTGTAGCCTGACCGCTCATTATTTCTCGCATGACTCCTCTAGCCTCATGGGTCTCAAGGTTTTGGAAATTGACAAGTTTTGCTATAGCTCTTCTGATTTCTTCCATTTTTTCACCACCTTTAGGAAGTTCTCTAAAATCGTACTTCCGCAGACGGTGAGGATAGATTCCGGATGGAACTGAAGACCGAAGGTGGGACTGGCTTTATGTCTGATTCCCATTATTTCGCCGTCCTCGCTCCTTGCGCAAACAGCCAGACAACTGGGTAGAGTTTTCTCTTCCACTACTAGAGAGTGATATCTCGTAGCTTGGAAGGGATTAGACACCCCTTCAAACAGTTCACTTCCATCATGCCAGATGAGTGAAGTCTTTCCGTGAACGAGTCTCTTGGCTTGGATAATTCTCCCTCCCAAGGCGTAGGCAATACTCTGATGCCCTAAGCAAATCCCTAAAATTGGAAGTTTACCACTAAACCTTCTAACACATTCCACAGAGTTCCCTGCTTCGATGGGGGTCTTTGGCCCAGGCGAGATCACAAGAGCATCGGGATTACTTTCTACAATTCTTTCAAGAGGTACGTCGTTCCGAAAAACCATCGGCTCAGCTCCTAATTCTCCGAGCATTTGCACGAGATTGTACACAAAGCTGTCATAATTGTCTATCACGGCAATTTTCATTCCCTCACCCCAGCAGCCTGTAAGAGCGCGGCAGCCTTGTTTTTCGTTTCCAGATATTCCTTCCAAGGGACAGAATCCGCCACTATTCCCGCCCCAACTTGGATGTATGCCTTCAATTTCTCGGCAACTAGAGTTCGTATGGTAATGGCAAGGTTGCACTCTTCCTGTCCCACGAATCCCACGGCGCCGGCATAGATTCCCCTACGAGTCGGTTCGAGTTCTTCGATTATTTCCATTGCTCTAAACTTAGGAGCTCCTGTCACCGTTCCTGCGGGAAAAGTTGCACGAATGACGCTGAATACATTCTCTCCAGGTCTGAGTTCCCCCACCACGTCGCTGACGAGGTGTTGGACATGACTGTACTTTTCGATTCTCATGAATTGCTTGACCTTGACCGAACCAAACTTACATACCTTTCCTAAATCATTTCTAGCAAGGTCTACAAGCATAACATGTTCGGCCTTTTCTTTCTCGTCTTGAAGTAGCTCTTTCTCGAGTTCTCTGTCCTCTCTCTCTGTTTTACCTCTTCTCCTCGTGCCCGCTATTGGCCTAGTGATAACTGTTCTTCCTCTGACTTGGACAAGCATCTCGGGGCTGGACCCAACAATAGCCCTTGTGGGCAGGTGCAGGAAGTACATGTAGGGTGAAGGGTTGATTTCCCTAAGACGGAGATAAAATTCCTCAAGCGGTGGAGAGGGGGACAGACTGATTCTCCTAGATAACACCACTTGGATGATGTCTCCTTTTCGAATATATTCCTTGGCAATTCTCACTGCTCGTAGAAATTTGCTTTTGGTAAAGTTGCAGTCTAGTTTGTGGGACCGACCCGTTAGGATATCGGTTGAGGGGGGGACCTGGAGGACTTCCCCATCCTCTATGGACTGCTCATATAGGAGAGCGCGTCCAGTTGCATGGTCAAAGACGAGGAGGTGTTTAGGGAGAACGAATTCTAGGAATGGATGTTGAAGGTCGTCTTTTGCTTTGTTCCCAAGCCGATGGAGGTATCGTACATAATCGTACGCTATATATCCGAAAAAACCCGCCATGTATGGATAGTCTCTCCGCTCAAACTCGAGTTTTTTGAAAAGCTCCTCCATTCTCTGAAGCGGGTCCTCTGCTCCGTGACTCGATAGACAGAGAAGTGGATCCCAACCGATGATGGAATATCTCCCGACTCCCCCTCTTTCAGCAGATTCCAACAAAAAGGAGGCAGTGCTTTTACTTCGCATTTTGAAAAAGATTTCAACTGGGGGCTCGGACAGGGTGAGTGCTTTTACTTGAATGCGAACTCTCATTCCCTCTGTTGGATTCATCAATTAAATACTTTAATGTACAAAAATGTTCAGTAAATGAGAACCGAGTAGACGGAAGGTAGCTTGCGGATTTCCTCTATTACGTCGGTTGGAATCGGTTGGTCGGTGATAAGAGTGAGTTTTGGTTGCGCGACTAAGTAGGGATCGTCGGCCACGGCTTGTCTTATACTTATACCTCTTCTTGAAATGACCTCAACCACCTCCCGGATTACACCTGGTCGGCTAGCATCTTTAGGTATGATTTCCAGAACTCCCCACCCCATTTCTTTTCCAACATCCCGGAGGTAAGGTACAGGACGCAGATTCGTGAACACGGCACGTAGTCTCTCATTACTTAAAATCCTCTTAACGGCGGCAACCACCGTCCTTCGGTCCGTTCCAGCTGCACGGGCAAGGGAAAGAGCCGTGATGCGCATGTCGCCACATTTCACCTCCCCTTTTTCGTCCACTCTTAGGCCATGAAGAAAAATTGTGCGGGCTACCGACAGCTCGGCGGGATAACCCCTGAACGCCTCCTCGATTTGGGCCCAGAACTTTAGACCTCCCAATCTTCTTACTTCTTCCCCTACACCGCCACTAATGACCACCTTCATAAAAGTTTCAACGAAAGCGGGATCGAGCCCAAGCTTCGTCGCTTTCTCCTTCGTTTTTCGAAGAATCTCTCTTTCTCTCTCCTCGTCCCTTATCTCCTTTCCCAGTTTCTTTTTGATAGACGCTATTTCTGCTATTAATTTCACTCGTTCGGCGAGCAGCTGGAGAAGTTTATCGTCTATTTCGTCGATTTTTCTCCTTATCTCTCGAAGTTTTTCCTCATTCAATTCTGGCACCTCCCTTCGATGGGGTGGTCACAATGATTCTCCCTCCTCTCCTTTTCCACACATTCTTTATGTTTTCAACATCTTCCGGATACGCGATGGCAGCCACCGCAGGACCTTTTCCCGTGAGTCCAGCTGCAAGTGCCCCTTTCGAGAGGGCCTCAAGCGCAATAAGGGGGTCATGTTTTAAGGCATGCGAGTAGGCCAAGCCGTTCAGGACCATCGCTCCAAAAATGTTTCCCAAAATTGCTTGTTTGTGCGCGATGTCAACAAGATCTCGGATGTCTCTGAAAGAGGAAATGTCTACCTTGGAGGTATAGAGCTTGGTTGGAGGGACAAAAATTACCACTTTGAGGGAGGGGTCAATGTGAAATTTCTTCAGAATTCTCCTCTTGAGGTTGTCTGTAATCACTCCACAACCCAGAAGTGAAGCCGCAGCATCGTCAAACGCTCCGGTGAGGGTTACTCCAGCCTCAAAGGAGGCCTCTATTCCGAGCTCCAGAACTTCGCGCCATTTCGGCTTGATACCTAAACTTGCAAAAGTGGCAAGGACCGCTGCGTTCGCCGCTGCACTGCTGCTAGAGAGACCAACGGCTACAGGAATTTCTGAGTAAGTTTTTACTCTAGCCCCACATCGGTGATGATACTTCTCCAAAACCTTCCTAACGCATATCTCCACAAGCCGGGGACTTTCCCTTGCTCCTATTACTTTGCCTTTTATCTTGGTTGTAGTAGGGTCCAACTCAACCTCTGCTCTAAGTCGGAGCTCAACACCAAAGGCTGCACCCTTTCCAGTAGCCATAGCATTGACGACTGTTACAGAGGCGCAGGAGGAGGCAACCCCTTTCACGCGAGACGCTCTGGGTTAATTTTACCAGCGCGCAGCATGTGGTCGGCGAGCACCAGCGCAAGCATAGCCTCGGCAACGGGTACGATTCTCGGACAGAGATTGGGGTCGAAGCGTCCCTTTAGTCTTATCTCAGTCTCTTTCATGGTGAGGAGATCTACCGTCTTCTGGGGCAAGGAAATCGAGGGCGTGGGCTTAACCGCAAGTCTGACAATGATGGGGGCACCGAAGCTTATTCCTCCTAAAATTCCACCCGCGTTGTTGGTTTCAAGAACCGGTTTTCCCTCCCTTAGAACAATGGGGTCGTTAGCCTGCGATCCGTACATCCGCGCGAGCGAGAATCCTGCTCCAATTTCTACGCCCTTTACCCCTCCGATGGACATCATCGCCTTTGCGATATCGGCATCGAGTTTATCGAAGACGGGCTCCCCAAGTCCAGCTGGAACATTTATGGCAACGACCTCAACAATGCCGCCCGTGCTATCTCCTCTTTCCCAAGCTTCCAATACCTTTCTCTCCATTTCTTTGGCGACTCTTAAGTCGGCGCATCTCATGGGATTCATCTCCGCGTTTCTCTTGATTTCGTCCCAATCAATACGTCTACCAACCGAAACTCCGGCTGCCTCAACCGTGTGTCCAGCAATCTCTATCTTATGGGTAAGGAACAGGAGTTTCTTTGCCACCGCTCCCGCTGCTACTCTCCCCACTGTTTCACGACCTGCCGCTCTTCCTCCTCCCCTGTAGTCCACGTGACCGTACTTCAGCCAATAAGTTAGGTCCGCATGACCAGGTCTTGGTAGGTGTTTGAATTCCTCGTAAACCTCTGACTGAGCTTCAACGTTTTCCACAACCAGACTGATTGGGGTTCCTAAAGTCTTTCCCTCGAAGACACCGGAAAGTATTTTCACTCGGTCAGGTTCCCGTCTCGGACTAGTGACAACCGACTGTCCTGGTCTTCTTCTATCTAGCTCTTTCTGGATGTCTTCTTCTGAAAGTGGCATGCCAGCTGGAACTCCTTCGATTATGACACCCACGGCGGGGCCATGAGACTCTCCAAATGTCGTGATTCGGAACATTTTACCGAATGAGCTTCCCATCTCCAACGTTCTTGAGGTGCTAAAAGAACATAACCGAAGTTTTTGGTGTATGGATACAGGGGTAGGGTCCTAGAGATTTTAAGGCAGGCAGATGTTAAGCCGGGAGACCGGGTGAGAGTCGAAAAAGAGGGAAGAATTTACGAAGGCATCTTGATGCCTAGAAGTGAGCTGGGCGATGATCGACATTTGGTTCTAAAACTCCCCAACGGTTACAACATTGGTGTTTCCATCGAGGGAATCAAACTGACGAAACTGGAAGAAGGAAGGCTCTCTAGGCCTGCCCCCCCATCCCTCCAGCAGGATGCGACAAAACCTAGAGTGGCAATCATCGGAACAGGAGGAACGATAGCATCAAGAGTGGACTACAGAACAGGTGCAGTTTTCCCTGCTTTTACACCGGAGGAAATATGTGCCTCAGTTCCGGAACTTCTTGAGCTGGCGAACATAGAGGTAGTAGAGGCCTGTAATGTCTTTAGCGAGCACATGACACCGGAGCTCTGGGTCAGAATCGCGCAGGAGGTAGCGAATCAAATTAACAAGGGTGCTAAAGGTGTAGTAGTAACTCACGGGACCGACACGATGGGTTATACGGCGGCCGCACTCTCCTTCATGCTCCGAAACCTTTCTAGACCAGTAGTTTTGACAGGAGCTCAGCGCTCTTCGGATCGTCCAAGTTCTGACGCAGCCTTGAACCTGGTGGCAGCCACAGTTACAGCTCTTTCGGATATAGCTGAGGTATGTGTTGTCATGCATGGATCCATGTCAGACGATTACTTTCTCATCCACAGGGGCGTGAGGGTAAGGAAGTGCCACACCAGCAGGAGAGATACCTTTCTCTCCATAAACGACCTCCCGCTTGGAAAGGTGCGTGGGATGAAGGTTGAGATGCTAAGGCAGGATTACAGGAAAACAAGGCCGGAAGGAAGGGTAGAATTAGACACACAGCTTGACCCGAACGTAGCCCTTGTGAAAGTTTACCCAGGTATGAAACCAGATCTCATTGAAACTTTGATACAAAAGTGTCACGGAATAGTCTTGGAGGGAACAGGACTGGGACATGCCCCTCAAAGTCTTTTCCCGGCACTCAGAAAAGCAGTAGATGAAGGAGTAATCTTGGTCATGACTTCGCAGTGTCTTTGGGGAAGAGTGAATATGAGAGTATACTCCACGGGCAGGGATCTCCTACAGTTGGGGGTCATCCCAGCTGAGGACATGTTGCCTGAAGTGGCGTATGTGAAACTCATGTGGGTTCTGGGCAAGACAAGGGAGCGTTCGAAGGTCGAGGAATTGATGTTGACGAACTTTGTTGGGGAGATATCGAAAAGGAGCAGACCCGACCTTTTCCCTCCCTCTCTTGGTTAGCGAATATACAAACTCTCTTCTTCCTCCCCAGATTGGGGCTCAAGTGGTGGAAGGTAGTACCTTTCCTCTATGCCGTTTAAATCAATCTTGATTTTCATCAACCTGGAAAGAACCTGAAGGACATTTTTTGCCGCTTCCGGGTCTGCTAAACCACCCCTCGTTGTTCCTAGGAGACAGACCCCCTCCATTCCCACCAGAGAGGAGAGGCAGGGGAGAAGTCCATTCATTCCTACAATAACTCCACCCTCCAGTATCTCGACACCGTTCTCTCTTAGCCACTCCACGCTCTGAGGACTCGAGCCAGCTCCAACCACAGGTTTTCTCTTTTCACCTGGTGCTAACACGTAAGCCGCGGCCGCGATTACTTTTTTTACTTCAAATTCCTTTGCGGTTTCTAGAATTTGCTCCGTGAGCATGTATTGACCATATGGGGTGATGGCCTGTGCATCTGAGGTAACAATCATGAGCTCTGCATCAGGAAGGGAGGCCCAATAGAAGCGGACCGCAATGGCGTCAAGCAGCCCATCTTTACGTTTCAAAGCCCACTCAGGTAGATACTCTGAATAGAGATCTAGGAAAAGTTTGGCGTCTAGGGAATGGATGAGGTGCTCCGCAGTAATCTTTCCAACACTCGCTATGCCAGGAAATCCCGCAATCAGAATAGGAGCAGTCTTGAACTTAGGTTTGAAGTAGTAGTATAAGTGTGACATGATTTACTTAGCCCCAATCCATTTATCCTTTTTTAGGGTTGATTGGTGGTGGAGGAGCTGACTCTTCTCCCGCTGGCGTTCGAGAGCCTAGGAGTTAGAAGCATGGCTACATATGTGGAGACTCCTGAAGTTCGCATAGTTCTCGATCCAGGATGTGCTCTCGGACCTCGATTTTCTCTTCAACCTAGTGAGCAGGAATACCTAGCTCTCTCCAAAGCACGAGAGAAAATCCTTAGGGCGGCAAGAAAAGCACAAGTTTTAGTCGTTAGTCACTACCATTTTGATCACTATACTCCTCACTTTGAGGATCGGGAGTGGACATGGAGTTCTCCAGATTTGGCCGAAAAACTCTACAAGGGGAAAAAGGTATTGGTAAAGGATTATCATGATCTGCCGCCCGTTCAACGAAAGAGGGGGTATCTCTTCCAAAAGTTTAACAGGGAAATTTCAGAACTTATTGTTGCAGATGGACAAAGATTCCGGTGGGGCAAGACGGAGATAGAGGTATCCGAGCCCCAGCCTCACGGTCTATCTTCATCCTCTACCATTCTTTTTGTCGCGGTTAAGAGAGAGGGGTCCTGTCTGGTCTTTGCGCCAGATCTCCAAGGAGTACGTGAGGACTCCATAGAGACCATCCTGAGGTGGGAGCCAAACATTTTGGTTGCGGGTGGGCCCCCGCTTTATCTGTTGGGTTATCGCTTCACAAAGGAGCAGTTGGATTTGGCCACCTCAAACCTCACCACTCTAGTTCGAAAGATACCCGTTGTCATTCTAGACCATCACCTGTTCAGGTCTTGCGAAGGGCTGACTTATCTACGACAACTTGCGAAGAAAACTGAGAATAAAGTGATGAGCGCGGCTGAGTTCTTGGGAAGAAGTCCTCAACTGCTGGAAGCGAGAAGAAAGGAACTTGTACGCAAGTAAGTTAGATTCGTTCGGGAGCTTCGATTCCCAGCAGATTCAGAGCATCAGACAAGATAAACCTTATTCCCTCAACCAGCTTTATCCTAGCCTCTCGCAATCCTTTCTCCGCCTTCAGAACCGGAGCCTTCTCGTAGAAGGAATTGAAAAGAGAAGACACCTTGGCGGCGTAACTGGCGAGCAGATTTGGTCGGAGTTCTTCCCCGGCTAGACGTAAAACCTTAGGATATTTGGCTATCAGTTTAACCAATTCCTTCTCCTCCTCGAGTTGGAGTTTGCTCCAATCAGGGGAACGGCTTACCTTGGCTTTCCTCAGGATGCTACAGGCCCGAGCGTGTGAGTACTGTATTGCGGGTCCGCTATTTTTCTCAAAGTCTAAGGCCTCCTCCCATTTGAATACTATTCTCTTTTCAGGGGAGGTGTAGACGAGGGAGAATCTAAGGGCTCCCAGCCCGATGGCTTTGGCGATTCTTTCCTTGAAGGCCTTACTAGCCTCAGGCTCTCGCTTTTCTACGATTTCCCTAGCACGTGCTATTGCCTCCTCTATGGCTTCATCTAGCGAATGCCCAACCCAAGTACCTTCTCTACCCGAGAATTTTCCTGTGGGAAGCCAAACGTGCTCGTAGGCCAGATGGAATGAGTTACCATATTCCTGTTCGTATCCCAGCACCTTTAAAGTGGCAAAAACCGAGCGTTGGGCATCTCTCTGCTCCGCCCCAATGACGTTTATTACGCGCTGAGCTCCTCCAAACCTCGTGCTTGGTCTTCCTTTCGGGTGAGTAGTGTAAATGGAAAGCCAAGGTTTGAAGAGCAGCTTACTTTTAGTTTTCCCGAACTTCCAGAGCTGATAAGCGATATCTCGGGCTAAGTAGACGGTAGTTCCGTCCGATCTGATGAGCACCTTGTTTTCTAAACCAAAATCCTCGAGCAGAAGAAGCGTAGCACCCTTTTCTTCCTTAAGTCTCCCAGCCTTTCTTAGAAGGTCTAGCACCTCTGATAGTACACCTCTCTGGACTAGATCGCTTTCCCAAACTAGTAGATCATAGGATATCCCAAGTCTCTTTGTCGTCGAAAGGTTGGCTTTCACACAGGCCTCCGCGATTCTCCTAGCCGTTTTGTATACGGATTTTTCACCTTTCTCTAGGGCTTTCAGCTTTTTTCGAACTTCCTCTTCGAGTTCAGGGTGTTTTTTCAGCAGCTCTTGGAACTTCACGTAGATTAAACCGAGGGCGTGATCAAATTTCGTTTCAGGGAGCTCAAATTTTTCCAAGGCTACAAGCGTCTCCGCCATTTGCAGGCCCAAATCATCAATGTAATTATGTACTTCCACGCGATATCCGAGCTTTCTCAGGATTCTTGCCATCGTGTCTCCCAAAACGGCGTTCCTTCCGTGCCCCACATGAAGAGGTTTGGTGGGATTTACACTTGTGTGCTCTACTATGACTTTCCCTCTTTTTTCCAAGCTTCCATACTTTTCCTTCATTCTCTCCAAGCAAGCAAAGGTCCTTTCGGCTAGCAGGGGCAAATTTACGAAGAAGTTGAGGTAACCTCTCACGGCTTCGATTTTCGCAATCATTCCTCCCGGCTGCATTTTGGCTAACAAAAGACGGGAGAGGCTATCTGGATTTTGCTTTGCGATTTTTGCAAGCTCAAAGCATATGTTCGAGGAAAGATCCCCCAACTTCGGGTCTGGGGGTTCTTCTAGCGTTTCCTCAACCTTCTTGGGGTACTGTAAGCCCGCCAGTGCCAGTGCAGTTTGAAGACGTTCAGAGACCTGTTGTTCAAATTCAGCCCAAGGGTACATCAAAACTTAGCGGCGGGCGGTATTGAACTTAGCTCGAGGGCGTAACGATGCGTTTTAGGGTTTCAACCACATCGGGATTGACTAGGGTTGTGGTATCTCCCACCGGCGAACCTGTTAGGAGTGCTTTTAGAATTCTTCTCATAATTTTCCCACTTCTTGTCTTTGGTAGGTCTGGGACAAAGATCACCTGCTCTGGAGTGGCCGTGGGCCCGATTTTTTGCCTGACTATTTTCTTTATTTCTTCTTCGAGTTGGGGTGAGGGTGATGCTCCGGGTTTGAGAACGGCAAAAACGACCGGAACTTCACCCTTTATTTCATGTGGTCTGGGTACCACAGCGCTTTCTGCCACAAGGGGGTGGGTATTGACCGCATCCTCCACTTCAGCGGTCGCAAGCCTATGTCCAGCCACCTTCATCACGTCATCCACTCTACCCG
>Ga0080004_1075266_pt1 | contig 38345 bp, 42 predicted proteins | sample WasSprMetagenome_FD_69207 | JGI IMG/M metagenome (GOLD analysis project Ga0080004, IMG submission 69207) | Sulfidic aquatic microbial communities from Washburn Spring, Yellowstone National Park, USA - WS (SPADES assembly) (version 2) | ecosystem: Environmental > Aquatic > Thermal springs > Hot...
CAGGCATTCTTCAACCATACTTCTGTAGGCGGAGAAAAGTTCTTTCAATGTCTGTTTCTGCTCCCCTGTTGGGTCAAGCTTAAATTTACAGGTTTCATTCAGCAATAAGCTGCTTGACACCCTCCACCCTCTCGTACTTGTGGCTCCTCAGGCCACAGAGCTTTCCAAACCACCTTTCTGCTTTTGATCATGCGAAGAAACCCTTACATAAATTACCGCTTTCCTTGATACATCAGGCTTAACAAATCCCATTAAACGCTCGCTTTCAGGTATCGTTCTTCTACCGCCAACAGTTCTGACAACCATTATCTTCCCTTGTTTATCCCACTTCCTGAGCGTATTGGGATGTATTCCAAACCTTCTACAGGCCTCTTGAAGCGTCAGTAACCTTTCAGGCATCGTTTAAAGAATTGTTAAAAAGAGTTATATAAAGTAACTATTCAGAAACTGCCATGCTACCCGTGCAGAGTTCATGGTTAATTGTCGGATACCATTTAATCTCTTTTCTCGGCAGTCCGAAGGGATTCTGCGGAGCCATAACTTTTGGTCCGCAGTATCGTTCCTCAGCAAGGTACTTCTCCTTCTTTTCCTCGCCCATTTTAGGCGCCAACCACCTTTCTAACGGCGCGCTAGCTTGTTGCTAAATTCAGAAGACATCACTTTCCTTTTCATATACCGATTTTTCTTCTAATCCCTTTTGAGTGGGATGTGATGCACTATTTGCTCATTAGGCAAGTTTGCTACATTTTGGCGGCGGGTGTTTGGCCGTACCATATGAATATTTTTGCAACCACGGCAGTTAAAAAGCCGCAAGCGATGCGTGTTGCTACAGTAATTAATAAACCATCAATGCCTGTTACAACGTTCATTGGAGACAGCTGAAATGTCCAAAAGAGGAAAAATCCTCCAATTGTGGTTGCCACTAGGCTTGATATTAGCATCCTCCTGAAATTTTCCGAACGTTTGTTTAATGCTCCAGCCATGTACCCAATTAGCATAGGACTAAGGACATAACCAAGCAGTGTGGGACCTAAACCGAAAACTATGCTTGGAAAAAATCGACCTGTTGTAGAGGTTGTGCTACGGGAAAAGGCTCCATAAGTTGCCACAAACCACAATGCATAAAGGTTACCCATCAAAAAGCCTGAGGCACCGCCTGCCCATCTATTCCATAAAAGTCCAAGCAAAAGCGGCACCGCAACTGTTAACACCATCTCCTCGATTTCACTTATTATTCCAACAATAAGTCCGAAGGATCCACGCCTAAACGTAATAGTTACCTGCGAAAAGCCCACTATAGCTAACACAACAATTAAAGGCATAACAACCCCGTAAAGAATATCGCTTTTACTCCAATTTTTCCACTCTGTGCCCATAAGCTAAGTCGCCATATGCAGTTGGTGGACTAATTTTTATTAGTCTTTCTCTTTAACCTCTTAGAGTGTTCTCAAATTGACAGTTTATTAAATTGTCCAGAGGAGCATATGGTTAAGTCGTTTCTTTTAATCTGGTCTTTGAGGAATTTTATCACATCTTCCCCTTCTAGGTAGCGATTTCCTTTTGCATCCCTTCGTATGGGATTCTTGTTTCTTTAAAGGCTTCGCCCTTAGGAAAATCTATGAATATATAGTAAGCTGGTACAGAAGGCAGTATAAGCCTCAAATTGGTGGGTTCCCTATTTGGCGAAAGCCCATTCTGTTCAATGTTGTAGACTATGGCTTTAGGCGAGTCTTTCAGTTAACTGCTTAAACTCAGCCCAGCTTCTAAGCTTTACAACGCCCTCGCCTGAGCTTTCCTTTGGCTGCATTGGTGTGCTCCTCTGAATAATGGTATTCCCTTTTATGGGAAGAGCTCTATCTCCTTTTTGGCTCCGCATTTTACACATACAAGCCTAACATGGGACTTGTCCCCTGTTAGGCCCTCAGCCTTCCATTCGTGGTCGCATTGAGCTTCGCCCTCTATTGTTTTGTTCATTTTGGTTCCTCAGCATAAACTTCATATTCAAGAATTTAAATTTATTGTTTTTAATACGTAACACTTATATATGTAACAGTGTTATCTATAGCGCGCGATTAAAATGTGTGGACCAAGAAGTCATTGCGGATGCTGGCACGAATACCCAGAACGGGGATGGATACAATTCCTAATTATGCGCATACTTTATGAAAAGCCAATGCACGGCTACCAACTCCTAGAAGAAATCGAGGAAAGAAGCCAAGGGTGCCACAGACTTGAACCCGGCTCCATATACACGCTTCTAAGAAGGATGGAGGAACGCGGCCTACTAGAGTCGCGATGGGAGAAAGCCGAAGGAGGACCAGACAGACGTGTTTATAGGCTGACAGGCAAAGGTGTTGAAGCTCTAAAAATGGGCTTAGCCTCCATAGTCAAACGCAAAAGGCTATTTGAAGACCTTGTTAAATTCTACTATGAAAATTTTGAAAAACCCTTGAAAGAAAAAGGAGGTGAAAAGCCAAATGTGTAAATGTTGTTGTGAAATGGGAGAGCATCATTCACACCACGAGCACATGCGCACGGGCTTCCCATGGCCAACGATGGACGTTGAAGAAGAAATAAAAATGCTGGAAGAATACAGGGAAGCCCTAACAAAAGAGCTGGAGAAGATTAACAAGCGGCTCGAAGCCCTAAAACGCTAAAACCATCAACCCCCTCCTCTTTTCCTATTTAAAACTTGAATAAGGTTATGGGAAATGGATGTAATAAATTTGAAAAAGCTGGTGCAATTTTCGGAGGATAAAGGATTATTGGACACTATGGAAAAACGTAGACGCGTAAAGAAGGATTTGCTCAAAACACGATGCTTTAACCTTGTGCTTGTCTGCCTCGAGAGAGGCCAAGAGATTCCGCCGCGTCCAGAACCCTATGGCGTGTGCTTTTACATTGTGGAAGGTTCAGGAACGTTTACGGTGGGCGACGAGAAAGCTGACTTGTCAGTTGGCGAAATGGTTTTTGCTCCGGCAAACGTTTCCAGAGGGATAAGATGCAAAGAGCGAATGGTTGTTTTAGGCATACAAGAACCCCCACTAGGAGGCCTTCGAAGATGTAACGGCAGTGGACCACATAAGCTTCGAGGTTAAAAAAGGCGAAATCTTCGGCTTTTTAGGGCCAAATGGGGCTGGAAAAACAACAACCATCAGAATATTGACTGGCTTAATAAAGCCTGACGGGGGCAAAGCCTTTGTGGCCGGCTACGACGTTTTGAGAAACCCGATTGAGGCAAAGCAGCGTGTCGAGGTTGTTCCAGAGGTTTCAAACGCCTACGTGGACCTCACGGCATGGGAAAACCTAGCCTTAATAGGCAAGCTTTACGGTGTGCCAACTCAAAAACTTAGGGAAAACGCCACAAGTCTTCTAAAAGAGTTCGGATTATACGAGGTTAAGGACAAGCTTGTCAGAGCCTTCTCTAAAGGAATGAAGCAGAGGCTCCTATTATGCATGGCTTTGGTTAACGATCCTGAAGTGCTTTTCCTAGATGAGCCAACATCGGGGCTTGATGTTGAAAGTGCAAGACTTCTACGGGAAAAAATAACTCGGTACAATAGGGATGGGAAAACTGTTTTCCTATCAACCCACAACATGGAAGAGGCAAACCAGCTTTGCCACAGAATAGCCATAATAAATCATGGCCGGATAGCAGCCATAGACACTCCAGAAAACCTCAGAGCCCAAAGCATGGAACTCCAATACATTGAAGTAGCCTTCAACAAAAACGTAAACACACAGGAATTTTCAGAAAACCCAAGCATTACCAAGGCTGTGCCTGCAGGCAATAAGGTGCGCATCTACACGGCTGATCCATCCACAGTAATAGCGTTTCTGGTAGAGTATGCCAAAAAGAATAACCTACGCATTTTAAGCCTAAACACCATGATGCCATCCCTGGAAGACGTTTTCCTAAAACTCATAAAAGGGAAGGAGGCAGTCACCAAATGAACAGCCTCACAGAACAGTTTAAGCGTTCCCTCGTCATAGCTGAAAAGAACATTAAAATCTACTACTCAAAAGGCCCCGTCATCATTTTTGGGCTTGTTTTTCCGCTTTTCTTGGCTTTAGCCTACGTTATTGGACGAAACATACCGCTTAAAGAGGTTTTACCCGGACTGATTGGCATGACAACGTTTTTCACAGCCACTTCTGTTGGTCCTTCAATTGTGCCTTGGGAGACCCGCTCAAAAACCCTTGAGAGGCTCTTGTGCTGCCCGGTTGCCCTATGGACAATTATAGTTGGGGATATGCTTTCATCCTTCATCTTCGGCCTAATCATATCGGTTATTCCACTAGCCTTAACATTGTTTTTGGGCATTCAGCCACTAAACTTCATAATGCTCCTCGTAGGCTTGATAATCGCAAACCTATGCTTTGCAGCCCTAAGCGTGCTGCTTTCAGCTTACCCGCCAACAGACATACCGGCCACATCAATGATGCTCTCATCCCTAGTCAAGTTTCCACTAGTCTTCATAAGCGGAGTCTTCATACCAGTAGAACAGCTCCCCCAATGGGGAACAATCATAGCCTCAATTTCCCCACTAACATACTTCACAGACATGGTTAGACAACTCTTCTTAAACAGAGGATTTTATCCGCTAGCACTCGACTTCATGGCGGTAATAGCCTTCACCATAGCATTCGCAATTGCAGCGATAAAACTGCATGAGAGAACCCTTACAAAAAGGTTAAGTTAACCCAACTCGCCTAAAACATTGATGAAGAAAGTCACATTAATTATCCGTCAACGGGAAATAAACAAGTTTTTCCCACAAGGGTTCCAGCTAACCCTAAAAGACGAAGCCTCAATAATAGACGTCATAAAAGCCGCGGATGAAGAAATAAAACGGAAAGTTGGCTCCTTCCCGGTTGAGAAGTATAGAAGCCTTCTTCAGATGGTTTACTACCCAAGCGAGAAGAGATTCTACAAACAGGTGGCTGTGCACGCCAACGTCGACTCTAAACCCATAAATGTTAGGGAAAACCCCACAGCACCATTACCCGACGAAACAACAGTTATTCTAATTCCGGAAAATGGCTGCCAAACAGACTGGGAAGAACCAGCCTAAAATTGGAAACATTTATTGAAAAGGGGAGGAATTGGATGCTACAATTTTTTGTAGACTATGTCTTTCTCTCTTACCCGTTGCACCACTTTTAAGCCTATACTTTGTCCCGCTTCGGCCCTCTGCACGTTTTTATGTTCAATCTGCATAGACTCCACAACCTGTTCGAAGTCTGTTGTGGGCCCTTTTATGGCTATGCGGTCTCCAACCGCTAGGGGGGCCTTAAGCTCAATTACGGCTACACTTATCTTGGTGAAGTAGTGGGTTACCCTTCCAACCTCAACAAGGTTTTCCTCAACCAAACACTCCATCTCCAGAGGATAATACGTTTTAATGGGGATAAATAATTTATTCTAAAAGGCTTTTCTCGTTTTAGGCTTTTATTCTTCTTCGAAGCTTTCTGGTGGAATATAGTCCATTCCAAATTTCTCCTTTGCCTTTAGGAGACGTTCTCGCTGTTGATTAAGTATTGTGAAGAGTTCTTCTGGTGTGTCTGCAACTTTTTCCTTGTAAAACCTTTCTACCCGCTCAATTTTTGCTAAGTTTTCAGGTGCCCGAATGGTGAACTGTTTTGTGTATTCTTCTTTGCTGTATTCCTTGTTCAACACTTGTTTGAAAAGCAAATGCAAGTCTTCATATTTTGGGATAAGTCCTGTTGGGGTAACTCTTGCGCCGACGTCATTGTGCACTCGTAACTCCATCCATTTAACCCAAACATGCTTGTCTCTAGGCGAGTTCAAATACTCTCCCGTTTTCAGGTCTCTTAGGAAGTAGTTTACTCCGAATATTATGGGTGGCTTTTTGAGTTTTCTTCCAAAGTTTAGGTTGTTCCTTATGTTCTGCCCCATGGGAATGGATATGAAGTCCTGTATGCTCATCATGTTTATTTCTGGGATGCCTTCCTTCCCAACTATGGCGAAGGTTGTTTCTGTTTCTAGGGCTGCCCCGTAACAGATTATTCCATGCTCCCAGTTGAAGCTCTGCTGGACTGGCACATAGGCTTTAGAGTCGCGGCCTCCATACATTATTCCGCCCAACTCGACGCCCATCGGATTGTCCAGTTCCGGGTCACAGTTGTCCAGCGCTTCAAGGGAAACCGTATAGCGGGCGTTTTTGTGGGCTGGCGGTATAGGCTCGCCATTCTCGTCCTTTTTGCCCTCACACCAATAACCCGTATAGTTTATTCCATCCTTTGGAAGCTCACAGCCCATTCCAAGCCAGTAGGGCTTCCCATCCTTAACCAAAACATTTGAAAAAATGACTTCACATGGGCTCGTGAGCACTTTGTAAAGCACTGGGTCGTCATTGGGATTTATGCCTTGAAGGATGCCGAAAATGCCGCACTCCGCGTTCGCCGCCCGGGCCACAGAGTTAATATTGCGGATGTAGGCAATGTCATCTCCAAGGATGGTCTCTCCGGGAAGCATGGCGGTTGCTGTTTTGCCACACGCGCTTGGAAAGGCTCCTGCAAAATACGTTTTCCTATCGCCTGGTCCATGCACCCCCATAATCATCATGTGCTCTGCAAGCCAACCCTCCTGGTTTGCCCTTCTTATGGCGAGGCGGAAAGCCAACTTTTTAAAGCCCACAGAGTTCCCAGCGTATTGAGTGTTGACGCTGTAGATTATGTCCTCAGTATAGTCTATGTAAACCCTCTTCTTGTCGTGGTCTACGCTTACCATGTTTTCGTTGAGGCTTCCGCTGGAATGAAGAACCCTCAGAAAGCGGGTTTCTGGATGCGCCCTAGTGAAGGCTTCATAACCAGGTCTGAAGAGGAGGTATTCCGAGTGGGCGACATACCATGAGTCTGTGCACTGCACGCCGAGAATTGTGAAAACGGAGTTAGGCGGTCCAAGGCAAACGAAACGGACAATCATAGTGCGCCCTTTCATCGAATCCTTAAGTAATCCCTTAACTTCGGCTAATCCCTCATCCCTATCAATTTGGTTCAACGCCTTGCTCAAGTAGTCTCCCTTTGGAACCAAATATTTGGTAGCTTCCCGGTCCCTTCCCTGGTCATAGGGTCCATCAAAATGAACTGTGTGTCCAGGCATGGCAAGGGGTTTCTCTTCGCCAGTTTCTATAGCCATCTGCCTAATGTAGGCTATATCCTCAGGCGAATCGTCGGAGACAAAAATCCTCTCAGGGTTACAGAGCTCTGCAGACTCAACAATGAACTGGTGAACCCTTAGAACTTTTATTGCTGAGAGCTTCGCATAATCCCTTTCGCTCATTTTCGGGCGTATAACTTCGAGGCACCTGCTTATTTCGTCAATGATTTGCTGCATTTCGATTTCCCTAACGCATTTAACAAGGGCGTATATAAATTTTCAGCTAAATCGTCGGTAAGGAAGGCAAAAATTAATCATTTCTATGCTTTTTTCTTGTAAAAATTACATAAATATTTTCAATGCAATAATGAACCTTCAAGATGCGTCGGGAATGCGTCGTAAATTTTGACGCGCACAATTTTGCCTAACAAGTTTTCACTGCTTTTAACAACTATTGGTTTGTAGGCAAAGTTTCTACCAATCCAAGAACCAGAAACCTTTCCAGCCTCATCTATGAGGATTTCGTCCTCCCAACCAACCCATTCGCGATTCTTTTCCAAGGCTATTTTTGAAGCCAAACTACTCAGCATGGCACTTCTCCGCTTTATCTCCGGAAATGGAACAGTGTCGCTCATGGTGGCGGCTGGGGTTCGTGGTCTCGCGAAAAATTTTGATACGTTAACTATGTCGGGCTTAACATCCTCTATCAGCCTTAGGGTTCTTTCAAAGGCTTTTTCATCCTCCCCTGGAAAGCCGCAAATAATGTCCGTGGCTATTGTAATTTTTGGGAATGCAGCCCTGAAGGTGTCCACAATTTTTTTGAAGTCGGCTACCGTGTAGAACCGGTGCATTCCTTTAAGGACGTCGTCGTCTCCGCTTTGGACTGGCAAATGGAGAAACTTGAAAACCTTCTCGTTCCCATAGGCTTTAATTAGGTTTTCTAGGATGCCGAGAGCCATATTTGGGGTCATCATGCCCACCCGCACTTTAAAATCGCCTTTTTCGGCGGATACTGCCTCAATAAGCTCTGCCAAGTTTGTGCCAGCATCCTTCCCATAGCAGGCAGTGTCTTGCGATGTTAGCCAAAACTCTCTAACACCGTCAGCCAAGTCGGCTTTAACGCGCTCCACAATTTCTTTTATGCTGTAACTTCTTAGGCGTCCTCTGGCATAGATAACACAGCAGTAGGCGCATGAACCCAAACAGCCATAGCTTATTGGAATTATGCCCACAACAGGGTTTAGGCGAACCCTTGGAAGGCTTAAGTCTGGTTTAGCCCTATCCGCATTCTTCAAAGCCACAACTTTCTCGCCTTTCAAAACGTTATTGACTATATCAGTTATTTTGTCGCCTAGTGCTGGACCGGCAACACCGTCAAAATGCGCTTCTCGGCATAGCCTATCAAAGTTGATTAGGGGGAGACACCCCACAACGAGAAGCTTCTTCCCTTTAGGGACTTTCTTCAGTAGGTCGATCATGCGGTTTTCCGTTGGTCCCTTAACAGCACAAGTGTTATAAATGACTATGTCGGCTTCAGCCACACCATCAACAAGTTTAAACCCAGCTTTCGCTAGGCAACCAGCCATCACCTCACCATCAGCCAAATTTGTTGAACACCCAAAGCTTCTGAGGAAAACGCGTGCAGCTCCCATGGCAATACGTAAAATGCTTTAACAAGGAATAAAAACCTAGAGGTTCGCCTAGACACGAATTTACAAGTTTCTGAAACCCATTAGGCATAAATCTTATAAGGAAAGGAACGAGCATGTTTAAAACATATTTAAAACATGATATGCAAAAGTATAGCTTCGAAGCCCTTTTCTCTCGCTTACCGAAGGGGGAATCAAAATGAAGTTGATCACACTCTATCTTCCCGAACCGTATATTGAGGCTTTAGACCAGCTTGTTAATGAGAGGTTTTATCCAAACAGGGCTGAGGCAATTCGTGTTGCAATCCGCGATCTAATAAACAATGAGGTCTGGCGTAGAAAGAGGGTTGGTTAAATGCAGACGCAGTCGGCTGGTCAGCAGACCTTCAAATATTCTTGGCAGAACACTTTTCCAGAGGAGATCCGTCCGCCGAGCTTCTGCCGTATGCTGGTCCTTGGCGTGGGCGGGGCTGGAAACAATACTGTTACAAGGCTTATGGAGATGGGCATTGTTGGGGCAGAATGCATAGCCATAAACACCGATGCACTTCACCTGAACATTTCAAAAGCCCATAGGAAAATCCTAATAGGTGAGAAGCTAACGAAGGGTTTGGGGGTTGGCGGAGACCCACAGCTTGGAAGGGCAGCCATAGAAGAATCTAGAAAACGCATCGAAGAACTGCTGAATGGGGCGGACATAGTCTTTATAACGGCTGGTTTGGGCGGCGGAACAGGAACGGGTGCGGCGCCAGTTATAGCCGAAATAGCCAAGAAAAAGGGTGCCTTAACCGTTGGTGTTGTTACGATGCCTTTCCGGATTGAGAAGGGGCGCATAGAGTATGCAGCTCAAGCCTTGACGGAAATGCGGAGAAACTGTGACACCGTCGTTGTTATTGACAACAACAAGCTTATCCATTTGGCTCCAAACCTGCCAATAAATGAGGCCTTTAAAATTGCAGACCAAGTTTTGGCGAACATGATTAAGGGTATTGTGGAAACCATTTCGGCTCCAAGCCTAATCAACCTGGACTTTGCAGACTTCAAAACTATCGTTAAGAGGGGCGGACTAGCCGTTATAGGCGTAGGCGAGTCAGACGCGCCGAACCGTGCTGAAGAGGCTGTGCGAAACGCGCTGCGAAATCCGCTTTTAGACGTGGATTATGCTGGTGCAAAGGGCGCTCTAATCCATGTTTCAGGGGATGCCCAAATGACAATTGAAGAGGCAAATCGCATCGGAGAAATAGTCACAGAAATGATGGACAACGATGCGCTAGTAATTTGGGGTGCAAGGGTTAACCCAGAAATGGATGGAAAGCTTAAGGTAACCTTAGTGCTGACGGGAGTGAAATCGTCAGACTTACCAAGCGGACTTGGAGCAATAGCACCACAACTCTTCAATCTAGAGCCTTACGATGAGCCAGAAAAGCCCTTAGGCATAAAACTGGATTTATACCAAATGGAACAAGATTTCCTATAAAATCCCCCAATTTTATATTATGATTTTCTTTTAGGGCAGAATCTTCAGATAATTAGGATTTAGGCAAATGGTTTATGTAGGAAAACCTCCAGCATTCATGTAGGCGAAAATAAGAAGGAAAAGCGTGAAATGCCATTAGGCGTAGGGCTTATTGGGTGCGGTGCCATTGGGACAGCCTTGGCAAAAGCTATCGATAGGGGGCAAGCTGGAGACACGCGCTTAATTTTGGTTTTTGACAGAAACATTGAAAGAGCCGAAAATTTGGCGAGGAAGCTGAAAAGTAAGCCTAAAGTTGCCAAAAACTTCAAGGAGTTTCTTGAAAGCAAAGATGTTGAGCTTGTTATAGAGGCGGCTTCTCAAGAGGCTGTTAAGGCTTATGCTGTCGAAGTATTGAAGGCTGGAAAAGACCTCATGATAATGAGCGTTGGCGCCCTAGTTGATTCTGGACTATTAGGCGAAATTAGCCAAGTTGCCAAAGAAAGAGGAAGGAAAGTCTACATTCCGTCTGGTGCCATAGCCGGGCTGGACGGGGTGAAAGCCTCAGCATTGGGCAAAATTGAAAGTGTAATTTTAACAACTAGGAAACCCGTTGAAGGGTTGGCAGATAACCCTTATTTCATAGAGAAAACTAGTGGAAAGGTTGAGAAGCCAACACTTATATATGAGGGTTCAGCCGCGGGGGCATGCAAGCTTTTTCCAGCTAATGTTAATGTGGCGGCAACCCTTGGCTTGGCTGGCGTGGGCGCGGAAAAAACTGTTGTGCGAGTGGTGGCTGACCCCACGATTAGCCGAAACATTCATGAAATTGAAGTTAGGGGCGAATTTGGCGAGCTGCATGTTCATGTGGAAAATGTGCCTTCCGCTGAAAATCCGAAAACGAGTTTTTTGGCGGCACTTTCAGCCATTGCAACACTGAAGCGGCTAACAGAACCACTAGTAATTGGAACATGATTCGCTGTTTTCCTGAAATATTTGTTTTTTAGGGCTAGGATTTCCCTTTTCAGCCTCGTTTCTAATGGTATGGCTTTCCCAAAGGGTTCGCATAACCCCCTTCTTATTGCCTTAACAACCTCTTCACAGTCGAGTTCAGCGTCTACAAGCGTGTACGCCGAGCCTATTTCTGGAGCATAATGGGCGTCACTACCAGCAACCCGAGGTATTCCAAGCCTATTGGCTATTTCCAATGCTTGTTGCGTGGAGCGTTTGAAGGGGAAAGCCGAAGCGTTCACAACCTCTATGGCGTCAAAATTCTTGTTTGTTTTCCATCCCAAACTTGCCTTGAAAAGGGCTTTTGGGTGGCATGCTATGGCTAAACCGCCTAGGCTGTGGATTCTGTCTATTGTCTCTTCTGCCGTTAGGTTTTTTGGCACCACTTCTTGGATATTTAGCCCAACTATGTGACCTTCTAGACTTGAGACTTCTATGCCCGGTAAAATTAGCAAGTCCGTCACGGTTTTTGCCAGTTTTAAGGCTCCATCGATTCTGTCGTGGTCTGTTATGGCTATTCCATCCAAACAAGCCCTCTTGGCGTAGACGGCAAGCTCTTTCGGCTTAATTAGTCCATCATAGGAGTAGCATGTGTGAACGTGAAGATCAATTTTAACTTTCAGAATTTTCACTTTGCCATTGCCTTTCTAACTTTTTCCAACATTTCGTCAAGCTTTTTCTCGTCAGCCTCCACCTTGCGGAAAAGAGGCTTAGCCTCAGCTATTCTGTGACCAGCCAGTAAAGGCTTTAGGGCTTCATCCCACCTTTGCTGGTGGACGCTGCCCGGCAAGTTTAAGGTTTTCCAGAGCTCTTCCGCCGTGAAGGGTATTATTGGGGCTGATGTTATTGGCAAAGCCTTAACCAGTTGTGCAGCCACATAAATGACGGTTGCAGCCTTGGCTCTGTCGTGTTTTATTAGGTTCCAAGGCTCTTTATCGTTAAGGTACTGGTTTCCGAGGCGACTCACGCCTATCACACCGTTTGCGGCTGATTGCAGTTGGCAAGCCTCAAAATCTGCGGCAATTTCGCCCACCTTCTCTTTCAAGGCTTCTAAAACTTTTTTGTCATCTGCGTCCAGCAGGCTTGGCTCTGGAACTTGGCTGTTAAACTGTCGGTTTATGAAGGATAATGTGCGGTGGATGAAGTTTCCAAAAGTGTCGTTCAAGTCCGCGTTTATTTTTTCTGCGAAGATTTCCCATGAAAAGTTTGAGTCCTTTGTCTCTGGACGTGTGGCGATTAGGAAGTAACGCCAATAATCAGCTGGGAAAAGCTCCAAGGCTTCGTCAATCCATATGCCTATCCTCAAGCTTTTTGAGGCTTTCTCACCCTTGAACTGGAGGAACTCCGTGGCTGAAACGTTCCATGGCAAATTATAATCTTCATGGGAAGCCATGAGAAGGGCTGGCAAAATTATAGTGTGGAAGGGGATGTTGTCCTTCCCAATGAAGTATAGGGTTTTCGCGTCTTTGTCAAACCAGTAAGCTTTCCAGCCTTCGGGGTCGCCACGATTTCTGAAATACTCTATTGTGGCTGAAACATAACCCAAAACGGCTTCAACCCAAACATAAATGGTCTTTCCGTCGGCTTCCGGGAATGGCGCTGGAATACCCCAGCTTACATCCCTTGTAACGGCTCTCGGCTTTAGTCCCTCTTTTATGAGGTTTAGGCTGAAGTTTTTGGCGTTTGTTGGCAGTTGCCTATTTTCGCTTATGTATTTGGCTAATTTTTCCGAAAACTTTCCAAGGTCAAAGTACCAGTGTTTTGTTGTTTTTATGACGGGCTTGCCCTTGCATATCACGCAATAAGGCTCTATAAGTGTTGTTGGCTCAAGAAGTCTTCCACAATTGTCGCATTGGTCTCCACGGGCTGACGCATACCCACAATAGGGGCATTTTCCCTCAACAAAACGGTCTGGCAGAAAATGCCTACACTTTTCGCAGTACAACATTTCAGTCTCTTTAGTGAATATGTAGCCGTTCCTGTAAATCTTCATCAAATGTTGCTGGACAAACTCCTTGTGTACCGGGCTTTCTGTGCGCGTATAATTGTCGAAGGATATCCCCCACCTTTTGAAGAGCTCAACAACCCTCGCGTGATTCTTATCCGTCAAATCTTTTGGTTTAACGCCAAGCCTTATGGCTTCAACCTCAATGGGGGTTCCATGCTCATCGGAGCCGCTAACCATCAAAACATCTCCGCCCTTAAGCCTATAATAGCGGGCGACAACATCCGCTGAAAGAACAGAGCCTACTAGATTGCCAATATGGGGCGTTACATTAATGTAGGGCCAAGCAGACGTAACCAAAACCTTTCCGAGTTCCACGGCACCTCCAACTGTTTCCTTAAACTGTTATGCTAGTTAAAATAAAAGGAGTTCATGCTTAAAAATTAAATGGAAAATATGGAAGTTAAGGCTATTCAGATTTCTCCTTCTCTTCTTCTTCTTCAACCCATATGGCTTTGGGCCTTCGCGTAGACAAGAATATGACTGCGGCAATGATTATGGTGCAGACAATCAGCAGAACAGCTTGAATTGTGAAGAGGGTTATTGCTTTATCCCAGTCGATAACAGACACGCTGTAAAGCGGCATACTCCTCACATAGATGATCGGTTTTTTTCCTTCTTCGGGCGAATAATGGTAAGGATATTCGTTAACATAAGCCGTTATTTTAATCTCTTTAGGCTGAAGCATGCAATTGGTAACTCTTCCATTAGAAGGTACCGTAAATTTACGAACGAATGTTTTAACTTCGCCTTTCATAAGTTGATCGTTGACTATTATCGTGTCATTTCCATCCCATTCTTTACCAGTGTAAGCAAACCATGGATATTCAATAGTTATATTGTATAGTATTAAGTCTACGTCCATTCTATCATTGCGAATTACTATTGTAAGGTTACCGCTTTCTCCTGGCTCGTAAATTGCTTTATCTGTCCATGCGTATATGTTGACGGTTGCCGGAGGAGCCGCATAAGTTAGCGGCGAGGAGAGTGCTATTAATAATGCTGCAAGTATTAGAAGTGGATATTTTGCCTTTTTCACTTAGATCACCAATCCTATGATGTTAAAGCTAACTTTATTTAAAACTTCTTATTTCGACATACAGCTTTTGCAAAAGCTTTACAACAGCTGATGTTGGGGCGTTCGTCCTCAAACCTTTAGGGTTGAAATGTGTTAATGATACCTCGAAGCCATCATTTTTTAATGCTTCATAAACTTTTTTAATGGAGATTGTGGGTAAACCCAGTTTGTCGCATATTCTTTCAATCACATAATAAGTTATAGGGGCATCTGCCTCCTCCTTTGCCAAAGTTAAGGTTTTATAGACCCTAAACTTGTTTCTAATCTTTTTATGTTCACTTTCTGTTAACATTTTCTCGCAGAAGTCTTTGTTAAAAATATCTTTTAACCAGAGCGGGCCAGCAAAGTCCATTCGTGAGCCACATTCTGGGCATTTTAGGCGTAAATACCCAACGAAAGGGTTTTTTATGGTTTCTCTGTGGAAGCAGTTGAAGCAGTGGAGAATATAACCCATTTGTTTTAGGCTTTCATCAGCCTTTATTGCGCCGTGCTTAACAGTGGCGTAAACTCTAATGTAATGGTTTGTGCTGTGGCTGAAGAGCACTTTTATGCCCATCTCGTATTTGGCTGCTGTTGTGGCTAGGCAGCCTATTAAAAGCCTAACAGCGAGTTCATGGCAGTATTCCGTTCGTAGGGGTTTACCGCCATATTTTCGGATGCAGGCTTTCGGGTGCACACCGCATAAGGGTGCCATGTCAGTAGCTGTTAAGGCTAGTAGTCCTCCGTTTTTGATAGCACGGATGGCAGAATCCAGGAAGGGTACTGGTGAGCCGAAGGGGTCTATGTCTATGACGTCGAAGCGTTTTCTCGGCGCACTATGTCGGGCTAACAGAAGGTTTGCATCTTCATTTTTGACGGTTACACGCTTTTCCAGCCTGTTCATCTGTATGTTGTATTTTGCAAGCTGGTAAGCCTTCTCGTTGATGTCGTTGATTACAACTTTTCTGACGCCCTTCACTTCCTTCGCGAACCTTATGCCTCTTACGCCACAACCAGCCAGTGGTTCGCAGATGAAGAGCTCTCTTTTCACCATTTTTTGATACGCTTGTATGGCTAAAACAGCAAGGTCGCGGTTTAACTCCATGACTGGGTTGTAGAAGACTGGAGCCTTGGATGGCGCATACTCGCTTGGTTTTTCTACAAAGGCTGAAAGTTTTGGAACGATTATTCTAACCTTGCCTTCCTCAACGGTTTCTGTTGGAAAATCAATTTGTGGCTTTTGGTTTTTCATATTTTAGCCATGCCCCAATCCACAAGGGCTGAGTGGATCATTTGTGAAGCTATCGCCGCTAACACAACAGCCATTATTCGGCTTAAGGCTTGGACGCCATTGTTACCCACAGCCGAAACGAGAATTGGCGAAAAACGGAGGGTTAGGTATACACCTGCAGCGGCTATTAAACCGCCAACTAAAACATTTATTATAGGATAAGTGCCAGACAACACGATAAGCGTTGTCATTGTTCCGGGTCCAACCAATAAAGGCGTTGCCAAGGGCACAACTGCCACCTGTTTTATGTCTATCGATTTCGACCTTGACATTCCGCCAAGCATGTCTATGGCCAGTATTAAAAGGAGTATGCCGCCGCCGAATCTAAAGTTTGTGACTGAAACGTCTAGGGCGTTCAGTATTAGTGGACCGAAGAGAGTGAAGGTTAAAATAAGAACAATAACTATCATTGTTGTTGTGCTTGTTATTTTCAGCCTTTCTTCACGTTTAAGGTTGCCGGTGTATAGGAGAAATGTTGGTATCGTACTAATCGGGTTCATTATTGTAAAAAGCTGTATTGTTATGTTGAGGATTGCCGCCGGCTCTATTCTGGTCCATTCGCCTAATCCGCCAACAATGTATTTAAACGATGTTAGAAAAACCAGAAGGATTATGGCTAGGAGCAAGGCTATTCTAAAGACTTTGCTGTGTCTTCGGGCTACCCACTCGCTTAGTTGCCTCTCAAAAGATGAAACTATGCCCTTATGCTCCTTTCCGCCGCTCATGCCCAGCCTTCAACCCATAACACGTTTGGCCTGCTAAATATTAGACTTGCAGGATGCCATACATAAAACATTTTAGCCTTTAAAGGGAATAATGCATAACACAGCATAATGGTGACCAATGTTGAAGGCGTTTATTTCTGTCGACTTGGAAGGCATGCCATACATTGTAACGCCAAGCCACCTGGGCTTAAAGGGAACGCTTTACGAGGAGGCTAGAAAAATCGCCACTAAAGTCACGCTTATTGTTGCTGATGAACTTTACAAAAATGGTTTTGAAGAAATTGTTGTAGCGGACAGCCATGGCCCAATGGTTAACCTCCACGTGGAAGAACTGCCGGAGTATATGGAAATTATAAGGGGTTTTCCCCGCCCGTTAAGCATGGTTGCTGGCATTGAAGGGTGCAACGCCGCCGTTTTTCTGGGTTATCACGCCAAGTTTGGAACTGCAAAATCCTCTTTTGACCACACGTATAGTGGTGGAAGCATAAGAAAGGTTGAGGTTAACGGTGTTGAAGTCAGCGAGTTCCTTTTAAATGCTTATGTCGCCGGAGAATTTGGCGTTCCAGTGATAATGGTTGCCGGCGAAGCCCAACTCATAAGAGATGATGTTGTAAAGTGGACCCCATGGGCAGAAGCAGTTGCCCTAAAAGACTCTTTGAGCAGGGCTTCCGCTAAAAGCCCAAGCATGACAAGAATCGAGAAGGAGTTAAGAGAAGCCACAAAGAGGGCTGCATCAAACTTTAAGCCTGGCGCAATCGGTAATTTGTTGATTGCCAAAAAGCCAATTAATATGCGGGTAACCTTCTTGGTAAGCCATTTCGCAGATGTTGCAGAGCTTTTGCCAAAAGCCAAGAGAATTGACGGATTAACCATAGAATACACAGCGGAGAACATGGTTGAAGCCTACAAAACCTTTGAGCTGCTCGCACTTGCCGCAAGCGGGATGTCTGCCCTTCTGACACAACTATCTTAAAAGGGCTGATAACTTGCCTAAAAGAGTTCTATTAGTGACTGGCAGTCCAGGGGTTGGGAAAACAACCCTACTCCTCAAGGTTGTTGAAGCCTTAAAGGCTAAGGGCTACAGTGTTGGCGGAATGGTGAGCCGTGAAGTTCGCTCATGTGGAGCACGTGTTGGCTTCGAAATCTTAGATTTAGCCGACAGCAGCAAGCACGGATGGCTTGCCCACGTAAACCAAAAAACCGGACCACAGGTGGGCAGGTACCGTGTAAACCTTGAAGACTTAGACAATGTTGGCGTAGAAGCGGTTTTGAGGGCTGTTAGGGAATGTGACATTGTAGCTATAGATGAAATAGGTCCAATGGAGCTTTTCTCAGAAAAATTTAGGAGGGCGGTTTTGGAGGCTGTTGAAAGCGGCAAACTTGTTATAGCTGTTGTCCACTGGAAAGCCCGCGACAAAATAATAGAAGCCTTGAAAAAGCGGGAGGACGCTGAAATATTCAACGTTACATTTGAAAACAGAGGAGAATTACACAAAACAGTGGTGCAAAAAGCCCAAGAATTCCTAAATGGAAAGCGTGAACGCTAAAGCTTTAACCAGCCCACGCCTATTTATTCTAACCGTAGCATGCTTGAAGGAATCTTCCCATGTTGGTTGCTGGCGTTGATGATGCCGGACGCGGCTCTGTTATCGGACCACTAGTTATCGCCGGCATCCTGATAGATGAAAAGGAGTTGTCAAAACTAGTTCAGTTAGGCGTGAAAGACTCGAAACTTCTTTCACCAAGCAGAAGGGAGTCCCTTGCAATTGAAATTAAACGCATAGCCCAAAAACACGCTGTTGTGAAGCTTTCACCAGCCGAAATTGACAAGGTTGTGGAGAAGGGAAGAAAACTCCATAAACTCAACAGACTGGAGGCGCAAGCAATGGCAAAGGTGATAGAAATTCTCAAGCCAGACATAGCCTATGTGGATGCCTCAGACGTTTTGGAAGAACGCTTTAAACAGCAAATTTTGGAGTATTTGCCCTTTAAGGTTGAAATAGTTTCGGAGCACAAAGCAGACAGAAAATATCCGGTGGTTTCAGCAGCCTCAATAATAGCCAAAGTTGAAAGGGATAAGGCGATAGCCGAGTTAAAAGCCAAATATGGGGATTTTGGATGCGGCTACCCAACAGACCCAAAAACTTTAGAGTTTCTCCGCCGCTGCCTAGAAGACTTTAAGGAATATCCAGAGTTTGTTAGAAAGTCTTGGAAGCCAGCCAAAAAGATTAAACTGGAAAACAGTTCTCAGCAGACAAGGCTTGGCTAAAGCTTACACAAGTCTTCTGGACACTTAATTTTTGAAATTTCGTCGCTTTTAACACATGAAATATCCTTGTTTGGCAAAGGCTTTTGTCCATCCGTCACAAGAACCGGGTGGGCTTGGACAACCTTGCTTAGGCTTAAAATTTCCTCAACCCTGCGGCTTAACGTTTTCTCTTCGCTGTTTGCAACCCCGCCGATTATTTTCATGTTCTCCTCTGGAACCGTTATTACAAAGTCGAAGGGTGCCTTCTTAACGGCAACAATATTGTAGCCTGCAAGCTTTTTGAAGACTCTCTGGAGAAGCCTATTTTTAGTTATTATTCTTCTGGCTCTAGCTATGATGGTTTTCCTCTGACTCCTTGGAGCTTCAAAGATGTTAACCGGTTTTGCAACAGGGACTCCCAAAGTGCATAGTAGGTTGTAAGCCACCGTCACTGAGGCTTTAGCCATTCCCTTCTCATAGCCATAAAGTGTCCGCCTTGAAATACCTAGCTTCTCCGCCACTTCACCGACAGAAAGCCCAAGCTCTTGCCTTCGCTTCTTAATGGCCTCTCCATCAATTTCTACATAATAGCCCCCTGGACCAGCCTGGATTAGGGGGTGAATTCCTCGCAAAACGATGTTTTCAAAGGTTTTTGGCGTAATGGCTAAAACGTTATATCGCGAGTAAACTGTGTCGTCTTCTAAGGGTTTTTCCCTAGTTTTCTCGCTGATGAAAAGTGAGGCTGCCGAAATATGCTCTGAAATAATCCTCAACTCTAATGAATCGTAGGGGGGAACACATCCAATATCCGGCTGAACTTTTATGAAAATTAAGGATTCCCTCTTTCTTGCTGCTATGTCGAAGCAGCTTGGTCTTGAACAACACCTCTGGGAGACGGTGAATCCGCCCTCTTTTAGCACGGATTCTGCAGCTTCAACCTTCCCCATCTCCCTATAAGTCATCGGCTACTCACAAAAGAATCCACAGCACTCTGAAATATAAAGAATATGCGTGTTGGCCCTTGCTTATCTTTTAGCCACTATCATGGCGTGAGCCTTATCGTAAGGCTCCAAATGCACAACATCCTCTATTTCAAAGCCTCTTTCCTCGAGAACTCGAATTTCCCGCTTGTAAACTTCTGACGGCTCCTTCGTGACGTCTATACTTTGAGCCTTAACAGCCAACATTATCCAGCCTTGCCTTTTTAGAAAAAGGTCTGCATTATCCGCCAAAATTTTAGCCTGCTCTGGTTGAGCTATGTCACAGTATATATCATCCACTTTGCCGCGGATGAAAATGGCGTATTTTTCTGGGAAGCGGGCGTCCTCAAGTATAGGCAACATATTAACCCTATAAGCACAAACGTTGTTGACGAGCTCCCTTATGGCTCTCGGCGCAAACTCAACGCAGTAAACGTAGCCCCCCTCGCCCACAATGTCTGAGACGTGGCTGGCTGTGGTGCCAGAAGCTGCGCCTAAATATAGAACTTGGTGGTTTGGCTTTATTGGAACCGTTTTAATGTTTTTTAGTATGGCTGCTGCAAGCTTGCTTCTGAAAGGGTCCCATAGGCGGTATTCAACGCCTTCGAAACTTATTAGCCTCTCACCATAAACGTTTCTCCCCGGCGCAAGATTTTTTGTAGCCAGCCTTTGACTTCCATCCTCCAACGTGGCCAGATATATCTGTGGAAACTGTGGATGCGGCTTAACGTGCATGTTTCCCCTTTCTCCACTTTTTCTCTTTCGCTTTTGGTTTTTTCTCAGACACTTTTGGTGGTTCAGCATATTTCTGGCGGATTTCTTCAACCCGTTTTTTCAAGTCAGCCCTCAACTCTTCGCCAATGTATCTTCCACCGAAGGCGTCTGTTCTCGCGGCTATGGCAAGTTTGCCAGCCAACGCCCGGGCTATTTTACCTCTCTGCCACTTTTTAGCCTCATGTAGAAAAGCATGCTGAAAGATTATTCCATGCTTGGGCGGTTTCGTCCCAGTTTTAAGAGAACGGAACAAAGCCTTCTCTGCGCCTAGAACTTGCAGTGTGCTGGCTGGCATCTTAGCCAGATTGGTTAATCCTCCAGCCAAAGCTATGAGGCGGGCACCTAGAAGAGCGCCGGTTAAGGCTTTTATGTTTGGCGCCACTTCTTCCATGGCTGAGTCTACGTAGTCTTCAAGCTTTTGCCTAAGCTCATAAAGGTTTATCACGCTTCTACTGAGGGCTTGAATTTGGGTTAAGTCAACTTCCGCCATGTCCGCGCCCATAGAAAATTGGGCGGCGTTCGCTATTTGTTCAGCCTTTGATTTTGGCAAGCCCTCCTTCTCAAGTCTTTCAACTGTGAAGTTTTCCCTAAAACCAAGGTTCACAACCAAACGGGCATAAGTCTCATGCTTCTCTAAAAGGCGGTCCAATTCGGGAAAGTGGATGCCATACCACTCCCGAACACGACTCATGAAAAGGTTTATTGTCTTGTCCAAGTCGTCAAGCGTCTGAATAGCCTGGGCAATCACCAAGTCCCTTTTCTCAATAGCCCTTTTAACCCTGATTTTGGCAATTTCCATAGTCACGCTATGCGTCCAAATGCGAAACTCCCCATAATCCTTAACAAAGCCAGTTTCTAGAGCGAATCCTTCCATGTTGGAGCGAAGCACTTCACCAGCATCGGAAACCCTTGAAACCTCAACGTTAACGCCTAACTTTTCTTTGACACTTGCCGCCAAAAGAGGGTTCTCAAAAACAAAAGTGTCATAGCTGCTGTTCTTTAAATAATTCACTAATTCAGCAACTTCCTTCACAACCTTTCCAGACTCTATTTCAACAATAGCCCTTGCGGCTTCGTCAGGCTTCTTGCTGAAAAGGGAGTGGGCTACAAGCCTATTACCCTCGTCGAAGGCTAAAACTCCAAATAATGATTGAATTATAGTTGCCTTCATCATCCACTCCTCAGATTCCAAACTACTATTCTATTGGGGCTTGCATAAATAAAGGATTCTGAAGGTATTGTGCCTTACTTTCTAATGCGGTGGATTTCGAAGACAACAGGGTTTTCAGGGTCTGGGCAAGCATTATAGATTACGTCCTTGTTTTCTGTCCATGGAAACTCAACGCCGTAACGCATGGCGTAAACCTTTGGAAGCAAAACCATCAACGCGCTATAGCATATTTCGCCTTTAACAGATTTTCCGTCGAAAAGTATTTTTGTCGCCAACCCTATGCCCAAAAGCGCATTTTCCTTTCTGACTTTTAACTGTAACCTCAACAACAGACATATGCTGTTCACCATCCTACCAGAGATAACAATTCCCTTTATACCTTTTGCCGCCGATTCAAAGCTGGTCAAAACTAAACTTTATCTCTTTAAAGCAACAATCACTCTAGAAAAGCGGTGAAAATTGGGTGGAATACGGGAACTTAAAGGTTAACCTTGCCGGCTTAAGCCTTGAAAACCCGACAATGTTGGCTTCTGGAATTTTGGGGTATTCAGCTCAAACCTTTGAAAGCATCGTTGAGGGCGGAGCCGCCGCAGTTGTAACAAAGTCTGTTGGACTTAAGCCTCGAAAGGGATACGCAAACCCAACAGTTGTTCAAGCCAATTGCGGTTTAATAAACGCTGTTGGGCTTCCTAATCCGGGCATAGAAGAATTTGCAAAGGACATTAGAGAGGCAAAAATGGCTTTGAAAATGCCATTAATAGTTAGTGTTTACGGATTTTCAGCTAAAGAATACGCTTTAGTTGCCAAAAAGGCTGTGGAGGCTGGCGCTGACGCTGTTGAGCTTAATGTTTCATGTCCCCACGTTAAGGAGACCGGAGCTGAAATTGGGCAGAAGCCAGAAGTCTTAGCTGAAGTTGTTATGAAGGTTAAGGCCGCCATTAAAAAGCCTGTTTTTGTAAAGCTCTCGCCAAACGTCACAGATATAGCGGATATAGCCGAAGCAGCTGTTAAAGCTGGTGCAGACGCATTAACAGCCACAAACACGGTGAAGGCCATGGCAATAGACGTCGAAACTGCAAAGCCAATTTTAAGCAACAGGAAGGGCGGATTATCCGGACCGGCAATAAAACCTGTGGCCATAAGATGTGTATACGAAATCTATGAAAGAGTTAAAGCGCCTATAATTGGATGTGGGGGCATAACCGATTGGCGGGACGCCGTTGAATTCATGCTTGCAGGCGCCACAGCAGTCCAAATCGGAACAGCAATTGCATTGAAAGGCCCAACCGTTTTCAGAGCTGTGGCAAGGGGGATAAAAACTTATTTGAAAAGGAAGGGCTTTAGGAGCGTGACCGAAATTGTCGGCTTGGCTCACAAAAACTAACAAGCTAAGAACCACAAGTATTCTAAACATAAAAACAGAAAGCCCAACAGTTAAAACCTTCACTGTTAAGGACAAACTGTGCGCAAAAGCCAAGCCAGGGCAATTTCTAATGCTTTGGATTCCAGGCGTAGACGAGATACCCTTAAGCATCTTTGACGTAAATGAGAAGGAAGGCACTGTTTCTGTGGCTGTTAAGCGGGTTGGCGAAGCAACAAAAACATTGCACAGCAAAAAGGTCGGCGAAATAATAGGCGTACGAGGACCCTTTGGAAACAGCTTCTCGCTCGGCCATAGCAGAATTCTCATAGTTGGAGGAGGAATAGGCATAGCGCCACTATTATTCCTAGCCAAAAAAATAGCCTTTTCAAAGGCTACAAAAATGGTTTTGGCCGTGGGTGCAAAAACAAGAAACGAGTTACTATTCCTGGACAAGTTAAAGGGGATTTGCGGCGAAAAGAATGTTTTGGCAGCCACAGAAGATGGAAGCTATGGTGTAAAAGCTCTTGCCTCAGAACTTGTGGGAGATATTCTGGCCAAAGAAGAGTTTGACATGGTTTATGCTTGTGGACCAGAACAAATGCTTCTAAAAGTGTTTAACTTTTGCGAGAAGCACAATGTTTCAATGGAGGCAAGCCTAGAACGCCTAATGCGATGTGCCATAGGCATATGTGGAAGCTGTATTATCGGCAAGTATCGCGTTTGCAAAGACGGCCCAATATTTAACACAAGCCAGCTTAGGTCGGTTAATGACGAGTTTGGGGTTTGGAAACGAGACTTTGATGGGAGAAAAATACCGTTCTGATAAAAAGTTGATGGAAGTTTTTAAAAGTGCCCTACACCCCTTTCCACGTGTTATCCTTTATGTTTCTATACTTCAAGGATAAAAGGCACATAGACTCTTTAGCATTGGCGGTTTCAACAACCTTCATAGACTTGGAACCCCTATACTACATCCTTTTAGGAGAACCCTTAGACCATAGAGTTTGGCACGGGTTCACCTTAGCCTTAGCTATATACCCCATCCTAGTAACTATTGGAGTTTACATATTAGAGCGCCTTTTCAATAACAAACTATTGGCTTTTTACAAGTGGGCAAAACTTAAACCAGTCAAAGCGCGGTACCCATTGCGAAACATATACTTGCTGAGTCTCTTTGGCGGGTTTAGCCACGTTGTTCTTGACATGTTCACCCATCGTGAAATGCTTTGGGTGTTATACCCCTTTATGAATGGGAATCCCTTCTACGCATGGCAAGCATCAATAATGGTGGAAATTGTTGTAATCGTGTTATCCATTTATTCCTTAAACTGCTGGCTAAAAAATAGAGAAGAGAAGGGGTAGTCAATTTAAACTGTTGTGTAATCCTAAATTTGACTGCAGAGACTTGTATTCAAAAAGGTTATATTTGGCTTGGGCTATTTTGTTGTGTTTGCGGGTGCAATGTGATGAAAGGTGACCGCCAAATCAAAAGCTAGTTTTGAAAACTTGTTAAGTATGGATTATCGCCCGCTTGAAATTGAAAGGGAAATCCGAGAATTCTGGGAGAAAAACCGCATACGTGAGAAACTCATGGAATTCCGCCAGAAAAATAACGTGGGCGTTTCCGGATGGGTTGAAGGTCCGCCAACGCTGAACGGCATACCCCATGTAGGACATGCCAGAGGCCGCGTGATGAAAGACTTGTGGTTCAGATGGAAAACCATGAGGGGTTATTTTGTGCCCTTCTGGGCAGGTTGGGACTGTCAAGGCTTGCCAGTGGAGCTTGAAGTTGAAAAACTTTTAGGCGTTAAAAACAAGCGGGAACTGCTAGAACGTGTTGGCGAGGAACGCTTCATAGAAGAATGCAAAAAGACAATAATGCGCTACCATAAAGAATGGGTTGAGGCAGACAAAAAACTCGGCATATTCATAGATCAGGAAAAAGCCTATTGGACCTATTTGGACAACTATATCGAGCGGGAGTGGCAGTACCTCAAACGCGCTTGGGAGCAAGGCTTACTTGAAGAGGGCTATTATGTTGTGGCTTACTGTCCAGGGTGCCAAACAAGCCTAAGCAACGCCGAAGTTGGGTATGAAGGTTCATACGTCGAAGTTGAAGATCCATCGCTTTACTTCAAGTTTAAAGTGGCAGACAGCCAAAGCGAGTATTTCCTAGTTTGGACAACAATGCCCTTCACCATAGTTACAGACTTAATGTTGGCAGTGCATCCAGAAGCCGAATACGCCAAAGTCCAGGTTGACAGCGAAAAATGGATAATAGTGAGGCAACGCGTCGAACCAGTGATGCAGGAACTCGGCATAGAAAAATACGAGATAGTTGAGACAGTTTCCGGTAGAAGCCTTGAAGGCTTAAAATATGATTACCCATTCAAGGATTTGATTCCCAAACAAGCAGAGCTTGACAGGCGCCCCATTGTGCATAGGGTTGTATGCGAAGACTTTGTTGACATTAACACCGCTACAGGTGTTGTGCACCTTTCACCCGGAAACGGCGAAGAAGACTTTTTGGCAGCGCAAAAGCGTGGAGTCCAAGTTTTCGCCCCATTTGACGACGAAGTAAAGTTTACTGAGGAAGCCGGAGCCTTCAGCGGAGTTTTTGCAAGAGACGCCGACGCCATGGTTGTTGAGGAACTTCGCAAGAGAGGCTTACTTGTTGAAGTTAAAACCATAAGGCATGAGTATCCGACTTGTTGGCGCTCTCACCACAAGCTTGTTTGGCTTGCAAGAAGGGAATACTTCCTAAGAACGGACAAGATAAACGACAAGGTTTTGGAGGCGGCGGAGAAGGTCGAATACTTCTTCGAAGCTCCGAAGAACCGCTTCATATCCTTCCTAAAAGAGGGCAAACCATGGTGCATCTCAAGAGAGAGAGTCTGGGGTGCCCCATTACCAATATGGGTTTGCGAAAAATGCGGAGCAAAAACGCTGGTGGCAAGCAAAAAGGAGCTTATTGAAAAAGCCATAGAGAAGCCCCCGCCAAACTTTGAACTTCATAAGCCATGGATAGACCGCATAAAAATAAAATGTGAAAAATGCGGGGGCACGATGCACCGCGAACCTTTCGTGCTGGACACTTGGCACAACAGTGGAGCAGCCCCCTACGCAAGATTTACAGACAAGGAATTCGCCAAATACGTGCCAGTAGACTTCCTAACAGAGGGCATAGACCAAACCCGCGGATGGGCAAACTCGCTTCTGCTGGAGCATGTGATACTGACGGGGAGGGCTGAAGCCCCCTACAAGGCTTTCCTATTCCAAGGCTTAACCCAAGACTCAAAAGGCAGAAAAATGAGCAAAAGTCTCGGAAACATAATTGAGGTAAACAATCTTCTGGAAAAGGCTTCTGCAGACGTTTGTAGATTCTACCTACTACGGAAACGCTCACCGATAGAGTTCATGAACTTCGATTTAAACGAGATGAGCCGCCGCCCATACCAAGTGTTGGCAACCCTATACCACCTTAACAGATTCTTCTTGCAAAACGCCGAATACGACAAATTCAACCCACAAAAGCACACGCTTGAATGGACGAAAAACAACGGGTTGCTCAAAAAGCCGGACTTGTGGCTCTTATCAAGGCTTCAAAAGACAATAGGCGACTACACAGCCAGACTGGAAAAATGCGAATTTAACATTGCACTAGCGGAACTTGAAGAGTTCATTGTGGAAACAGTTAGCCGCATGTATGTGCCAATGATTAGAAGGGAACTTTGGACAGATGACCCAGAAACACTGAACAGAAGACTAGCCATATACGCAACCCTATGGCATGTCCTAAAAACAGCAACAACCCTCTTCAACCCAGTAACACCGTTCCTAAGCGAAGCCCTATACCAGAAAATCTACAAAAGGCTAGACCCAACACTGCCAGAATCAGTAAACTTTGAAAAATGGCCAGAACAAAGAGAAGAGTTACGCGACAAAAGCTTAGAAGAAGAATTTGAAACCTTAATAAAATGTGTTTCACTCGTTTACTCTGCAAGACAGTCTGCAAAAATAAAGCGAAGATGGCCCCTACGCAAAGCCATATTAATAGCTCCAGAAAAAACGTGTAAGGCAGCAAAAAGCCTCAACGAGATTTTCCTAGAACTTTCCAACGTCAAAGAAGCTGAATACTGCCAAGAAACACCGGGATACATCAAAGACGAAGCTGAAAAGTGGGCTTCAGCCACTGAAAAAGACATAAGCGTATATCTTGACATCCACCGCGACGAGAAGCTTTTAGGCGAAGGACTAATGCGAGACATAGCCAGAAGGGTCCAATCCTTAAGAAAAGAGCTTGGCTATGTGCCAACAGAAGTGCTAAACAACGTCTACATAGCCGGGCTGGACAAAGAAAGCATAAAACTTTTACAACCATACACCCAAGAGATGGCAGAACTTGTCCGCTCCAAAAAAGTCCAACTTCAAACAAGCCGAGAAAAAGAAGCAGAATGGCATGAATACCAATTAGACGAAAAGAAAATCTACATCGCAATATCTTAAACATTTTAGAGATAAGAGAGAATAAATGCATAAAATACGTGGAATATCGCTATATGTGAAATCCATTTTGACGAAAACCCAAAAACAGCAGAGGCTTTAATGAAGGCTTTACCCTTCGAATCAAGAGCCGAATTTTGGGGCAAAGAAATATACTTTTCAGTCCCATTCCAAGTAAGCATGGAAAGGACAAAAGCCATAGTCGATTACGCAACGTAGCCTACTGGCCTGAAGGCCCAGCCCTATGTTTATTCTTCGGCCCAACCCTCTCAAACCCATCACCAAACATAATAAAACCCTACAGCCCAGTAAACGTTATAGGCAAAATCCTCGGAGACGCCAAAATATTAGAGAAAGTAAACGAAGGCGAAAAACTAAAAGTTGAAAACTTTAAAACTGAACGCTTATGAAAAGTCGCCACACTGCATAAAAACAAAAGAGCAACCATATTTACTATTGTTTCCAATAAAATATGGAAATTTCCGCAAAATCGAAAGCCCTAAATCCCGTAAACAACCCCCCCTTTCACTCGAGGAAGCCCAGACAGCGGGCCGGTAGTTCAGCTGGTATGAACGCCGCCCTCGCACGGCGGAAGTCGCGGGTTCAAATCCCGCCCGGTCCACCATTCGCTGTCAGATTTTTAATTGATTAAGCAATTCTTCCAAGTATTTACAACATTTTCAAGTTTGACACGCATTTCGCCAAGTCTCTTTTGAAGTTCAGCTTTCTTCCGCTTTTCTTTTTCAATGTCAGCCTTTAGCTTTTCAATTTCCTCTTTTGAGGGTGCTTCAGCCTCTTTGATGCGCGCGCGCACATCCACAAGGCTAATTTCGGAAGGATTAAACCTGAACCATAGGTAGAAGTCTAGGCGGTAGCTGCTAGCGGCTAAATCCACCTTTTCAACATTCACAAGCCAGACCCCAACATAAACTTTTGCCGGGCTTGTGTGTGGTTCAGGGCTTTCAGCCATTGCTTTCGGCGTAAACGCTAACGCCAATAATATTGGCAACATGAAAGCAAATGTTAATGCAAACAGATAATTCTTCTTCATATACGTCACTAATCAGATTTTCATTCCAAACACAGAACTTAATATATAAGTGTTAGGGTTGGCAAGCAACTGATTTTGGCATGGATTTTTATTGTTAATAAGTATGTTTGGCTATTCCTATTGATACATTTTGAGGATTCGCTACCTTTATTTATATAAAATGGCATTGAATAGGTTGAGAAAGTCGGAGACGAAGCATCATGTCTAAAAAGGCTCCATCAAAGGATGACGCGCTTGAAGCATTAGACTTCATAATTAACGTTTTAAGGGAGCATGAGAAGGATTTAGACCGCCTTATAAACGAGTTGGGAAAAATAACCGAAAGGCTTGGGGAGGCTGGAGAGCTAAGCGGCAAAATAGAAAACGTTGAGGAGAGGCTTACAAACCTTCAAAATGAAATTTCTAATCTTATCTCCTACCTTTCAACATCTCATGAGACACCAAAAGCATCTGCACCACCAACAGTGCAAGTTCAAAAGCCACAGATTTTTGCCGCTGAAGCACGGGGTCCACCAGTCATTCTGCGATGCAAACAGTGGGAGGATTTCCAAACCCTAGCCCGCCAAGCCCAAGCACTATCATTTCTATATAAGGAGGCGGAGAAGACTTTTCAAGCAGATGCCTTGAAAAACAACCAGATTATAACTTACAGTGGGGAGCTTCCAAAGCCAACAGCCCTTTTGAAGAGTTGGCTTTCTAAGCAGTTGGATGTTCCTGAAGAGAAAATTCTTGAGGGCATTTTGGCCGTCGGCTAAAGCCTTTAGAAAAGTTTGTCTGTTTTTGGTTATTACAGTGCAGTAATGTTTTTATATTTGCATGAGTATTAAGTCTTACGATGCAGTATGGGGCGGAGGTTGAAGGCTGAACAGAAGCAGCCAAAATCGGTTTTTCCGTTTTCGAAGCCTTCTCCTTTCTCCTCGATGACGGAAATGGCTGCTTGTTCAGCCAAAAAACAATGAAAGCCCCAAACCAACCCCATAATTGATGGAGGCTGAAGGGTGGAGGAGAGCAGAAAAACTATAGAGAGGCTTTATGAAGAGTTTGCAAGGTTCGAGAAAACCATGGAGGAGCTGCGCTTTCTTAGGCTTGTGGCTCAAGACCTTAAAAGTTTTAGGAAAATGCTAAGCTTTAGAAAATACGATTAGGCATAGCCAAAGGTAAAGCCTTTAAGTGTTTTTGTTATTATTCCTTCGGAGAAAATGGAATGGGAAACCCTAAGGGCGAAATATACCTTTTCAACACTTTAACACGGAAGAAGGAAAGGTTCGTCCCAATAGAGAAAGGCAAAGTTAGGATGTACTGTTGTGGCCCAACGGTTTATTGGTATGCTCACATAGGCAATTTTAGGACGTACATATTTGAGGATGTTCTCAGGCGAGTTTTGGAGTTTAACGGTTTTGAAGTCAAGCATGTCATGAACATAACCGATGTTGGGCATCTAACCTCTGATGCTGATACTGGCGAGGACAAGATGGAGGTTGGTGCTCAGAGGGAGCGAAAAACCGTTTGGGAAATAGCCGAATTTTATACTAAGAAGTTTTTTGAGGATGCTGAGAGGCTTAATATTCTCAAGCCGACAGTAGTTTGCAAGGCAACAGATCATATTGTTGACATGATTGAATATATTCGCAAGCTTGAGGAGAAGGGCTACACCTACATAATTGATGATGGCGTATATTTTGACACTTCAAAATTGAAGGATTATGGAAAGCTTACTGGAATGGATTTTGAAAAGTTAAATGAGAGCTTGAAAGCTGGGGCAAGGGTTGAGTTTAACCCAAACAAGAAAAACCTAACAGACTTCTGTCTCTGGCGCTTTTCACCCAAGGATAGGAAGAGGCAAATGGAATGGGAGTCGCCTTGGGGTGTGGGTTTTCCAGGATGGCACATTGAGTGCACTGTTATGGGAATGAAGTATTTAGGCGAGCATTTCGATATTCATTGTGGCGGAATTGACCACATACCCATACACCACACAAATGAGATTGCCCAAGCAGAAGCATTAACTGGCAAGCCTTTAGCGAATTATTGGCTGCATGGCGCTTTTCTCGTTTTCGGTAAATCAATGAAAATGGCGAAGTCTGCTGGGGAGATAATTACGGTTCAGACTTTGGTGGATGAAGGTTTCGACGCGCTGGCTTTCAGATATTTGTGCTTAACAGCCCATTATAGGTCTGAGCTTATTTTCACTTGGGAAAGCCTGCAGTCAGCTCAAAACGCATTATTCACCCTAAGGGAACACGTCAGAAATCTAGCTGAAAATTTAGAGAGCGAGGAGAGTAGAAGCCAAAAGTTTGAGGAATATCGTGAAAAGTTCCTTGAAGCCATAAATGATGACTTAAACATGCCTAGGGCTTTAGCCCTAACATGGTCTTTAGTTAGGGAAGAGAAGACGCTAACCAACAAGGAGAGGTACGACTTACTCATGGAATTTGATAAAGTTTTTGCGCTCGATTTGGCAAGGAACATTCAAAGAGAAAAGTTGCCTCCAGAGACCGAGGAACTAATTAGAAGGCGGGAGGAAGCTAGAAAAGCCAAGGATTGGGCGACTGCCGATAGGATTAGGGAGCAGCTTAGGGCTATGGGCATAATATTGGAGGATACGCCTCAAGGGGTTAAGTGGCGGATAGAAAAACGTTAGAGGCGCACACCCTTTACACTTTTGTTACTTCGAAATTGTTATTAAGGGTTGTTGGCTTTTCTGCTTTTGTTGTGAGCCCGGCTCGAAGAGGTGAAACTAAAACAATGGATGGTGATGGTGGTGAAGAGCCAGAATATCCAGCCTTCAAGCATCGGCGAGTCTTCTGGCTGGGCTCTTCCAAGCACTGAAGAGATTTTAACTCTGCCAGTTGAAGAGCTTCTTAGACGTTTAAACACTTCTTTGGCTGGGCTCTCTTCCGGAGATGTGGAAGAGCGTCTTAAGGTGTTTGGCTACAACGAGCTTGTTAGGAAAAAGAAGAGAGCAGCCATCATTGAGTTTCTCTCCCACTTCAAAAGCCCGTTAATAATTATCCTTCTAATAGCTGGGCTGATTTCAGGCTTTTTTGGAGAAGTTGCAAACACAGCAATAATATTCTCCATAGTGGTGTTCAGCGTTGTCCTAGACTTTTACCAGGAGTCTAAGGCTGAAAGGGCAGCTGAAATGCTTAAGCAGAGGGTGGCAACAACAGCCACTGTTTTGAGGGATGGAGTTAAACGGGAGGTTAGGCTTACCGAGATTGTTCCCGGAGACATAATATATCTTTCAGCAGGCGACATTGTGCCTGCAGATGCCAGGGTTATAACTGCCAAAGATTTATTCGTTAACCAATCCGCTTTGACTGGTGAGTCTTTCCCCGTTGAGAAGACCGCTTTGCCATTGAAATCTTTTGACCCGTCGCTAACTGAGTGGGGCAACTACCTTTTTATGGGCACTTCTGTTGTGAGCGGGACAGCGGCGGCTGTTGTTGTGAAAACTGGCAGCCTAACGGAGTATGGGAGGATTGCGAAGAGGCTTATTGAAAGGGAGGCTGAAACCGAGTTTCAGAGGGGCATTCGAAGTTTTGGCTACATGATAATGCAGGTGACATTTTTACTGGTCATATTTGTGTTCTTCATTAACGCCCTTTACATGCGAAGCGTTTTGGATTCGCTTCTTTTTGCTGTGGCTTTGGCTGTGGGCTTAACGCCGGAGCTTCTGCCCATGATAATTGCAGTAAATCTTTCTAAGGGAGCCATGGCTATGGCTAGGAAGGGCGTTATTGTAAAGCGGTTAGCCTCCATACAAAATTTTGGAAGCATGGACGTTCTATGCACGGATAAAACTGGAACCTTGACGGAGAACAAGATAAAGCTTGTGCTCCACGTTGACCTCAATGGTAAGGAAAGCGACAAGGTTTTACTTTATTCCTATTTTAACAGTTACTTCCAAACAGGATTGAAAAGTCCCCTTGACGAGGCAATATTGAATTTTAGGGATATAGATGTTAAGGATTATCGGAAAATCGACGAGGTGCCATTTGACTTTGTGCGCAAGCGCTTATCGGTTGTGTTGGAATATCAAAACCAACGCTTTATGATTACCAAGGGCGCCCCTGAGGAAGTTGCCAAAGTCTGCGCTTACTATGAGGTTGGGGATGTCATAGCCGACATAACTGACGAGGTGCGCGGAAAAATTGAGCAGAAATATGTCGAGCTTAGCGCTGAAGGCTATAGGGTTTTAGGCGTGTCCTATAAACGTCTGAGGGAAGACAAACCCGTTTATGCTGCTGGCGACGAGAAGGAAATGGTGTTTTTGGGTTTTATTGCTTTCTTAGACCCGCCTAAGGAAACTGCCAAGGAGTCGCTTCAGCTTTTGAAAGGTGCTGGTGTGGAACTGAAAATTCTGACAGGCGATAATGAACTTGTGACTAGGAAGGTTTGCGAATACTTGGGCTTTGAAATAAAGGGAATAGTCACTGGAAGCGAAATTGCCCAAATGCATGATGACGCCCTTGCAAGGGTTGTTGAGGAGGCAAACGTTTTCTGCAGAGTGACGCCGGCGCAGAAAGACCGCATAATAAACGCTTTGAGGAATAACGGTCATGTTGTAGGGTTTTTGGGCGACGGGATAAATGATGCGCCATCCCTCAGGAGTGCGGATGTTGGCATATCTGTGGACAACGCTGTTGACGTTGCGAAGGAATCCGCGGACATAATTCTCTTGCAGAATGATTTGACAGTGCTCCACGACGGCGTCTTGGAGGGAAGAAAAACCTTCGGCAACGCTATGAAGTATATCATGATGAGTGTGAGCTCAAACTTTGGAAATATGTTCAGCGTTGCCGGAGCGTCCTTGTTCTTACCGTTTTTGCCCATGTTGCCTATACAAATACTTCTTAACAATCTTCTCTATGATTTTTCGCAGTCAGCGATACCTACTGATGAGGTTGACCAAGAATACATTGAAAAGCCAAAGAGGTGGGACATACACTTCATCAGACGGTTTATGGTGTTCTTAGGTCCGGTCAGCTCCCTCTTCGACTTCTTAACATTCTTTGTGATGCTTTTCGCCTTTAACGCCTCTGAAACGCTGTTCCAAACAGCATGGTTTATTGAATCCCTCTCCTCGCAAACCCTTGTAATTTTTGTCATAAGAACCAAAAAGTCGCCATTCTGGAAGAGCAAACCAAGCAAGCCCCTACTTCTGAGCAGCATGGCGATAATTGCGTTTGCATTGATAATGCCATACACACCGTTAGGGGCAATTTTCCAGTTTGCAAAGCCTCCAGCAACCTTCTTCATAGTTCTAGCCGCAATTCTAGGCTCATATTTAGCTTTGGCTGAAGTTGTTAAAAGATGGTTTTATAAGAGGTATGGCTACAGGCTGGAGCAGACTCTGATACCGCCAAGGAAAATTGGAATTTATTTGAGCAAAACCGCCAAACTGGTGCAGAACATGGTTGCCGTAATATGCCTACACTTTGAAAGTGAAATTTCAATAAACTCTCTCATTGAAGACTTGAAGGAGTGCTTAGGTTATCCGCTGGACGCGGAACAGATATTCCACAACCTAAATCACATGCGCCGCAGTGGATTAATCAGCATAAATTGGCACGCGAGAACCGTGAGGCGGGAAAAAGCCATGAAAGAATACGTGATGAAACACGTGATGGGCGAGTTGTGGCCAAAAATAGCTGGGGACTGGCAGAGGGCTAGTGAAATTTTAAAAGTCAAATATGGAAGGCTTAACAGCGAATACCTGGAGCTTTTGGATAGGCAACTTCATCCTAAGGCTTAATCAACTGGCAAGACTCTTTTCCATGCAGGTTCCATTCCTTTGTGGCGTACTTTTCCTTGCAAAGCTTTTCGGCTAGCTCCCTCTCGTGTATTGTTAAGTCGCCTTTTTCAAGTCTTACCTTTAACGCTTTTTGGAAGCCTTCAACTAGGGCTTTGTGCACTGTGGTGTGGGAGATTTCTTTTCCAAGCTCTGCCCTTATCGAGGTTATCTTGTTTTTGGCTATGCCAACAACTTCCATGCATGTTTTTGCCCACGGAACCCTTAGGAAGGTGAACATTTTTTCTAGATTGACGTCTACAAGTATTGTGCCGTGTTGTAGGACTACGTCGGATTTGTGGCACTGGGCGCTTCCAGAAATTTTCCGTCCACTTATTGTTAGGTTTGGGCACGCCCTTGCGTCGCCCTCGTTGAAGTCTGCCTTTAATCCGAAGATTTTTAGGGCTTCAATTATGCCAGCATAAATTTTTGCGTAAACCTCTGTTATGTCCTTGGCGCCTAAATCCTCCTTGCTTGCAACTACGCTGTAGGTTATTTCGCCCTCCGCGTCATGGTAAACTGTGCCCCCGCCAGTTATCCGCCTAACAACGTCAACACCATACTTCTGACAGTTTTCCAAGTAAACCTCATTCTCCACCCTCTGAAAACGCCCAATAGACACCGCCGACGGGTTCCAGCGGTAAAACCTCACAGTGTTGGGCGCCAACCCCCTTATTCTCGCTTCCAGTAAGGCTTCATCAATAGCCATATTCATGTAAGCGTTATATGTCTCAAACTTTAGCAGTCTCCAACCAGCCATCTCAGAGAGACTCCAAACAGCACCAGTCTTAAAAGTGCTTTCCTTATTTAGAAAATTTTTGTTTTAGAACCTTTTCAAGCCAATGGATGTCCACCCCTCTAGATTTTCGGTTTTATGCCACGTTCAGTTTAAATATTAGATATGCGATTAAACGTTAGCGAGAGGAAAAAGTAGGCTATGGGTTCAAAGTCTCCAAGAGGCGAGTTCGCCGCAAGACAACTCGTTGAAAAACGGAAGAAGTTCCGTTGGAGTAGCAGATACTATAAAAGGCGAATGCTGGGCTTAGATGTTAAGGCTGACCCGCTTGAAGGCGCCCCAATGGCGAGGGGCATAGTCCTCGAAAAGGTCGGTGTGGAAAGCAAACAGCCCAACAGCGCCATAAGAAAATGTGTCCGAGTCCAACTAATCAAGAATGGCAAGGTTATAACTGCCTTTCTGCCCGGAGACGGAGCCCTAAACGTTGTAGACGAGCACGACGAGGTAATAGTTGAAGGCATCGGCGGTTCTCGTGGAAGAAGCATGGGCGACATCCCAGGCGTCCGATGGAAGGTCATAATGGTTAATGGCGTTTCATTGAAAGAGCTTGTGCTTGGTAGGAAGCAGAAGCCAATGCGGTGATGAAGGGTGAGCAAGGAAAAGAGAGAACAAAAAGAGGCAAAAGAAACAGAGCAGAAGAAAGCAGAGCGAAAGGCTGAGGAGGAAAAGGAAATAAAACTTTTTGGAAAATGGAGCTTTAAAGAAGTTGAGGTTAAAGACCCCGGGTTAAAGAGGTACATATCACTTAAACCCGTTGTTGTACCCCACAGCATGGGACGCCACGAGCACAAACGCTTCGGAAAAGCAAACGTCAATATCGTTGAAAGGCTCGTAAACAATCTTATGCGCCCCGGAAAAAATGCTGGGAAAAAGGCAAAAGCCATAAACATCGTTAAGCACGCCTTCGAAATAATCCATTTGCGAACTGGAAGAAACCCAATAGAGGTTCTCGTTAGGGCTGTTGAGAACTCTGCACCATGCGAGGACACAACAAGAATCGCCTACGGTGGCATAGTCTACCACCTTTCAGTGGATGTCTCGCCCCAAAGAAGGGTTGATTTAGCTTTAAGGTACATTTGCGAAGGAGCAAGGCAAGCGGCAATGCACAATCCCCGCTCAATTGAGGAGTGCCTAGCAGAGGAGCTTATCCTAGCGGCTAACAACGACATGAAAAGCTATGCGGTTTCAAAACGCCACGAACTTGAAAGAATAGCCATGGCCTCAAGATAGCATAGCCACTGCAGCCTATTTTGTATGGATTTCAACAACATCCCCATCTTCAAGGATGAAGGTGGCTCCAACCTTTTGGGGGCTGAAAACGAGGCGTTTGGCCCAAACCCTGGCATAGGCGAATTTCTCGCTGAAGTCGCTGTGAATATTCCTAGCCAGATCATAAACAGTTGAGCCCCTTTTCAGAACGAATGGTTTGTCTGAAAAATCCCTTTCTCCAGGCTCTTTAGTATAGACGCGAATTAAATCCAAGCTTTTGAATAGGGCTTCACCGATTTTATTCAAACCCATCCCAGTTTTGCATGAAGTTGCAATTATTGGAAGTTGACCGCCAACATAATCCTCCAAGGTTTTTAGTTTTGCCTCCGCATCTTCCACGTCGCTTTTATTTGCAACTATTATGGCTGGCTTGTAGGCTGTGCTCTCGAAAATGGCGTCTTCAACATCGTCTAAAGTGGCTTCGCCGTAAATCTTCACAACGGCATCCATGACCCTATAACTTTTTAGAAGTTCCTCCACATCCCTAAAAGTGCAGTCTAAAAGTCTCCCAAAAACGATTATCCGTAAGCCGGCACCCATAAACTTCCTCTCAATTTCAACCCGAGCCTTAGGCCTGCTCACAAGTATCCGCGTCTTCTCCAACTCTCCAAGAACAATGGACAGTTGCTCAACAGGGTTTTGCGCCAAATCCACCATTAGGATTAAGCCGTCGGCGTTTCTAGCCAAAGCCAAAGTTTGAAGACCCCAAGCCTTTCCGTCTGCTGCACCCTCCATTAGGGCTGGAGCCTCAACAAGCTGGAACTGAATATCCTCGTAAGGAAGCATTCCAGGAACAGGCTCTTTAGTGGTGAATGGGGCTGGTGAAACCTCAGCCCTCGCGTTCGTAGTTGCCGCCAAAAGACTGCTCTTCCCAACATTTGTTAAGCCTAAAATGACTATTTGGGCTGCGCCCTCCTTCTCTATGAAAAATTTTGGTCCGCCCCTGCCAGCCTTTCGACGCCTTCCTTCTTCAATTTCTCTTCGCAAGACAGCCATCTGCTTCTTAACTTGGGCGCAGAGTTTGGCTGTTCCCTTATGCTTTGGCACTAGGCTTAGAAACTCCTGCATAAGCTGAAGCTTCTCCCTTGGATTTCGTGCAGCTGAAACTTCAGCCCACTTTCGCTTGGCTTCCGCTGGCAAGTTTGTCGGCATAAACCCTTACGCATCCCAAAAACTATTGAAAGTGAACGCTAATATCCGTTTCGAAAAGTCGTGCCCAACAGCCCGCTTTTCGCAGACTGTTGCAAAACAGAAAATAACCAGAAAGGCTATGGAAAACAAGCTTTGCCGAAAACTAGAGGGGTAGCGTTTTTGTTAAGACGAACCAGCAACAAATATGACCTCCACCAAAATCTAGAGGGAGCCTAGCAATTTTGCTGTCTCCCGCGTCAAGCAAAATTGACACCATTTTAAACTATTCATAGTTTTTTGTCCTCTCAAACTCCTGAACAGAAAATATAAAAGTAAACGAAAAGCCGGAATTTACAAATGTTGCAAATTAACGCCTAAATGGTTTTATCATAAACTTAAAATAATTGAATGAACAGTTGTGTAAACGAATCCACTAAAAATAGGGAAATTTAGGTTTAAAATATGGAGGAAAAGGGATGAGCAGACCGGAAAAACCCCACTTGAACCTAGTGATTATGGGACACGTTGACCATGGAAAATCAACAACAACAGGGCATTTGCTGTACCTGGCTGGTGTTGTAGATGAAAGAACAGTGAAGCAATACGAAGAAGAAGCGCGAAAGATGGGAAAGGAAACCTTCAAGTATGCATGGATTCTCGACAACCTAAAAGAAGAGCGGGAAAGAGGCCTAACAATAGATCTGCGATTTCTAAAATTTGAAACCAAAAAATACTACTTCACAATTATTGATGCGCCCGGCCACAGAGACTTCGTCAAAAACATGATTACTGGCGCAAGCCAAGCAGACGGTGCCATACTCTTTGTATCAGCCAAAAGAGGAGAATTTGAGGCTGGCATAGGTCCCGGTGGACAGACAAGGGAGCACGCGTTTTTGGCTTTCACTTTGGGCGTTAACCAGCTTGTAGTGGCAATCAACAAGATGGACGACC
>Ga0080004_1125653_pt1 | contig 38297 bp, 41 predicted proteins | sample WasSprMetagenome_FD_69207 | JGI IMG/M metagenome (GOLD analysis project Ga0080004, IMG submission 69207) | Sulfidic aquatic microbial communities from Washburn Spring, Yellowstone National Park, USA - WS (SPADES assembly) (version 2) | ecosystem: Environmental > Aquatic > Thermal springs > Hot...
ATAAAAAATCCCCACCTACTTGACACATAAAGTTTATATTTTGTAAAATAAATCTGTATGGCAACACTATTTAAACGAGGCAAAAAGTGGTATATATCATATTATCTTTATGGTAAACAGATAAAAAGAGCTGTATCAACTGATAGACGCATAGCAGAACGTGTATTGGCTGATACCATAAAGAGATTAGATTTACAAAAATTCCGTATTGAGAATCCTAATATATCCTGAGAAGAGTTTGTAGAAAGATATCTCTCTTACTCAAAAACTAACAAAAGACCTAAAAGTGTACAAAGAGATATAGCAACAATAAAAACATTTACTGATTTAATGAAACCCGTTAAAGTTGCTTCTTTGACACCACAGATGTTTGAAGATTATAAAGCAAAAAGGGTTGAAAGTGGTGTAAAACCTTCATCTGTAAACAGAGAACTAAATACATTAAAAAATATGGTTCGTAAAGCATATGAGTGGGGCTACTTACCTGAAAATTTTTCATCACAGATAAAAAGATTAAAAGATTCAACACAAGCAAAAAAAGTAAGGTTCTTTAGTAAAGAAGAAATAGAGAAATTGCTTAAAGTTTCGTCGGAAACTGTGAAAAAGATAGTACTAATAGGTCTTAATACTGGCTTTAGGATAGGCGAGATTGTGAATCTGACTTGGGATGATATAGATTTTAATCGTAAAGTTGCAATAGTTCAGGCAAAACAGGATTGGCAACCTAAGGATAATGATTTAAGGGAAGTACCTTTGAAAGATAATTTTGTTAAAATACTTAAAGAATGGAAGCAAAAGACAAAATCTCAATATGTATTAGGCAAAAAGTTTACAACAGAACAAGCAAGCAGTTTGTTTAGAAAATATGCAAGGTTAGCAGGGATAACTGATGCATCAGCACATACATTAAGACATACATTTGCTTCTTACCTTGCAATGTCTGGAGTCGATCTTTATACAATAGCAAAGCTTTTAGGACATTCCAATATTTCTACAACACAAATTTATGCACATCTTTTACCCGATGTTTTAAGAAATGCTGTTAATAAATCACCATTTTAATTCTATTTTGAAAAAACAATTTTGTTTACATATTGACTTTTGTCCAAAAAATTTATATTATTTTAACAAAACTTTATGATAATTCTGTTTAAAAATCTTGTAAATTTTAATTTGTAAAACAACAAGAACAAAATAAGAACAAACAATGTGCTCTTTCGTCGGTAAAAAGTATAAAATCGAATCCCGTCTCCCCGCTTTGGTTCGTAATAAAAAAAATAATTAAAAAAATTTTTTTAAAATTTTGTTGACAAATTGCCAAAAAATGTTTCTATATTATAATTAGGAGGGTGTTAGTTAGAAACAAAATAAGAAGTTGTCTTAAAATATAAATGAAAAAATTTTTTTATTCATTTAAAAAACTGTTGTCACAACAGATCACTTTAATGCTCGTCTTTCATACTACTTATGGTACAATAAAGAAAAATTTTTCATTAGCTTTTATTATATTCCTTTTTATCTTGTGGACAACTTTTACTGCTGTATCAGTATTTTTTGCTACACGACATTTTGATTACTGGTCTGCTAAAATAAGAGCTGCTGTGTTGGGTACAAAATATGAGTATTTAAATAAAGAACTTTCAAAAACATGGGAACTACTTGCTAAAGTTGAAGAAAACGATCGTGCTATACGTAAACTTTTAGGAATGAAGTCAAAGAAAGAAATTATTATAAACTCGCCTGATATGCTTAACCAAGGTGGGCCTCTTGTTCAACAAGCAAAGTTTTTGCAAGAAGTTAGTAGTTCACCACAAGATGTTAATTTGTTGGATTACAAGAAACATTTTGACCTAATTGAAGAGTATGTTAAAAAACAGATTGAGAGTCATAATGAAATATATAATTTTATAAAGTTACAGAAGGAACTTTATAGATATACTCCGCTAATTTGGCCTTGTTATGGTAAAGTAACTTCGCCATATGGATATAGAATACATCCTGTATATAGGGTTGAACATTTTCATACAGGTATTGATATAGCAAATGAACTTGGGACAAAAATTTATGCTACTGCTGACGGTGTAGTTAAGTTTACTGGTTGGATGGAAGGTTATGGTAAAGTTGTTGTTGTTGAACACAAATTTGGGTATACAACAGTTTATGCTCATCTTTCTGTTATAAAAGTGAAACAAGGGCAAAAAATATCCCGTGGTGAAGTTGTAGGACTTATGGGAGATACAGGGACAACCACAGGTCCTCATTTACATTATGAAGTGTGGAAAGATGGTAAATTATGTAATCCGATAAAGTTTGTTAACATAGAAGATTTTTTTAAAGGATAAAATTATAGTTGAAACAATTATTGAAAAAGACAAATAAAAAATTTGTGGAAGAAGTTATAAATAAAAAATATACTCAATTCTTGAATTTAATTGAAAGAATTGTTAGAGCTGAAGAAGAACTAAAAAATTCAAGGGATCAAATGGAAAAAATGTTTGAGATGATAGATAGAAGTTTGACACAATGGTTAAATTTATAAGTTTGGGTTTTACATTTTTAGCTGTTTTGATGACTATATTTAAATTTATTAAATAAAAAGAAAGGGTAAAACTATGTTTGGTAAAAAAGAACATTCTGTGCCAAAAGAAATTGAAACAATAATTGGTGAGAATACTGTTTTCCAAGGTACAATAAAGTCAAAAGGGTCAATACGTATAGATGGTAGGTTAGAAGGTAATATTGTTGAAGCAAGTCAAGTAATTGTTGGTACAAAAGGTTATGTACAAGGTGATATAACTGCTCATTCTGTGATAATAGGTGGTAAAGTTAACGGCAATGTAACAGCAATTGAAAGCATAGAAATACAATCTGGAGCCCAACTGTTAGGAGATATTCATACTTCAACACTTTCAATAGGCGAAGGTGCTGTTTTTGAAGGACATTGTGTGATGACTTCAGAAAAAACTAAAGTTATTGAATTAGAAAAAGAAATACCAATTTCTTCTCGTAGAGTATAAATTTTTAGAAAAAAGCTAATAAGATAAGGTCCAAGATTTCTGAAAAATAAGGTAATAAAAAAACAGAAATAATTGTACCCCAAAAAATCTCGCCTAAAACAAATTTTGTACCAAACTCAAACTTGTCTAACAAAATATAATTCATTATTGCTGAAGGAAGAATAGAAATTAATACTAAAACTTTGACAAGGTTTTTTGGCAAAACTAAAAAGTTGTTTAAAATTAGAAAAAAACATACGGTTAGCAAAAAAATAAGAACAATACGAACAAGTGTTGTAAACACATGGATTCTTATATTTTCAAAAACATGTCGCCATTTGAAATTGTAACCTATAAAAATTAACATCAGTGGCGAAATTACTTTTGATAAGTAATTATCTATTATTACTATCGTGTATGGTATATCAAAATTTTTAATTTTTAAAAAGTAACCTATAATAGCTGCGTAAATTATAGGTGAAGTAAACAAAAACTTGAGAAATTTAAGCGATGGTGCCAAAAAATATATCCCAAAAGTAAATTGTATCAATGTTACAATAATAGAATAAATTATTGTATAAGTTACTGCGTCCGGAGAAACAAAATATTGTGTCACGGGAACACCAAGATAAAGAGTGTTCATAAAACATAATGTAAAAAAAATTTCTTGGAAAACAAAATTTGTTTTATTCGCTAAATATTTGCTTGTTAAAAATGAGATTATTACAACAATAGAGTAGGTTATTAACACACTGAAAAAAATTTCTTTTGTGATCTGGTATTTCCAGATTTTGACACCAACAAAAAAAGGTACTACAAAATATATAATAATAGAAGAAAACCAGTTGTATATTCTCTGGTGGTTAACAAAGTTTGTTTTGGAAAACAAAATTTTTAAAATGTTGCCCAAAAAAATCCAAAACAGTAATTTTATTGAAGCAAAAACAAGTTTTTCCATACCTTACAACCAATTTTATATTTATTGATTTTTAAGTATAAATTTTTTATATCTTTATCAAGTTGTTGACAAAATTTTAAATAGAGGGAAACTATGCAAATAAAAATTAGTCCTAATAGAATGAACTTGTTAAAACTACGAAAACGACTAAGATTTGCCATCCGTGGTCATAAGTTGTTAAAAGATAAACAAGAACAGTTGTCTAAAGAGTTCAACAGTCTTATTGTTAGTTTAATCCAGTTAAGAAGAAAATTAGACTCACTTTTCCAGGAAGTTTATATTTACCTAAAAGAAATTTTTAAATACAAATCAGATAATACCATAGAATCATTTTTTGATTTGTTAAAAAATTATTACAATATTGAGACAAAATTCGTTAGTACCTCAAAGTTTAACATAAAATATAATGAAATTAAGTTAGAATACAAACCTTTAGCACCAACTATTTTTGATTCTGATCCTTATTTAAATTATGTTGCAACAAAAATTTTAGAGTTGTACGAGTTAACAATACAGCTTGTGAATACAGAATTTTTATGTGAACTTCTTGCTAAAGAATTACAACGTACACGAAGACGTGTCAACGCGTTAGAATATGTGTTGATACCACAAATTAAAGAATCTATTAAGTTCATTATTAACAAGTTAAACGAGTTTGAAAGAACAAATATAACACAACTTATGCATATAAAACAAAAATTAGTCCGCAGTTGAAAGGGGAAAGTGGAAGAAGTTTGTGATGTATTTCGTTGAAACAAAATGAAAAATAAAAAAATAAAAACTAATCAAAAAAATCAACAAACTGTCCAACAAAAAATTATAGAACAACATATAACTAAAACTGGATGGAAGATAATAATTTGTTCTGTTGTAACTTTAGCAATAGGTTTTTTCTTACTTACATTTACTAATCCTGAAGGAAACAATTGGGCAAGTGTTCTTTCACCGATAATCATAATTCTATCTTATATTTTTATAGGTGTTGGTATTTTTGCAAAATAAATTTTTTCTCAGAAGATAGTATAAAAAAATATTGATTGTTCTAACAACAACTTTGTGTAATGTTGTCAAATTATAGCTTTAAGATTTAGGTAGCGGTCTTGTAGAAAAAGGATAACAGATGAAAAAAATTAAGCTTAACTTTTGGCATTTTTGCTCAGATCCTGTTTTGTATCAAAAATACTTAATTGAATACAGGTTAAAAGATGTAACATAATACGAGTTTGGACAAATAATTAACAATAAAAAAAACTGTTGAACAAGGATTAAAAGATATACAAGAAAATGTTAAAAAGATGAATATTATACAACTTATCAAAGAAGATATTGAAACAGTTTTTAAAAAAGATCCTGCTGCAAAAAGTGTGTTAGAAGTAATTTTTTGTTATCCTGGCCTTCATGCTATATGGTTACACAGAATTGCTCACTGGTTTTATAGAAAAAAAATGTTTTTTATTGCAAGATTAATCTCGCATATAAACAGGTTCCTAACAGGTATTGAAATACATCCAGGTGCAAAAATTGGACGAAGGTTTTTTATAGACCATGGTATGGGTGTGGTTATCGGAGAAACAACTGAAATTGGTGATGATGTGTTGATTTACCAAGGAGTTGTTTTAGGTGGTGTATCTTTGTCAAAAGGTAAGCGTCACCCTACAGTAGGGAACAATGTTGTTATAGGAGCAGGAGCAATTGTTTTAGGTAATATAAAAATTGGTGATAATGCGAGGATTGGTGCAGGATCTGTTGTTGTTAAAGATGTCCCACCGAACACAACTGTTGTAGGTGTACCAGCAAGAGTTACAACTGAGTTTACATTAAAACAAGTTCAACTTTTAGAACATAACAAACTTCCAGACCCTATTGCTGAAGGGTTTGAATTTATCTTCAACGAACTTAACCGGTTAGAAGAACGAGTCAAAAAGTTAGAATCGCTTGAAGGAATAACAACACAAATTGATGAATATTTTGAACAAAAGAAAAAAGAAATTGAGGAATTGTTTAAAGAACAACAGGGAAAATGAGAGAGTTCAGAGTTATGAGGTGTAGCAGGGAAGCAAAATTTTTGTCTTATACAACTTCTGTTGAGAATAAGGAGGTAAGTTTTGTTATGTTCAAACATATCTTTTTTATTTTATGCACAAGTTTTTTATTAAACAGTTATATTTTCAGTGGTGGTCTTTCATCACCGAATGCTGCAATGTATCTTTCCAACCTTAAAATAGGACAAGAATATTCTTTGAAACAACTTTTAGGATATCCGTTCCGTGTGACATACAAAGGAAAATATCCAGTTGACCTAAGAATTGATCTTATTAAACCATCAACTACTACTGCTGACGGGTACGAACCTATACCTGATTTATCCTGGATACAACTACAAAAGACAGAGTTTTCGTTAGACCCAGGTGAAACTGCTGAAACTGATATTATTATAAAAATACCGAATGACGAATCTTTGCTTGGTAAAAAGTTTCATGTTTCAATATCGCCTACAACTTCTGCACCTAAGGGGGACAACCGTGCATGGCTTGCTTTTGCAGTAGGTCTTGTATGCAAACTTTATTTATCAATAGCGCCAAAACCACCTACTATAGAAGAAATCAGAGAATTACAAAAAAAACGTTTATCTGGTTATTTAGATGTTGCTGTTTCACCGAACAGAATTTTTCTTTATGATTTAGAACCAAACAAAAAATATGATATCACAAAACAGTTTGCTGAAGTTATCAAAGTTGTAAACACTACACCATTAGACGTTTTTGTTAATATAGAACCAATCCCGCCGACAACAAGAGGTATCTTTCTTACTGAAGGACAAGAAGAATTGCCTAATCCAAAACTTTTGTATACAAAACCTAATAAAGACAAAGTAAAACCTGATTCAATAAAAAGTTTTAGGTTGTTTCTAGATACAAAAGGGTTAGAATTAGGTAAAAAATATCTTGCTGCAGTCAAAGTGTCTTTAAGAAACGAACGGCTCGAAGTTGACCATTATGTCAAAGTATATATTGAAATGAAAAAACAGTAGTACTATAGAGTTGTGAGTTATTAGTTTGTTGAAAGTAGAATAGTAGTAAGCAGGAAGTTGTTAGGTAGTTTTAATTAACACATTTACACATTCACATTTTACAGGGGGTGATGCAAATATGAACAATATAAAAACAGCATTATTAATGTTAGCCCTTATAATACTTTTTGTGTTCATAGGCGAACTTATCGCTGGGAAAGAAGGGATGATCTGGGCGTTTATGATGGCTGTTATGATGAACGGTATTGCATACTGGTTTTCTGACAAAATTGTCCTTTTTATGTACGGTGCGAAAGAGGTCAAAGAAGAAGATTTGCCAGAACTACATTCTATTATAAGAGAACTTGCAATGTTAATGTCGTTACCAATGCCAAAAGTGTATATTATTGACACACCAATGCCAAACGCGTTTGCTACCGGAAGAAATCCAAAACATTCTGCTGTTGCTGTAACTATAGGATTGTTAAATTTGTTAGATAAAAGAGAACTTCGTGGCGTTTTAGCACATGAGCTGTCTCATATTAAAAACAGAGATACTTTGATTTCGCTTATTGCTGCAACTATTGCCGGTGCTATATTTACCCTTGCACGGTTAGGCCAATGGGCATTGTTACTCGGTGGTGGACGACGAGATGAACGCGGTTCTTCAAACCCGTTAGGAGCTATCGGGTTGTTGTTAATGATAATTATTGCACCACTGGCTGCTATGATTATACAATTTGCAATCTCACGTTCACGAGAATACGAAGCTGATAGATCCGCTGCTGTTGCCACATCTGACCCGTTAAGTTTAGCCAATGCTTTAAGAAAAATACATTATGAAATTACAAGAAGACCAGTCGGCGATATTAACCCTACGACCGCACATATGTTTATTGTTAATCCGTTAAGAGGGGAAAACATACTAAACTTGTTTTCCACACATCCACCAATTAATGAACGTATAAGACGGTTAGAAGAGTTGTATTATGCACTACAAAAATATAACATACCACCGATTGTGAGATAAGTTATTTAATACATGGGGGAGGGGGTGTGGGAAAATTTTTTTATTAAAAAAATTTGTGTTTTTAAAATCCTATCTTTTCCAACGAAAAACTAAAATTTGAAAAATTTAGTTCAAAAAAATTTTTTAAAAACACTTGACATTTTGCTAAAAAATGTTTCATTATATATATTAAGAAATAGACAGTACAGTTTGTAGTTGAGTAGAAAAAGTTTAATGAGTAGCAGCAAAGCGAAGCTTTGCTTTAGAGATTGTAAGGCATGTTCTTTAACTATACTTAGTTTCTGAAAAAATGGTCTTTATAAAAAAGACCAAAAATCTTACTCCCAACAAGGGGAAAGGAGGTGAGTAAGGAATGAGAAAAATCGTATCTATACTACTCGCAGCATTTATGGTCGTATCTTTAACAAGCTTAGCACGAGCATATGATTCTGATGTGGGATATGTAGTTGTGAGATGTACTGTAACAATAGATGTTGATGTTCTTGATACTTGGGCGACTGCATGGTTTATATCAATTGGAAGCTTAACAAGTGGACTTTCACCAAATCAGGAAGATGTTTCAGTATCATCTATTGTTGTAAAAAACCAAAGTTCTGGTGCTGTGTTAAAATATGCGGTAGTTGCAGAGGCTATTCATAGGTCAACAGATTCCGGAACTTCATGGGTAGCGGATAATGACGATCTAGCAAATGGTATAAAAGGGTGGACATTGTCAGATAATGGTACTAACGATGGTATTGGTAAATTTGTTTTAGCAGCAGTATTTGCAAAATCTCGGCCTGCTATTGCAGATTTTGGGACAAACGAATATAATGACCAGCTTCGTAAATTGGTTACAAGTTATAATGCTACAGACTTAACCGATTACACCTATAAAGTTGATACTAATTTCACTCCCGCAGATACAACTAAACAATATCCTTCAGCGCTTGGGAATAATATAGGTGTTAATGCTATTTCTCCAACAGAAGACGCGAACAATCCTCGTGGTTTATGGTTCTATATTAAGACACCGCAAGCTGTTACAGACGAATATCCACGTAGAATCACTATCCGAGTTTATGGAACAACTGTAAGTTCATCCTGGTAAAAAAATCTGTTGAATGTTTGTTAGTAGTGGTAGACGGCACTTAAGTGCCGTCTACCAAATGATGCTCTTACGTTCTTACTGTTCTTGTACTCTTATACACTTCTGCTCTATTTCTCTTGAATATTCACTGCTTATTTTGTTACGCGACAACGAAGTAATCTTATAAAGTATCTTTTCTTTCTCACTGTCTCTTAATCTTCTAATTCCCAGATACTTGTTCATTTGTCTGTTAAATTTTTTATTTCGTTTCAACATTAGCAACTGTACTGTTCAGTTGAAATTAAAAATTGGTAGCGGTGAGGGTGGTGTGCCCTTGCCGCTACCAATTTGTGAGAATTTGGTGGAATAGTTCATAGTTAATAGTTGATAGTTCATAGTATCCCGCAAGTGAGACCGCTGAAAAACCCGTATTTTTGTAGCTGCAGAGCGTTAAGCTCTGCTCTGTTATCGTCTGAGGCAAAACTTCGCTTTGCTGCTACAAAATCATTTTTCAGCGGTCTCCTTTCAGCGGGATGACGAAGCAATCTCGGTATTTTGTTTGTAGTTTTTTGTAGCTGGAGAGTGTTAAGCTCTGCTTTATTATCGCTTATGGCAAAACTTTGCTTTGCTGCTACTTAAAATTTAAACAAATTAGGTAAAAAAGGAAAAAATGGAAACATAAAGAGATTAAAAATTTAAGTTAAAAAATTCCCCCGTAGAGGTAGGCCCCTGTGCCACTAAATAAAGTTTGGTTTTTAACATATTTTTGTTGTTTGTATTTATTTTTATACACATCCTACCGTCTTTATACCTACCTTTTTATCACATCGTTAGTTAATAGTTTACAGTCAATAGTTCATAGAACAATTATTAATTTTCACATCAACCCATTCACGCATCTACCCATTTACACATCAACACATTCACACCTCAACACTACAACAACAGCGAACATCTTGCCACAGGAAGGTATGGCACAGGGGCACTACCTCTACGGGGGAGGTGGGACACTTCCTGTGGCAATTGTTTTTATAATATTTCTTTGCTCCATCGTTATGTGGAGTACTACTATTGTCACTTCTGCCACTATTGCAACTTTTATTTCATGGGTGGCACAGGGGTACTACCTCTACGGGGGAGGAGTGCGGATTATCTTTTCTGTGCCACCCGTTGAAGATACAGCAGGGGGTACAGGGGTCTACCTCTACGGGGGAAAAGAGGAATGTCACCCTTACCCCCTGCTTGTGAATGGTAGCCGCGGTTTAGCCTGCACCAAAATAGTAGATAGTAGTAAGTAGGAAGGTGTAAGGTAGTAAAATAATGTAGCAGCAAAGCGAAGTTTTGCCTCAGACGATAACAGAGCAGAGCTTAACGCTCTGCAGCTACAAAAATACGGGTTTTTCAGCAGTCTCCAAATTGCGGGAGCGCAATGACGACAAAAAGTAAATTTTAAGTAATTGGAAAAATAATATAAAGAAGATGAACGAAAGAATTAAAAGATACATCATACCGGTTATTGTATGGAGTTATACAGTAGTGAATATTTGTATAACTCCTGTTTTATATTCTGGCAGGTATGGTGTATCTTCTTTACTTTATGCAGCAACAACTTCGTCAGATGCAGGATCTGTTATAATAAAGATAAAAGGTGAGAAAGTACCACCAGAAACTATTACAAATCTTGTTGCGAACCCAAGGTTACTCACAGGGTTCTATCCTTCAGAAGAACAAGGTGGTAGGGTAGAACTTACTTGGTCCGCACCGAAAGATCCTGAAGTTTATGATGTCCATCCTGACACTTATGTGTTTTCTTATATAATAAAATTTGACACTTCAACACGAGGGTATAACCTTAGCAATGTTGATGGTTTACTTGCCTGGTGGAATGATGCACAAAAAGTTTTTACAAACCATATTTGGGAATTGCCAATACAAGTAAAAGGACAAACTTTTGAGTTATACCCGTTAGATTTTGGTATACCTGCACCTGAAGAAAAATATCGGCTTACATTCGGTATAACAGACAAAATCATTATTACTGGTTTACCAAAAGGTGAGAAAATATATATTGGTGTTTCATCAAGAGATAGGTATTATAACCAATCATTACCCGCTGTTGTAGAGACATATGTCTCAGCTGGTATCGAACCACCGTCAAGAGTTACTGATCTTGTAGCATCTTATGGTGGTCCTGGAACAATAAAACTTAACTGGACATCACCTGCGAATGATAGGTTCTCGTTATGGTCATCAAGCGGGTTGTATAACATTCCTGATGGCAGATATGCAATTGCGTATTCTACTGCATTGCCCGAAACATTAGATTTTTATCCAGAAGATATTAATATAAAATGGCCTTCTGCTAAAGTTGTTTATATTGACACATCAACATTATGTTTTGTCCCACAAGAATACAGAATTACTGGTTTACAACTACAAGAAGGGACAACTTCTATTGGTTATTATTTCTTGTTATGGACTTCAGACGAGTGGAATAACAAAAAGAATTGGTCTTTGAGATCAAATTTAGCTGGTTGGGGACTTGTCGCACCGGATTATGTAAGAAACATAGTAGTTTATTCTTCAGCATCAGTTGACCCGAACATAGGTTCGTATGCAGTTTTATCCTGGATTAATCCAAAAGATGAAGATATACCTATTGAAGGTGTAAAAATCTATTATTCAACTGCAAATTATACAACAAAAGAAAACTATTTTGTAAAACTTACCACATCCCCAAACCAATTTGTTGAAACTCAACATATACAACTTTTACCACGACATTGGTATTATTATATCTTACTTTCCTACAACTCAGCTGGTTCACGACCATGGACAACAGATGTTATTGCAAAAACATATACTGCTTATGATTTGATCCCACCAGATAAAGTTTCAAACCTTACAGGCCTTGCTGATGTTTCAGACCAAGATGGTGTTTATATTTCTCTTAACTGGACTTTACCTGATGGGAACTTGTATCAAAACAAAGATTTCTATATTGATGGTAGGATTGAAGTATTGTATTCATCAACATCGTTTACTACTGACACTGCTTTATTAACACTTTCTAAAAACACTACTAATGTAAAACTTACGGGTCTTCAAGCGTATACTACATATTTCATTAGTATTATCACAGCAGATGGTGGGAATAACAAATCAACTTCTACAATAACTGTTTACACACCGTATGATCCATATGCACCAAACCCGCCAAAATTGTTGTCATACGAAGTGTTATCATCTACTGATGAACAAATCGGTTCTTATATAAAATTCCGTCTTAGAAACTCAGATGACTGCGATTTGAAAGAAATAAGAGTGTATTATTCAACTTCGGGTTATGTTAAAGAAAATTATATGGTAACTGCTAACATTTCGCCTGGTGCTGAATATGACACATATATTAAACAACTTTACCCGAGGACAAGTTATTATTTTGTCTTCGTTGCTTACGATGTTACAAACAGGTTCTCTTACGATGTCCGTGAACAAATATATATTGACAAAGACACGCTTGCTCCTGACCTACCAACTAATGTAACACTTGTTGCTGATGCAAAACCTGAATCAAAACCATATGGTTCGTATGTAAATATAAGTTTTGTTACTCCTGATACACAAAAATATAGGAATTTTGACCTTGTTGGATACGAAATATATGCTTCATCCTTTGCTGTAGTCCCGTATGAAGAACCTTCAGCAATACATTATGTTGTTAACAAAGAGATAACTTCTATTGACCTACTTAATTTAGAACAACATACAACTTATTATGTTACAATACATTCGTTTGACCCAGTAGGAAACAAATCTACTTCTACAGTGTTAACAGTATTCACTTGGAAAGACCTTGTTGCACCATCTACTGCAAAGTTGGACATTTCAAGTTATACAGTATCACTTATTCCTGAAGAAGGTGTTTCTGTTAAAGTTAAGACGATATTTGGTCCTGAGAAAGACCTTGATAACGCTGTAGTTGAAATTTCTGCTAATAGAGAATTTAGTAACATAGTATCCTCTTCTGTAGTTAAACCGTTAAGATCAAACTTGTCTACAGAACTGTTATTCAGCAAACTTGATGTTGGAACAACTTATTATATAAGATGTAAAGTTTATGACTGGTCAAGAAACACTGCTATATCTACAACATCGTGGAAAGTAATAATACAACCTGATGATACAATACCGTTACAACCTGTTTCACTTAAAGTAGAAATTAAAGAAAACAAACTTATGTTCGTCTGGCAAAAAGTTGTTCATCAATATAATATCAAAACAAAAGAAATTGAAAAATTTGTAGGTATCAACAATTTGGGCCCAAATAAACCTACAACTTTTGAACTTTATAAATACAAAGTTATGTACAAGTCTAACCTTACTGACGATAATGAAGAATGGATTGAGTTAACTTCTTTAACACCTGAGAATAATTCGTATGAAGTTGGTCTCAAAGAAGGATATTACAAAGTTGTCTCATATGATATAACTGGGAACAAGAACAGTTCGTTGATTGTTGATGACAAACTTAATTATTACATTTATGAAAACGGTATGTATGTTAAACTACCGAAAGAAAATGGTGAACAAGTTGCTGCTATGTCTTATTACCATACTGTTGTTGATTATCCAGAAGAAACCAAAGGTAAGATTGTAAAAGTATGTTCAGCAAATTTTGGTTCGTTAGATGAAGAACAAAAGAAGATTGTGTTCAAAGACATTACTGAATTTGCTACTGAGAATATCATAGGTGTTAAATACAAAGTTGAAAACAATAAAGCTAAATTTGTTGTGTCAAACAAAGTGTTAGAAGTTGATGAAGACAAAGTAGCAACAAAAGTTGCCTTCTATGTGTTTGATGGTAAAGAATATGTTCGTGCAACAACTTATGTGGATAAAGAAAAACAGGTGGTTTATTACAGAAGCAAGTTCTTATCTAAAGCTCAGTTAAGAAATGTTGAAACAACAGGCGAGTTTAGTTTCGTAGAAGCAAAACCTAAGGTTATAACACCAGATACTTCACCTAACGAAAACGATATTGTATTCTTTGTATTTAACAATCCACAAGGTTCAGAAGTAAAGATAAAGATTTTTGATGTTAACTCAGTCCTTGTATGGGAAACAACAACAAGGAATGATTCGTCAACACCTGGTAGTTATGTAAATTGGGATGGTAAAGATCTTAGTAACAAATATGTGTTACCAGGGGTTTATATATACCAGGTTGAATGTGAAGGAAAGAAGTACAAAGGTGTTATAACAGTAGCGAGGTAATTAAAATGAAAAAAGTGGTAGTAGGACAAGTTGCAAAGCATGGAACACCACTTTTGTCACTTTTGCCACTTTTGTCACTTTTGCAACTATTGCAACTTTTGTTTCACGGGTGGCACAGGGGCACTACCTCTACGGGGGATGAGGGATCTCACCCTTACCCCCTGCTTGTGAATGGTAGCCGCAGGCTTTAGCCTGCGAGTAGGAAAGTGTCAGTAAAATAATGTAGTAGCAAAGCAGAGCTTGACGCTCTGCAATTACTTAAAAGGAGGGGTTTAAAAAATGAATAAAGGTATAAACAAAAATAAACACAAAAGGTTATCTATGTTATTCTTTATGGTTTATATACTTACTCTAATTTCTTCTTCAGTATTCTGTACAACTACAGGTCTTCCTGTAGGAGCAAAATATATTGCTTTGGGAGGACAGGTTTCTGTATGTGATGATGTTTATTCTGTATATTACAACCCAGCATCAGCAGATTTGGTGCAACAACAACAAGTTGCTGCTGAATACACAGGTATGATGTTAGGTTTACCTGATAGTATTGGGAAATCGTTTTTAGGATATTTGTTCCCTACGAAAAAAGTTGGTAGTTTTGGTTTCTATTGGACAAACCTTGCTGCTAGTACGTTGTATTATGAACACACATTTGCTTTTGTGTATAGTAAACAAAAGATAATTTTACCAAGATTGTCATTAGGTATTCGTCCAAAAGTGTATTATATCTCATATGGTAAACCTGATGGTGTATATGATAACAACGGTATGTGGCAAAGCACTACTGATTCTGCTTTAGAGAACAAAAGTTCAAAACTATCTTTTGGGATAGACCTTGGATTTGTCTATCAACTTGCACAAAATTATGCAATAGGGCTACAAATAGAGAACATAAATCAACCTAATATCTCATTGTTTGACAATTCTGATGTTGTGATACCAACAAAGTTTTTATTAGGTATAACAAACATAAATCCTAAATACGGGTTGAACTTAGATTTTGGGTTAAAATCGTATGATATTTTAACATCTTTTGGGTTACAATACAAAATGTTAAATGACAAGCTTAGGTTATATAGTTCTATAAAACTTACAATAAGAAGTTATACAGAGAAAACAGTGTCGTTGATAGAACCTTCAGCTGGGGTAGAATATGTTTTTGACGGGTTTAATATAGCATATGCGTTTAATTTACCATTATCAGGAATAGATAGTTTTGGTAATCATACAGTATCAGTATCCTACAAGTTTGGTCCTGTAGTTAAACTTCCTGAAGATACAACCGTTCTTTATGCTAAGATTGACAAACTTGAGCAACAACTTAGAGAAAAAGAACAAGAAATTGAACAATTAAAGAAAAAACTTGACGAGTTGTTATCAAAACCGTTACAAAAAGAAGAAAAACTTAAGAAACCAGAGGTTAAACCTAAAGAAAAAGTTGAAGAAAAGAAAGAAATGACACCTAAACAACAATATGAAGAGTTGTTTAACAGATATTTAAGTAAAAAAGAAGAAATGCCATTGGTTGAACAAATAAAAGTTGTAGATACGATAATAAAACAGTTCAAAGATAAAACAGATGTTTCTTCTGCACAAAAAGAACTAAATTCGTTGTTAAAACAACAGAAAGCTGCTAACGACGAGTTACAAATGAGTAAGAGTTATTATTACAAACTAAAATCTGCTGGTACTTCACCAGCTGAACTTAAAGTTTTACTTGAACGTATTAAAAAGAAATATGATGGATACGGACTTGATTTGAAATGGATTGATGAGGAATTACAAAAGCTGAAATAATGAAGACATTATTTTGCTACAGGAAAGTACAGTACAGAAGTTCTACTTTTACAGGAGATGTGAAACAACTTTTTGTGGAAGTTGTTTCTATTTTATTTCTTTACTCCATCGTTAGATGAAGCAATACTATTGTCACTTTTGTCACTATTGCTACTATTGTGACTTTTATTTACGGGGGGTACAGGGGTCTACCTCTACGGGGGAAGAGGGATGTCTCCCTTACCTCCTGTTTTTGAATGGTAGCCACAGGCTTTAGCCTTTGCAAAAATAGTAGATAGTAGTAAGTAGGAAGGTGTTATGTAGTTTTTAATTAAAACACATTCATATATATTTACAGCGCACCGTGAGATGGTAGGATTGTAGACACGGTCTATGACCGTGCTTTAGTTCTTATATTCTTGTGTGCTTGTGCTTTTATGCTGCATTTTTTGAAGTAAGAGGGACTTTCTAGTTCCAGACACTGATTTTTATATTTGTCATTGCAAGAAGTGTAGCAACAAGCAATTTCATAACTTCGTGTGTTCGCAATAACAAAAAAGTTGCTATGAGAATAAATTTTTAAAAATAGAAATTTAAAAATAAACATTATAGGAGGTTATTATGAACAAAAAACTTTGGGTATCAATAATTATATTCTTTCTTATTCCGTCATTGTTTTCAGAAGTATCTTTAACAAAATATTATCCAAAAATTTTGTCGTTGAACAATGATGGGCAAAATGATTTTTTGTTTGTTAAATACAAAAACGATGAAGGTAAAAAAATAAAACTTAAGATATATGATATAAACAATATTGTTGTATATGAAGAAAACATTACTGGTTCACAACAAGAATGGTCTGAAGGTGACGAGTACATTTTTAAATGTTTGTTAGAAGAAAAAAATTTTGCAAAAGAAAAATTGTTTCCAGGACCATATATTTTTGTCCTCACTGCTGATGAACAACAAGTTATAGGAAAAGGTGTTTTTGTTGTTGTAAAATAAGGACTAAAACACAGTCAAAGAACATACAATCTTCTCACCTTCTAACTTTTTTACTTTAGTGTAGGAGAAGTTTTTAACCTCGATCCCATCAAATTATCCCGCTTTAGGAAACTGCTGAAAAACCTCTCTCTTTTGTTATTGAGAGCGATTCTGCAATTTGCGGAAGAGCGTGGCAAACTATTTTTTTACAACGAGATTGCTTTGTCGCTTACGCTCCTCACAATGACATCTTAGCAGTATGAATACTTTTTCAGTGGTCTCCTTTAGCGGGATCAGGACTAGAAAGTCCCTCCTACAGGATCCTTAACACTACCTACTGTTTTTCTCACTTTTTATTTTTTCTAATATTGAAAACTAATTATTTTATATTATATAAACAACTTATGGAGTTCAAAGAAGGAATTTATAATATTTACAAACCTAAAGGAGTTACAACTTATAAAGTTGTAGAATATGTAAAAAAACAAATTGGTAAAAAATGTAAGGTAGGTCATGGCGGTTCGCTTGACCCATTCGCTGAAGGTGTTGTAGTTGTAGCAGTTGGACGAAAATTTACCAAACAGTTAACAAATATTCTTAAAAATTCAAATAAAGAATATATTGTGGAAATTTTGCTTGATAAAATCTCTGATACATACGATATAACAGGTAATGTTTCTGAAGTAAATGTATTACATATACCTACAATGGAAGAAGTTAAAAAGGTATTATCAAATTTTATTGGCGAGATAGAACAAACACCGCCTGTTTATTCTGCAGTAAAATTTAAAGGTGAACGTATTTGTGATTTAGTACGTTTTGGTAAGATATCATACGAAAAAGCACAAGAGTTGCTTAAACCTAAAAAAGTAAAAATTTATGATATTGAACTTATAGAATATAATTTTCCAAAACTTGTATTAAAAATTTTTTGTTCTTCAGGGACATATATACGTTCTTTAGCAAAAGATATTGGTGAAAAACTTAACTGTGGCGGTATTGTTGCAAACCTTGTCAGAATAAAAGTGGATAATTATACTATAGAAAATGCTATGAAGATAAATATATGAATTTAGAATTAACAATAATAATCGCAGCAATAACTTTTATTGTGATGCTTATCATCCTTGCTAACTTACATACAAAAATGAGAACTATTGTAATATTATTGAACACTTTGGTTAAAAAACTGACAATGTTAGAAGAAAAAATCAAATGGGATAACGAATATATAAAATCAAAATTGATAAAAGAAGAAAAAAAGAATGATAATATTACCTGGACTAAGTAATAATTTCTATGAACAAGCCATTATTACAAATAGCATTGGATTTTATTGATTTACATCGTGCAATAAAAATTGTTAACGAAATCCTTCAAGCAGGTGTAGATATTATAGAAATTGGTACACCGCTTATAAAATCAGAAGGTGTACGTGCAATAAGTGAAATAAAAAAATTAGTCCCTGCTAATGTTAAAATCCTTGCTGATATGAAAACAATGGATGTTGGAAGAATTGAAGTAGAGATGGCAGCAAAAGCTGGTGCACATATTGTCGGTGTGTTAGGTGTTGCAGATGATGAAACTATCAAAGAAGCGATTGAAGCAGCAAAAAATTATGGTTGTGAAATAATTGTTGATATGATAGAAGTAAAAAATGTTGTTGAACGAGTAAAAGAAGTATTACAGTTTTCACCAAATTATATTGGTCTACACATACCTATTGATGAACAAATGAAAGGTAAAATAAATTTTGATTTTGTTAAAGAAGTTAAAAAAATTTGTCCTGTACCAATATCTATTGCAGGAGGGATAAATTCTGAAAATGTTGTTGATGCACTAGAAGCAGGAGCTGACATAATTGTAGTAGGTGGTGCTGTGATAAAATCACAAGATGCAAAACTTGCTTGCCAGCAGATCAAAACTGCTATGATTACAAAGACAAAAATAAAAACAGAACTTTATAAACGTGTAAGTACTGTTGAAGAGATAAGAAATGTGTTATATAAAGTTTCAACAGCAAACATTTCTGATGCTTTACATCGTGGAAGAAGTTTAGAAGAAATCCGTCCTATAGTTGAAGGTGTGAAACTTGTAGGCCCTGCTGTGACTGTAAGAACATATCCTGGTGATTGGTCAAAACCTGTTGAAGCAATTGATATTGCAACTGAAGGTGATGTTATAGTAATAGATGCAGGTGGTGTACCACCAGCAGTATGGGGTGAACTTGCAACATATTCTGCTATTGGCAAAAAACTTGCCGGTGTAGTAGTATGGGGTGCAGTAAGAGATATTGCTGAGATTAAGAAAACAAAATTTCCAGTGTTTAGTCGTATAGTTGTACCTCAAGCTGGTGAACCAAAAGGGTTCGGAGAAATAAATGTTCCTATAACTGTCTCAGGTATGAAAATATTTCCAGGTGATTGGATTGTAGGCGATGACGATGGTGTTGTTGTTATACCAAAAGAAAAACTTGTGGAAATAACAAACCGTTCAATGGATGTTTTAGAAAAAGAAAATAGGATTAGAAAAGAAATACAGGAAGGTTCTACTTTGTCAAAAGTTCAAGATTTACTCAGATGGGAGAAAAAATAATGGAGACAACGCTTATTGGTAGTGTGCCAAATGATGAAAATATAGGAAAAATAATTGACGATATTTTTGCTTCTGTTACAATACCTTGTTGGCCACAGATACCTAAGAGAAGTTTTAAAGAACATATGTGTAGCCAGTATTCAGAAAATTTTCCTGGTATCGTTGTAGATGAACAACAACAAAAAATTTTTTTAGATGAAGAAAAATTTGAATTAGAACTTGAAAAATTTTACCAAAATTTTGTTGATAAAAATTTAGATTATTATAAAATTTCTTCTGATTATGCCTATGGGTTTTATAAATTTATTGAACAAATAAAACAAAGAAAACTACATAAAGTTAAACTACAAACTACAGGACCGTTAACATTTGGTCTTACTGTAAAAACCAAAGATGGTAAAGCGATATTTTATAATGAACAATATCGCGAAGTAGTAATAAATTTACTTATAATGAAAACTTTATGGCAGATAAAAGTTGTAAAAGAAACAATCAGTGATAAAATAAATATCATAGTTTTTTATGACGAACCATACCTTGCTGCGTACGGTTCTGCTTTTACTGCTGTATCTAAAGAAGAAATTATACAAACATTATCAAAACTTGCAAGTGATACAAAAAATTTTGTAAACGAAATTTTTAACAACACTGTAATCAAGATAGGGATACATTGTTGTGCTAACACTGATTGGTCTATATTAACCTCAGTGGAAAATTTAGACATAATTTCGTTTGATTCATACGAGTTTTTTGACAATTTTGTTCTTTATTCTGAAGAAATAAAAAAATTTTTGAACAATAAAGATAAATATATAGCATGGGGGATAATACCTAATACAGAAAAAGTTTTTAACGAAACAAAAGAAAGTTTGGAGTCAAAGTTTAAAGAATATGTTTCAAAATTAGTTGTAAAAGGTATTGAAGAAAACCAACTTAAAAATTGTATTATAACACCACAATGTGGGTTGGGTAGTGCAAATTATAAAGTTTTTTATCAAGTTTTACAGTTGTGCAAAGAATTTACTAATTTCTCTACTAATAACCAAATAACTAATTTATGAATTTTATAGACATTGTAAAACAAAGATATAGTTGTAGGAAATATTTGCCGTTACCTGTAGAAGAAGAAAAAATTTTGCAATGTATAGAATCAGCGAGGTTAGCACCATCTGCTTGTAACGCTCAACCATGGAGATTTGTTGTAGTCAATGATATAAATATAAAAGAACAGCTTGTAGAAAAAGCAACTGCTGGAATATATAAATTTAGCAAAAAAGTTCTTTCTCAAGCACCTGTTATAATCGTTGTTGTAGCAGATGTTAGCAGTTTTTTATCAAAAGCGGGTTCGTTGATACGTGATACAAAATTTTATTTAATAGACATTGGTATTGCATGTGAACATCTTGTGTTACAAGCGACAGAACTAGGCCTTGGTAGTTGTTATATAGGTTGGTTTTCTGAAAAAGGTGTGAAAAAAGTTTTAAATATACCAAAGAAGTACAAAGTTCCTTTACTTATTTGTCTTGGATATCCTGATAATACATATAAAGAAAAAGATGTAATAAGACAACATGCAAAATCTGATTTCCGAAAAGAATTGAAAGAAATTGTTTGTTTTAACAAGTTTGTTTTATAGTTTTTTAACAAAAAAGCAAAAGAATAAAAAATGGATAAACAAAAAATTAATGATATAAAAAGTTCTTTCTTTAATGTATATTTTTCTATAGGTGTATATTTTGATAAGCATTGTGTTTGCAATATTTTTAGTTTTTTAGTTTCAACATTTTTATATAATACTTTATTGTTTAATTACAGCAACTTCTATAGATATAGAAACATCAGCATTTTTTTACTTTAAGTAGTGTTATTCTTGTTATTGTTGGAGTAGAATTATGTGAACTGATTATATCTCGTGATTATTGTTTAATGTTAGACGTTTTAATATTTGCTCTTGCAAGGAGAATAATAAAACCTAAATTTGGGAAAGAATATATGGTTGGTTATCTCGTTTTGATCATATTTTTGTTGTTAAGAAAATATCTTTTTGTAAAAACAGAGTAAAAACAAAATTTTGGTATTTATTGACAACAAAATTTTAATATTGTATGAAATTTTTATTTAAAGTCATTCTAAAAGAAAGGAGAAAAATATAGTTATGGCAGTAGTTATTAGACTTCAACGTGTGGGTAAAAAAAATCGGCCTATGTTTAGAATCGTTGCTATTGAAAAATCTGCTGCTGCAAAAGGTAAACCTATTGAAGTTTTAGGTATATATGACCCTGTTAAAAAAACAGGACAACTTAATTTTGAAAAATATGAATCTTGGATAAAAAAAGGTGCTCAGGTTTCTGAGACTATGAAAAGTTTATATAAAAAATTGTTGAAAAAGAAAAATGTTGAAAAAGAAACTGTTACAACGATCTCATCTTCATCATCTTCATCTTAACACTAACGATAGGAGGGAGGTAAAACAAAATGAAAGAGTTGTTACAAACTGTTGTGAAAGCATTAGTTGATTATCCTGACAAAGTTGATATAAAAGAGATAGGTGGTGAACAAACAACAATATTTGAAGTAAGAGTTGCTGATACTGACCGTGGGAAAGTTATAGGTAAACAAGGCAGAATTATCCGTGCAATACGTACAATTGTAGGTTGTGCAGCTGCAAAATATAACAAACGTGTTGTTATAGAGGTAATAGAAAAATAAACTTAAATTTTTGTAAAAAAAGTCTCTTAATTACCTATAAAAAACACTAGAAATTTTTTTCATTAAAATTTTTTATCTTGTCAAATATTTAATCAACAATTATTTTTTATGTGAAAGTTTGTATTGGTAAAGTAGTAAGAACAAAAGGATTAAAAGGGGAACTTATAATTTATTACTTTACACAAAAGTTGTTTTGTGTTAGCGATGATAATGTGTTCTTTGAAAAAATAGCTGATGAAACTATTATAGGACCGTTTAAAGTTGAAAAAGTGTTTTATTACAAAACTGTTGATGAAAGAAGGATATACATTTTGAAACTTGCTGAGATAAATTTTATTGATGAAGCTAAAAAACTGAAAAGTTGTCATTTAGTAAAAGAATATGATATTTTACCTGAGAATGTGTATTTAAAATCTGATATTGTTAACGCTGAGGTTGTATTAAAAGATGAAAATAAAACAATAGGGAGAGTTATAAATCTGATAAATGTGAAACCTTATTATAAAATATTACTCGTGAAGAAAGAAGAAGAAATCTTTATTCCTTTCATTAAAGAAGTAATATATAAAATTGATATAACACAAAAACAAATTGTTGTTAACAAGATCGATGGTATTACAGATAATTTATGAGAATAGATGTAATCACTTTGTTCCCACATATGTTCAGCTGTGTTACAGACTATGGTGTTATATCCCGTGCAGTGAAACAAAACAAAATTAAGATACATTTATGGAATTTGAGAGATTTTGCGTATGATAAACACAAAACTGTTGATGATCGTCCATACGGTGGTGGTGCTGGAATGGTGTTAAAACCTGAGCCTATAATTAGAGCTATTAGAAAGATAAAAAGGATTAATAAAAAACTGGTCCCTTATGTGATTTATTTATCGCCACAGGGTAAAATACTTGACCAAAAAAAAGTTTATGAATTATATAAAAAGAAATGGTTAATAATTCTCTGTGGTAGGTATGAAGGTGTGGATGAACGAGTGATGAAATTTGTTGACGAAGAAATTTCTATTGGAGACTATGTTCTTACTGGCGGTGAATCTGCTGCTGTTGTACTAATTGATGCTGTTTGTAGATATGTAAAGGGTGTAGTAAAAGAAAAAGAATCGTTGGTAAAAGAAAGTTTTATTAACAAATTTTTAGATCATCCACAATATACAAGACCAAGATCGTATATGAATATGAAAGTACCCGAAATTTTACTTTCTGGCGACCATAAAAAAATTGAACTTTATAGGTTAAAAGAAGCGATAAGAAATACTTATAAAAAACGGCCTGAACTTTTAAACAAAATAAAACTTACAGATTTAGAAAAAAAGTTGTTAGAAGAAGTGATTAAAGAAGAAAGGAGTGGGAAATGAAAAATATAGATTTAAGTGTGTTACCACTTGATAAGGATAAAATTAGCAAATTACCTGAATTTTCTGTTGGCGACACTGTAAGGGTAACTTTTAAGTTTAAAGAAGAAGGTGTCGAAAAAAAACAAGCTTTTGAAGGTATAGTTATTGCAAAACGTGGTCGCGGAGTGAACGCTACTTTTACTGTAAGAAAAATTTCTCATGGTGTTGGTGTTGAACGTATTTTTCCTTTATACTCGCCTATTATTGAATCAATTGTAGTAGTTAAGAAAGGTAATGTTAGAAAAGCAAAATTGTATTATTTAAGAGAAAAAGTTGGTAAAGAAGCTAAAGTGTAAAAAATAATAATCTGTTAGATGGACACGGAGGCAATGTTAGTTGTGTAATTACAATGTTTTCCAATTTGATCAAAAAATTAGAAAAAGTTTTAATGTTAATCTTATAGCAGGAGTTGATGAAGCAGGAAGAGGATGTATCTGTGGTCCGCTTGTAGCAGCAGCTGTTGTTTTTGATGAAAACATATACATACCTTTTCTTAAAGAATCTAAAAGTTTGTCTTCGACTCAACGTATACATTTTTTTAAACAAATACTCTCTTCAGCAAAATCTTTAGCTTACCATATTGTTTCAGTTGAAGAAATTAACAAGTTTGGCCTTAGCAAAGCAAATTATTTAGCTATGAAATATGCTGTGAATAAACTAAATATAAAACCAGAGTTAGTAATAGTAGACGGTTTTTATAATCCGTATATTGATGAAATTAAACAATATAGTCTGGTTAAAGCGGATAAGAAATCAGCCGTTGTAGCCGCTGCGTCAGTTGTAGCAAAGGTTATCAGAGATACTATAATGAAAATTTATCATTATATTGTCCCAGAATACGATCTTTTAAATAACAAAGGGTATCCAACAAGCAAACATATTTCTGTAATTTCAAAAATAGGTCTTTGTGAGTTACATAGATGTTACGCTTATAAATTTGTTAAAAACAATGAATAAAAAAAATATAGGTCAATATTATGAAACTTTAGCTGTAGAACATTTAAAATCGCAAGGGTATGAAATACTTTGTCGTAATTTTAGAACAAAATTCGGTGAAATAGATATTATTGCAAAAGATAAAAAAGATAATTTTATAGCTTTTATTGAAGTAAGATATAGAAAAAATTTATTTTTTGGTTTGCCAAAAGAAACTGTTAATTTTAACAAACAAATCCGGCTTATAAAATCAGCAATGGTTTTTGTAAAACAAAATAAAATTAAAAATATGTATCTACGGTTCGATGTTATATCTATCACAGATACTGAAATTGAACATATAAAAAATGCTTTTTATGCAAGTATATAAAAATGATTTTTAAGTTTAAATATAACAAACTAACTTCTTTAATTGAACAAAACAGCTTAGAAGAAGCTAAAGAAAAAATTGTAAGAAAAATTTTGGAACTTACAAACTGGAAGATGTTAGTCTCAAACAAATATTTTTGTAAAAAACCACAGCTTTCATCAAAGTGTGATAGATTCACTTGACAACTACGGAATTTTTGTAAAATTTATGAAATCCAGAAAATTTTTGTGGGATATACATATAATAACCAAATTTGTTATAGATATTGGTTTATCACTCTGTTCTTTTTATCTGGCGTATCATATAAGATTTTATAACAAACTTTTTACTTATTTTATCCCGCCGATAAAAGGTATTCCACCAATTGAGATTTATCATAAGTTTATCCCATATTTTTTAATAAGTTGTGTACTAAGTTATATCTTCTGTGGTAATTATAAAAAACAGATTTTAAGAATATTTGATGAATTTGTCATAAGTATAAAAACAAGTTTTGTTTTATTAGTTTTACTTTTTGCAACAAGTTTTTTTTATCGTAGTTATGAATATTCAAGAATGTTTATGTTATTGGTAGCAGCGGTTAATTTTTGGTTGTTATTTTTATGGCATGTTCTTATAACTTATATGTATCAAAAATATACTAAATACATTTTTGGTAAACCAAGAGTGGGGTTCGTGTGTTCTGAAGAGAAAAAGAAGAAAATTATAAATTTGCTAAAACATAATAAATCAATTAAAAAATTTTTTCTAACAAAATTTAGTACAAAAGAAGAAATATTGAACTTTATTAACCAAAGAAAAATCTCTGAACTTGTTATATCATACGAAATGTTTTCTACAAACATATTTCAGTCAACCTTAGCAGAACTTTCGTTATCAGATATACCAATAAAAGTTTTCGTTTCTTTACCTATAAATCTTTCAGAAACAATGATTGATGCAAGTTTGGGTATACCAGTTGTTTCATTGGAACCTTTATCTTTAACTGGATTAAATTTTTTTATTAAACGAACTATAGACATTATTGTTTCAATTTTAGTATTAAGTATAAGTTTTGTTCCGTTGTTATTTGTAGGATATTTAATTTTTCTTTTTGATGGGTTACCAATATTTTATATTCACAAACGTGTGGGGTATAACGGGAAGGTGTTTAACTGTGTTAAATTCAGGACAATGGTTAAAGATGCACACAAGATGTGGTGGGATTTGTTAAAATACAGTGAACGTGGTGATAAAGTATTTAAGCTAAAAAATGATCCTCGTGTAACACCATTAGGACGATGGTTAAGGAAGTTTAGTATAGACGAATTCCCACAGTTTTTTAATGTTTTAAAAGGAGAGATGAGTATTGTTGGACCAAGACCACAGATTGTTGAAGAAGTAAGTTTCTATGATTCTTATTCTAAACGTAGATTAATGGTATTACCTGGACTTACAGGTTTGTGGCAGATTTCAGGTCGTGCTGATACAGGGTTTGAAGAAATGCTAGATCTTGATTTGTATTATCTTGAGAATTGGTCTTTAGGGTTGGATTTAGAGATAATAGTTAAAACAATTTTTGCAATATTTTCAAAAAAAGGTGCATATTAATATGAAAGTTTTTATAATGGCAGCTGGGTTAGGTACAAGATTACGTCCTTTAACTTACTCTATACCAAAACCACTTGTCCCTATTGTCAACACACCTGTGATTGGTCATTTAATGAACAATTTGAAAAAATACAATATGAGAGATGTTGTTGTTAATTTGCACTATCAACCAGAATTGATAAAGGAGTATTTAGATAATAATAACAAGAAGTGGAGAATGAATATAATTTATTCTTTTGAAAAAAAATTGTATGGTACAGCAGGCGGTGTTAAACTTAAAGAAGATTTGTTTGATGAAACTTTTGTTGTAACCTCTGGTGATGGTTTAAGTAATATAAATTTTGAAAAATTAGTTGAGTATCATAAGAAAAAAAAGGCAATTGCAACGATTGTGTTAAAACCTGTTGATCTTAAACTTGAGTATGGTGTCGTATGTGTAGATAACAGAAACAGAATCACAGACTTTCTTGAAAAACCTTCTTTAAATAAAATTTTTAGTAATCTTGTTAACACAGGGATTTATGTTTTTGAACCTGTGATTTTCAAGTATATTCCTAAAAATAGATTTTATGATTTTGGGAGTCAGTTGTTACCAAAACTTGTAAAACTTTCTTTGCCTGTATATGGATATATAATGGATGAATATTGGTGTGATGTCGGTAATCTCAGTGAATATAAAAAAGCACATTATGATTGTTTAGATGGAAAAATTAAAGTTGAAATACAAGCAAGACAGATTAAAAAAGGTATTTGGGTAGGTAAAAACACTATAATACATAACCAAATAAAATGTGAACCACCTTGTATCATTGGAGATAATGTTAAAATTGGTAAAAATTGTATTATCGGCAAATATTCAGTGATAGGAAATAATTGTATAATAGGGAACAATGTAAAAATTTATGATTCTATCATTTGGGAGAATGTTGTGGTAAAATCTAATGTAAAACTAAATTCATGTATAATAGGGAATAATGCTGTTGTAACTGAGAATATAACAATGTTTGAAGGAACGATTTTGAATATTGAATAATTTTAGTTTTAAAAATATAAGGAGGAAAAAACATGCACCCAAAAAATATGTTTTTTACATCAGAGTCAGTAGCAGAAGGACATCCTGACAAAATTTGTGATCAAATATCCGACGCTGTATTAGATGAATGTTTACAACAAGATAAAAATGCTCGTGTTGCTTGTGAAACATTTGTTACTATGGGACTTATTATTATTGGAGGAGAAATAACAACAAAAGGATATGTTGATATACACAATCTTACTCGCAAATTATTAAATGATATTGGTTATACCTCACCACAATACGGGTTAGATTGTCAAACAGTTGCTATACTTAACGCTATACATTCACAATCGCCGGACATAGCCCAAGGTGTAAACCGTGGTAAAGAAATAGGTGCTGGTGACCAAGGTGTTATGTTTGGCTATGCTTGTAAACAGACAAAGGAATTAATGCCTTTACCAATTATGTTAGCACACAAGTTAGTAAAACGTTTGGCAGAAGTAAGAAAAAAGAAAATTATCCCATACTTGGGACCAGATGGTAAATCACAGGTTACTGTAGAATATCGTGATGGGGAACCTATAAGAGTAGATTATGTTGTCATGGCAGCACAACATACCGAAGAGGTTGTCACAAAAGATGGAAAGTATATGAGAGAAGATGCAAAAGAAGAAATAATTGAGAAAGTAATAAAACCTGTCCTTGGAGATTTAATGGATAAAAATACAAGAATTACAATCAATGGTACAGGCAAGTTTGTCATTGGTGGGCCACAGTCTGACACTGGTATGACAGGAAGAAAAATTATTGTTGACACATATGGTGGTTGGGGATTCCATGGTGGTGGTGCTTTCTCTGGTAAAGATCCGACAAAAGTTGACCGGTCAGCGTCGTACATGGCAAGATATATTGCAAAAAACATTGTTGCTGCTGGTCTTGCTGAAGAATGTACTGTACAACTAGCTTATTGTATAGGACTTACAGAACCTGTTTCTGTAATGGTGCATACTTATGGTACAGGAAAAATTTCTGATGAAAAACTTGTTAAATTAATAAAAAAAGTTTTTCCTTTATCTCCAAAAGGTATAATTGATCATCTTAAACTATTACGGCCAATTTATAGAAAAACAGCTGTATATGGACATTTTGGTAGAGAAGATGAAGATTTTACTTGGGAAAAATTAGATGCAGTAGAGGAATTATTGTCTACTATAAAAAAAATATAATTCCTTTAATTCGTTCTGTCCTAAAGGGGAATTTAAAAATGGATTATCATATAAAAAATGTAAATTTAGCAAAAGATGGGTTGTTAAAAATAGAATGGGCTAATCGTGAAATGCCAGTTTTGAATATTATAAAACAACGTTTTCAAAAACAAAAGCCATTAAAAGGAATAAAAATTGGGTGTTGTTTACATGTGACATCAGAGACAGCTAATTTAATGATTACATTAAAATCTGCTGGTGCAACAGTAGCATTGTGTGCTTCTAATCCACTTTCTACACAAGACGATGTTGCTGCAGCTTTAGTAAAATATTATAACATACCAGTTTTTGCTATAAAAGGGGAAGATAAACAAACTTATTATTCTCATATTCATAAAGTATTATCTATTTCTCCACAGATAACAATGGACGATGGTGCTGACCTTGTTTCAACTTTGCATAAAGAAAAAAGATATAAAGATGTTATCAAAAATGTTATTGGTGGTACAGAAGAAACAACCACTGGTGTTATCCGACTGAAATCTATGGCTGACCATGGTGTGTTAAAATATCCTATTATAGCAGTAAACGATGCTAGAACAAAACATATGTTTGATAACAGATACGGTACTGGTCAGTCAACTATTGATGGTATTTTACGTGCAACAAATGTGTTGTTAGCAGGGAAAAAATTTGTGGTGTGTGGGTATGGCTATTGCGGTAAAGGTGTAGCATTACGTGCAAAAGGTATGGGTGCGGAAGTAATTGTATGTGAAGTTGACCCAGTTAAAGCATTAGAAGCAGTGATGGATGGATACAGAGTTATGAGTTTAAACGAAGCAGCTAAAATCGGCGATATTTTTGTTACTGTAACTGGAGATGTGAATGTAATAGATGTTAAACATTTCCTTAAAATGAAAAACGGGGCTATTGTAGCAAATTCAGGACATTTTAATGTTGAGATAAATCTTTTAGGATTAAAAAAGATTTCTAAAAAAATACGTCTTATACGACCTTTTGTTGAAGAATATACATTAAAAAATGATAAAAAAATTTATGTTTTAGCTGAAGGACGGTTAGTAAATCTTGCTTCAGCAGAAGGACATCCATCTATGGTTATGGACATGTCGTTTTCTAACCAAGCGTTGTGTGTAGAATATCTTGTTAAAATACATAAACAAAACAAAAAACTTGAAAACAAAGTGTATCCTGTGCCAGAAGAAATTGATAATAAAGTAGCTTTACTTAAACTTTCATCTATGGGAATAAAAATTGATAAGTTAACAAAAGAACAAAAAAAATATTTATCCTCTTGGGAAATGGGGACATAGTAAGTTAGATGTGAAAAAGTTCAGAGTTATGAATTATTAGTTTATATGAAAATTTTAAAATTAAAAGATAAAAAGGAGTTAATAAATGGAAGAAACACCACTACAACAATTAATAAATTTAAGAAAAGAAAAAATTAACAAAATCTTACAAAAAGGTATCAATCCTTATCCAAATTTTTACAGATATACTTACGACATTGACAAAGTTATAAAAGATTTTTCATATTTACAAGTTGAAGAAGTTGCTTCAGGTAATTCTGTTTCAATAAAAGGAAGAATAATGTCTCGTAGAGAAATGGGAAAAACAGTGTTTTGCCATATTCAAGATTTTACTGGAAAAATTCAGATTTATTTAAAAAAAGATATATTAGGCGAAGAAAAGTTTAAGTTTTTCCATGAACTTATAGACATTGGTGATATTATTGGTGTAGAGGGAGAGGTTTTCAGAACAAAAACAGGTGAGTTAACAGTTAATGTAAGGGATTTTGTCTTGCTATGCAAATCATTACGACCATTGCCAGAAAAATGGCATGGACTTAAAGATGTAGAGATTCGTTATAGACAACGTTATCTTGATTTAATTTCTAACCCTGAAGTAAAAGAAACTTTTATAAAACGTAGCAAAATTATCTCTACAATACGAAAATTTTTAGATGAAAAAGGTTTTATTGAAGTTGAAACTCCTATTATACAACCGTTACCAGGTGGTGCTATAGCACGACCGTTTAAAACATTTCATAATGCGTTATCAGAAGAATTTTATTTAAGAATAGCACCTGAACTTTATTTAAAAATGTTAATAGTAGGTGGGTTTGAGAAAATTTATGAGCTTGGCAAATCGTTCCGTAACGAAGGTATTGATAGATATCATAATCCCGAATTTACAATGGTAGAAATTTATCAAGCTTATGCTGATTATAACGATATGATGAATCTTATGAAAGAGATATTTATTGTATGTTGTGACACTCTGGGCTATAAAGACAAATTTACTTATACCGATAATAACCAAACATACGAAATATATGTAAACGACATTAAAAAAGTTTGTTTTGAAGAACTTTTTGATAAATATGTTAATATACCATTAGAAAAATTTTTAAAAGATGAAATAGATGATGAAACATATAAAAAACTTGGTATTGAAATTTACGAACCTGACGAAAACGGTGTTTTACAACGTAAGTCAATAAAAAAATTGATTGATAATGTATTTGAAAAACATATACAACCAAATTTAATCCAACCAACTTTTGTTGTTGATTATCCTGAAGAACTTTCACCTTTAGCAAAATATAAGTTTGAAAATAAAAAAATTACTGAACGTTTTGAATTTTATGTTGCTACAAAAGAGGTTGCGAACGCATATAGTGAGTTAAACGATCCTGTTGAACAATACAATAGGTTTGTTAAACATACTGATAAGGAAGAAAAAATGGCAATGAATTTAGAATTTATCACAGCTCTTGAACATGGTATGCCACCAACCGGGGGATTGGGTATCGGGATAGACAGATTGTGTATGTTACTTACAAACAATAATTCTATACGTGAGGTTATTTTCTTTCCTTTGCTAAAACCTATAAAATAGTTTTTATAAATTATGAATTACACACTATATTTATCTTTCAAATATCTAAAACCGCAAAAAGACAAATTTTTTTCTTATTTATCTTTAGCAATATCTATCTGTGGTATAGCGATAGGTGTTGCAACACTTATTGTAACACTCGGTGTTATGACTGGTTTCCATAGAGAGATAAAAAATAGGTTGTCAATGTTGTATCCAGATATAATAGTTACTTCTCATTATGATATTTCAGAAGAAGTATTGAAAAACAATAAACAAATATATTTTTATTCACCTTTTTTGTATAGCCAAGTGATATTAAAATTTGGTGATAAAGTTTATACTTCAGTAGTTAAAGGAATAAACTATGATACAGAAAAAAAAGTTGTAAAAATTGACAAACTTATAAAATGGTTTGATGATCCCAAACTTGATAAAAAATCTATTGTTTTAGGTAAAGAACTTGCAAAAAGTTTAGGTGTTTCTTTTAACGACGAAGTTGTTATGATATTACCAACACAAGTTCAAACACCATTCGGTAGTTTACCTTTAACAGAAAAATTTTTGGTTAAAGGAATTCTTTCTTCAGGTATTTATGAATATGATAACAATTTATGTTTTATTGATTATAATGTTGCAACAAAAATTTTTTATGACAATACAACAAACCAACTTAACGCAGTGAAATGCTGGGGAATAAAAGTTAATAATGAAAAATCTTTATACGATGTTGTTTCATATTTAAAAACAAATTTACCACCGTTAACGAAAATTCTTACTTGGATTGAACTTAACTACAACTTTTTTACTGCATTAAAATTAGAAAAAATTATGATGATTATCATCGTAAGTTTGATAATAATTGTAGCATGTTTTATGATAGTTTCCAATCTTTTACTTAAAGGATTACAAAAAAGTAAAGATATTGGTATTCTTTTAGCAATTGGTGTTAGTAAAAAAGATGTACGAAGAATCTTTTTTCTACAAGGGATAGTTATCACATTAACAGGAATTTTGTTAGGTTCTATTTTAGGTTTTACTCTTGGTTGGTTAATAAAACAATATCAGTTTGTCAAATTACCAAAAGGTGTTTATTTCATTGATAAAATACCAGTATATTTTTCATTACCAGACATTGTAATCACTCTTTCTATCACAATTATCGTTGGATTTTTAGCATCGTTGTATCCATCATATAAAATATCACAACTTGACCCTGTTGAAATAATTAGGTATGGATGATTAATTATGCAAGAAATTATTTTGTTAAAAAACATTTATAAAAAATATAAAGAAACACCAAATTGGGTGTTAAACAACATAAACTTTGGTGTTGAAGAAAAAAGTTTTGTTTTTATATGTGGCCCTTCTGGAGTGGGGAAATCAACTTTGTTACATATATTAGGTCTAATGGATAAACCTACACAAGGTGAGGTATGGTTTTTTGGTAAAAAAATAGATTTTAACGACGACGATATCTCAAGTTTAAGATTAAATCATATAGGTTTTGTGTTTCAATTTCATTATTTACTTGAACATCTTACAGTGAAAGAAAATATTCTTCTACCACGATGGGTAAAAAACAGAAAAATGTCATATAATATTCCTGATTATGTTAAAGAATATATTGAATTTTTAAGAATTGAAAATTTGCTTAATAGATACCCATATGAACTTTCTGGTGGAGAACAACAACGTGTTGCGTTAGCACGTGCATTGGTTAATAAACCAAAGATAGTTATCGCAGACGAGCCTACTGGCAATCTTGACCAACAAAACGCGTTAAATATCGTTTCTCTAATGCGTAGTTTCATAGATCAATATGGTATAACATTTGTTGTTGCAACACATAATTTACAACTTACAGAATTTGCTGATAAAGTTGTTTATTTGAAAAATGGCGAAATTGTGTGATAGTGTAGATTATAAATGAAAAAAATTGATAAAGAAAAATTTTTTATGCAAGAAGCATTAAAAGAAGCAAAAAAGGCATATAAAAAAAATGAAGTACCAGTTGGTGCTGTTGTTGTATATAACAATAAAATTATTGCAAAAGCTCATAACCTTAACATAACCACAAACGATCCTACTGCACATGCTGAAATCTTAGCTTTAAGGAAAGCATCTAAAATATTAAGGAACTATAGATTACCTGATTGCGAAATGTACACAACATTAGAACCATGTCCGATGTGTGCCGGTGCAATGGTCTATGCAAGAATAAAACGTCTTGTTTATGCAACTGAAGATCCTAAATCTGGCTGTTGCAAAAGTGTTTTAAATATTGTAAATAATAAAAAACTAAACCATAGAATCGAAGTTGTTTCAGGTGTTTGTAAAAAAGAAGCAGAAAAGTTGTTAAAAACATTTTTTAAAAAATTGCGTTTAAAATAAAAATGAAAAAAAATAAACAATTAACACAGGTTTTACAAGTGTCAGAGGAATTAGGTGTTAATATTTATTCTGCAGAGACTCCTGCAGAAGTTACAACGGAGTTAAAGAAATCCAAACGTCCAAAAGTTACATTTTTAAATGATATAGACTTAAACCGATGGAAAGAATATACTGAAATAATAACAGATAGCCTGTGGATAATTGGTTCTCGTGATAGAAGTGGTGCTCATACTGCCGAGTTACATGGTAACTTTATTCCACAAATTCCTCATCAAGTGATGTTGAGATATACAAAGAAAGGAGATGTTGTTTTAGATACTTTTTTAGGGAGTGGTACAACTCTTATAGAATGTAAGAGATTGGGAAGACATGGTATAGGTATAGAACTTTTACCTACAATGGTGAAAAAAGCAAGAGAAATTGTAGAAAAAGAGCTAAATTTTTATAATGTTGTAACTGAAATTGTTGAAGGTGATAGTACACAACAAGAAACAATAGACAAAGTAAAGTTTTTGTTAAAAAGTAAGTTGAAAAGGGATACAGTGCAGCTAATAATAATGCATCCTCCTTATCATGACATTATAAAATTTAGTAATCATCCACAGGATTTATCTAATGCGCCTACTATTGAGATTTTTCTTGAGAAATTTTCGAAAGTTGTAAAAAATACTTACGATTTGCTTGATTCAAAAAGGTTTTTAGTATTAGTTATTGGTGATAAATATAGCAAAGGAGAATGGATACCTTTAGGTTTTTATACAATGCAGAAGGTATTAGAAAACGGATATAGTTTAAAAAGTATTGTTGTGAAAAATATTGTTGGAAATAGAGCTAAACGTAATTTAGAAAATTTATGGCGTCGCAGAGCTCTTTTAGGTGGATTTTATATATTTAAACATGAATATATAATGTTTTTTCAAAAGAAATGAGTTATGCCAATATTTTCCAAAAGAGAAGTTAGAAATCTTAAATTAAGTTCTATACCTTTAGATAAATTAAAAGAATTTGCTTCAACTATTGGTATAGATATATCTGGTACTGCTTCAAGAATAATTATTAAATTAATTGATGTTCCAAATATAGACAAGAAAATAGACGATTTTATGAAACAACAATATAACTTGAAAATTCAAGAACGCAAGAATTTAATAAGTGATGAGGATTTAAAGAAAGAGTTGCATAAAGTTAAAGATTTTTCTTGGGGAGTTATACAAGGTCAATTAGACCAAAAGATTCAGACAGAATATGTAAGAAAAATAGTTCGTTATGATGAATTAGTTAATAATGTTAAGTCTAAACTTCATAATGAGATTACTTCATATGTAATTTGTACTTGGTATAACCATTGGACAACAGTTTTAATTGAAGAACATATAAGTCAACATCCTAAGGTGGTCCCTACTTTAAAAAACATAAAAGGGATTGATATTTTTGTAGATGGTCAACCTTTTGATTTGAAAACAACTTATCTTCCTAAAGATTATGATGTAGAAGATGCTATTAAAAATCCAAAAAATCTTGCTAAATGGATGTATGAAAATCAAGGTGCTCAAAGGTTTGGTGCTGATAATCGTTTATTTGTGGTTTTATTAGATAAAAATAACCCCCAAGAAAGTTGGAAACTCAAAAGAAATTTTGATTTAGTATTTAGTAAAATAGATGAGTTTTTTGATAAAGTACATGTATCAACAAAAGATGAGATTATTTTTACTTACGGTAAAAGAACATATACAGCAATTGCAAAAGTTTTATTAATTACAAATTAGACAAAAAGAAAAATAATTTTTATTTTAACTATGAACTATTTAAATATGCAAGGATACATGCCTGAGGCAGTCCACCTCCGGTGGAAATCCTTGCCCTACATGCTCTCAAAGCTTTGCTTTGACGCTACAAAACTATTAACTATTAAACTATGAACTATCAACTAATATGGGGGTGATACGGGTTCGACAGAAAGGTAAAATAACTTCTGTGCAGGCAGTGGTTGGCCGAAGGGCCACTATAAAAATCGGCCAAAGCATAAGTGCAAACACTTATGCATATGCTGCATAATTAAAGCAGCTATATCCTGATGAGAAGCCTGTATCATCAGGATGAAAAAGACAGGCTTTTCCTGTAAAGTTGCCCTTGGCTTTACAGGAGAAAACTTACAAGGGATAGGTGTTAGTGGCTGAGGTAGGGCCTAACTAACACCGAAATTCATACCTACCTCCGCGTGTCTCACCGCGTTATGTGAGGCTAAGCCTGTAGAACAGAAGTTGTTTTCTTTCTGGACGCGGGTTCGATTCCCGCCACCTCCATTATTTTTATATCTATGAACTTGTTAATAAAAATACTGATTATAACAAACGGTCTTATCATATTTTATTTTTTACAACTTGTTCTTTATGGTTTGTTATCTTATAGTTATTATTTTCGTAAGAAAAAAAAGTTAAACTTTTCAATAGAATTGTTAACAAAATTAGCCCGTTTGAAAAACAGAGAACTACCTTTTATTACAATTGTTATTCCAGCTAAAGACGAAGCCGAAATAATAGAAGCAACTATTGATAGGTTTTTGTCTCTTATTTATCCTAAAGACAAACTCTGTGTTTTAATTGTTTGTGATGAAAAGGAAATTTTAACAAAACCGTATGAAGAAACTACTCAATATAAAGTTGAAAAAAAACAACAGTATTATAACAAAATTTATAACACAGAACTAATAAAATTAACTTCTGTACCAGCAAAATTTGATGGTAACTATAATGGTCTTATACTTAACACACCAGTGAAATCTACGAAACCACGTGCGTTGAACTGGGCTTTAAATTTTGTTCCACAACAGACAGAAATACTTGGTTTTTATGACGCTGATTCTCATCCTGATCCTGAAACTCTGCTGTATGTAGCTTATAAATTTCTTACAAAACAACCAAATGAATATTTGTTACTTCAAGGACCTGTAGTTCAGGTAAGAAATTATTTTTATCTACAACCGTTTAACAAAATTTATGCTATAGCACAAGCAATAACTCATGAATGGTACTTACCAACACTTTTAGCACATTTACCGTTTATTGGTGGAACAAATTTTTTTATAGAACCACATTTAATACATAAAGTTGGTGGGTTCAACAAAAATGTTCTTTCAGAAGATTTAGAATTAGGTTGTAGGTTATTTATTAAGACTAACGCATGGCCTGAGTTTATGCCTTATATTGCAACAGAACAAACTCCGCCCAATTATAAATCCTATTTTGTCCAACGTGTACGTTGGGCAGCTGGGTATGTCCAAACATTGAAAAGTTTGTTAACAGAAGAAGGTTTTTTAAAAAAACGGTTTATTTTATCATGTTTGTTATTATTTTATGGTATTTTACCATGGTTTGTGGGACAAATATGTATTGCAAGTGGGATAAGCCTTTTATTTATTTCTTTGTTTGGTATTTCAAAAATTATTCTACCAACAAATGTGAATATAATTTTAATATCTATGAACATAGCATATATTTTGTTCCTTGTTAGTTATTACACTTACGCAATGAAAAAAATTTATTTGGTATCAAAAGACAACGAGAATAAAAAAGGTGTATTAAATAATATTAAAGAATATCTTACATTTTTGTTAACACCTGTTGCAGCAACTTTTGGTGTCTTACCATACACTTATGGATTTTTAACATCTATGTTTAACAATAATATGGATTGGAAAAAAACTACGCGAACTATTGAAACTAAAAATTAAATGTTGTAATTTAAAACTTGTTGTTTACTATCAACTAATACGGGCGCGTAGCTCAGCTGGCAGAGCGGCGGACTCATAATCCGTTGGTCGGGGGTTCGAATCCCTCCGCGCCCAATCTGTTTTAACTTGCTATGCTTCTCACACAAGGGAACATTTCCCTTTCATGTTATATCTTATTTTATATATAGAGATCTAAAAATCAATGAATGTGATTTATATCACATTAGGTTGATACAAAGAATATTGATTTTTCTATTATTTAACAAACAAAATTTGAATGTATTTTTAAAAATTAAAAAATTTTTTAAAAATTAAAAAATAAGGAGGGAATAAACCTA
>Ga0080004_1125666_pt1 | contig 38292 bp, 40 predicted proteins | sample WasSprMetagenome_FD_69207 | JGI IMG/M metagenome (GOLD analysis project Ga0080004, IMG submission 69207) | Sulfidic aquatic microbial communities from Washburn Spring, Yellowstone National Park, USA - WS (SPADES assembly) (version 2) | ecosystem: Environmental > Aquatic > Thermal springs > Hot...
ATTAAAAGGCTGCCTTGCAAGATCTTGCAAGGTAGCCTTTTAGTTTGTGTGCCCGGCATGGGCGTTGGCTATAGGGTGGAAGTCCCGAACGACGAAGGTAGCAGTAGTCGTTAGCTTAAGGCAAGGGTGTCCGCCGTGAGGCGGAATCCGAAGGAAGCCGGCGGCAAACCTCCGGTCCGACGAACAGGAACCGCATAGGAGGCTAACAGCAGTTGGATGAGCTTGCGAACCAAAGCGAAGTCCTTGCTACCGAAGGCTGCTGAGAGTATATGCGGCGGATGGATGGAGGGAAAGTCAACGCTTCTTACCCGGGGAGGCCTGCCCAGATACGCCAGGTAACCTGGTAACCCGCACTGAGAGGTGCGGCTGAGCTGGCAGGAGTCAGCAGAGGTCATAGTACCTCTCTCAGACGTCAGAGGGAGGGAAGGACCGAACATAAGGACAGGGAGGCACTTTATGAGTTCGAGAGGAGGGCGAAGACAGCCGAAAATCCTGGAAGGGAGCTACCCACGGGAGGAAGCGGTGAATCTGCGGGGGACCGTGGGAGTGCCTAGTCCTTCTCCGGCACGAGTAGGGGAGCCACCCTGCGGGGACGGTACCGACCTGATGGAGAAGGTGGTAGAGCGGAGCAACATGCTTCGTGCCCTGCGCCGGGTAGAGAGCAACGAAGGAGCGGCTGGTGTAGACGGTATGGAGATAAAATCCCTTCGACCATACCTCAAGGAGCACTGGCTGAGGATAAGGGAAGAGTTGCTCAAGGGAACCTATAGGCCGCAGCCGGTACGGAGGGTCGAAATCCCGAAACCCGACGGAGGCGTAAGGCTATTAGGGATACCCACGGTGCTGGACCGCCTGATCCAACAGGCCCTTCTACAAGTCCTAGCACCGATATTCGACCCTGGTTTCTCGGAGCATAGTTACGGCTTTAGGCCGGGCAGGAACGCCCACCAGGCGGTAAAAGAAGCCCAGGGGTATATTCGAGATGGATACAGGTATGTGGTGGACCTGGACTTAGAGAAATTCTTTGACCGGGTAAACCACGACATTCTCATGGCCAGGGTAGCCCGGAAAGTTAAGGACAAGAGGGTACTGAAGCTTATTCGGGCTTACCTGAAAGCAGGGGTCATGGTGGGTGGTATCTGTATAACCTCAGAGGAAGGAACGCCGCAAGGAGGGCCGTTAAGCCCACTTTTAGCCAACATAATCCTTGACGATCTGGACAAGGAGTTAGAGAGACGGGGTCACAAATTTGTCCGTTATGCGGATGACTGCAACATATACGTAAAGAGCCAAAGGGCAGGACTTCGCGTAATAGAGAGCGTGAAAAGGTTTGTAGAGGGGCGGCTAAAGCTCAAAGTCAATATGGAGAAGAGTGCAGTAGACCGGCCATGGAGGAGGAAATTTTTAGGCTTCTCCTTCACCTGGGAACGGGAACCGAGGATAAGGCTAGCGCCCAAGACGATAAAGCGGTTTAAGGATAGGATACGGCAGATAACGAGGCGGAACTGGAGCATCGAGCTTAAGCAGCGCATAGAGCTTTTGAACACTTATCTTAAGGGATGGATAGGGTACTTTCGGCTAATAGACACGAGAAGCACTCTGGAAGCGTTGGATGAATGGATAAGGCGACGGCTCAGGATGTGTCTGTTAAAACAATGGAGGAAACCCCGCACCAGGAGACGTAACTTAGTAGCGCTAGGGATACCTGAAGACTGGGCGAGCCTTATAAGCGGGTCCCGGAAAGGGTACTGGCGGCTGGCGAACACTCCCCAAGTGAATAAGGCCCTTGGCCTTAAATATTGGAAAGACCAAGGGCTGACGAGCTTAGTTGAACGGTACTTAGAACTTCGTAGCGCCTTATGAACCGCCGTATACCGAACGGTACGTACGGTGGTGTGGGGGGACGGGGGTTAGCCACCCCCTCCTACCCGATTTGCATATTTTGATTCCTCTTAGGCAGGCTATAAACAGAGGGGGGTGCCGTTGTGGGCGATCTCCAGGCAAAGTATAATATAAAGGAAGAGAAAGATCACGTTGTTTATACCCGTAAATATGGTGATATTACAGTAGAAAATAAATTTCCCCGCGATGCTCAAGATGCGGATAAAAGGCTAGAAGCATTTCGCTACCTTGCTGCACAAATGATCTGGGCCAGACTGGAGGAATGAGCCTTGCGGGCAGCAGCTCTGTACCGGGTGAGCACTAAAAAGCAAGTTAAGGCCGAGGAAGACAGTATCCCTGTCCAGCAACATTTACTGCGGGAGTACGCGGCCGAGCGTGGCTGGGAACTGGTCGCTGAATATATAGAGCCAGGGGTATCGGCCTATAAGTTGTCTTCCATAGACAGGGATATTTTACAGGATGCCCTCCGCGATGCCGAAGCCGGTAAGTATGACGTGCTGCTTGTCTTCAAGGCCGACCGCCTTAGCCGCAACAGCTTTGAGTACCCGATGGTACTGTGGCGGCTTTACCGTGCAGGGGTGGAAGTTATTGCCGTGGCCGATGCGCCCGGCGGTAGGAAGCTTAATGTTGATGACCAGATGGAAAAGCTCCTCCGCTTTATCGAGGGGTGGCAGGCGGAAACTGAAAGTAAGAATACCTCAATCCGCGTTTCCCAGGCGATGCTCGACCTGGCCCGCCAGGGCAAGTGGACCGGCGGCAGGCCACCTTACGGCTTCCGGCTGTCTTCCAGCAAAAACGGGCTGCCCCTTGAAATAGACCCAGGTGAAGCGGAAGTCTTGAAGGAAATGGTCCGCCTCTACCTGGAAGAAGGGGTGGGAAGCAAAAAGATAGCACAGATACTTAATAGCCGCGGCATAAGGACAAGGGAAGGCAAGCTGTGGCGGGATGAGCGGGTAAGAGATGTACTACAAAACCCTATTATAGCTGGATTACCGGCCTATAACCGTACCAGGCCCGGTAATACTCCTACCTCCCGGTGTAGAGTAAGAGACAGGTATGACCTTAATAATCCGGAGATAATTATTCCCAGGGACGAACATGGCAACCCCAAGCCAGTTGAGGAGTATGTTATAATTCCCCTCGAGACCTGGCTTAAAGTGATGCAGAAAATGAAAGCCTCAGCCCAGAATCAGGAGCCTGATGCCAGGGCCTTGGATAGCCCGGCGCTGCTTACCGGCTTCCTTAAGTGCGGCTACTGCGGGCGGGGTTTCATTTCAAGCAGGAGTAACAGGGCAAAAATAACTAGGCCTAATGGTAAGACTTACATCTATGAGCGAGCTTCCTACCGCTGTGTAACTCACGCCAGGATAGGCAAGGAGTTTTGCCCTGGCCAGGGGAGTTACTCCCAGAGAAAGATAGATGCTATTTTTTTAAATGAGCTCAAGATGTTTCTATCCAACCTTGACCTCGGCAACCTGGAAAAATATATCGATAGCCGCCAGCAATTTACGGTCATGAGGCTCCAGAAGCAGATAAAGCAACTCGAAGCCGAGCTGGAAAAGGCTAACCGGCGCCTCAGGAATTGGGTGGAACGGCTGAATCAATATTTTGCTGATCCAGCCAGAAGCCTTTATAGCGAGGAGCTCATGGCAGCCGAGATAAAAAGGGCCCAGGAAGAGATAGCACTCCTGGAAAGGCAAATAGCCGGGGCTAAGGCTGAACTTAGCGTCTGTACTTATGAGCGTGAAAAGCTGCAGCAGTTCGCCAGGATGGCTCCACGGTGGTTTGAAATTTTTGTTGAGGCTCCTGTTGCGGTTCAGAAAAGGATGCTGGCGCAGATAATTGATAAGGTTACACTCTGGAAGGATAGGCTGGAGATAAGCTACAGAGTGGACCTTACTCAATTTGCTCGGACGACTGGAGAAGAAGGTCACGGTACAGTTGAATTGCGTGTGGCAGTATCTCTATAGCCTTATTCTCTCAAGATGAGGTAAAATAAAGGAAGAATATAAACGAGGGAAGCCCTATGGCCGCCAATTTAGTTGAGGAGTTGTATAATGCAATAAAGCGGTTACCCCCGGATTTAAAGAAGGAACTCTATGCCAGACTGGGTGTCGTTGAACCCGAGAAGACGATTACAGCGTTGGACGAACTTATTGGAATTGCAGGCAGGCCCCAAGAAAAAGGTTCTCGAACCTATAAGGAGGACTTGTATGGTGGTTCGCGACCTCTCTAGGGTATTTATCGGTAGTGGGGATTTATTGCTTTGATATATCTACTTCAGCGAGCCTTTGGCGCTCAGGTTTTTTGCTAATGAGCTCTAACCTCTCTAGTTCCGTTATATCGGCTCGATCAAAAAAATCTGCCAGGGCTTGGAGATCTTCTGTATCCGGCGGGTATTTCTCCATTTTATCCCTCCCTCCATAATTACCCTAGAATACTCCTCAAAATTATTATAACTAATTATACCAACCCCAAAAGGTTTGTAGCTACTTGGGTGCGATAGGAGTGCCGATTGCCGTTGCTGCGAATCATTCCTTTATTGCTGCAACAGCTACTATGACCATACATCCTATTCGCCTTACGGGTCTCGTGATAGGTGTGCCACAGACCTACGAGTACCTTGATAAGATGCAAGATAGGGTGGTGCGCTTTGTTACCGAGCATTCCCGGATTTCCGAAGCCAAATTTCGAGAGCTCATGTTCCGGACTGGCGAATTGGCACGAGATATAGGTACAGTCTTGGTAGGACGAGATGCTGTAGAAGTAGGCCTAATCGACGAAGTAGGAGGTATCTCTCAGGCTATAAATTACCTGCGTAAGCTTATTATGGAGGGTGCCCCAGGGCCAGGGGGCTTACATTAGAATTTAATTACTTGACTAGGTGGCAGGAGGTTTCTACTAAATGATTCTATATAGCCCTATGGTCCCGGAACTAATCTGGGAAGGGGTTGAGGAATACCGGCCGGTATTTAAGGAGTTTAAATTGGGCCGTATAACCTTGGTGGTGGAGCCCTTAACCTTTACCCAAGCCCGGGTGATACGGCTTATAAGCACCGACCCAGCAGACTATCTTTATAGCCCGTACCAGCCTGGTAAAATTGTAGAATTCATTCCTCCAAAAGATTAATATCGGAAAACCAAGGTTATTATCTTGGGCAGCTTGCTTACGCGGGCTGCTTTTCTTAATGTATAATTTGAAAAGGAATTTTTTTGGTAATGTAGAAATAGTAGCTTGCTGGGGTGAGGGAAAATGCCACCTACCAGAACGGTTCCCAACAGGGTCAAAAATGAAATTCTAGGGATCACGTTATTGGCCCTAGCCCTTCTTTTTTCTGCAGGGATTTATGCTACCGCTACAGGATGGAGGAACCCCAGCGCAACCATAGGAGCTTTGGGCAATCTTATGATAAGGGTTCTACAAGGATTGACCGGTCAGGGGAAGCTTATGGTACCTTTATTCTTAACTCTATGGGGATTAAGGCTTATTATCGGGGCTCCAGGGAAAGGGATAAAGCAGCGTTTAGGGGGTTCTATATTATTTCTGTTAGTATTTCTGACCGCCCTACACCAGCCCCTAGTGCCCGGTCATAAAGCTCAAGAACTTCTGAGCCTAGGCTTAGCTGGCCAAGGAGGCGGGGTGATAGGGGGATTAATGTCTGTTATTTGTCTTGCTATCTTTGGCCGTGTGGGGACTTGGATCGTATTAGGTGCTACAGGGGTTATAGCCTTTCTACTCTTTACGGATATCTCCCTTAGAGATATCTTATCTTCTTTATTAACGAAAATTGGCCAGTTAGGAGGAGCAATTAAACAAGGTCTGGTGAATTTTCTTTATACAGAAATAGAGGTAGCCGAAGAAGAAGGGGGGGAAGAGAAAAGAATAGCCCCAGATAATTCTTTAGCGCATGAAAAAGCGGTACCAGTTATTATAGAAGCCCCTACTCCGGCGCCGGTTTCAGGAGTAATTAAAGAAGAGCCGGTTCAGGCTAAAGTCTATCCAGAAATATCCCTACCTCCAGTAGAAGAAGAGAGCAAGCGGCGGCGCCGTTCACGGGCAGCCCTTCCTGCCGGGCAAGATTCTCCCCTGGAGGAAGTGGTGGATACCTACGTTTTACCACCGTTATCTTTATTACATAAGCCAGCTAGAATTAAGAATCCACGGCTAGAAAAAGATATAGGTGAGAGGATTAAAATTTTGGAAGATACTCTGGAGAGCTTTGGGGTGAAAGTTAAAGTAACCCAGGTTAGCTGTGGTCCAGCAGTTACACGTTATGAAGTTCAGCCGGCTCCTGGTATTAAAGTTAGCCGTATAGTTAGCCTGGCCGACGATATTGCTCTAAGTCTGGCTGCTCCCCAAGTAAGAATAGAAGCTCCCATACCCGGTAAGGCTGCTATAGGTATAGAAGTGCCTAACAAAGAGGTCGCCATAGTCCATTTACGGGAAGTTTTGGAGACCCCGGCCTTTACTGAGGCTACCAGCAAATTGACTTTAGCCTTAGGTAAGGATATCGCGGGAAATCCTGTCATCGCAGATTTGGCTAAAATGCCCCACCTACTAATTGCTGGAGCTACAGGATCTGGAAAGAGCGTATGCCTTAACGCTTTGATTTGTAGCATGCTTTTCAAAGCCAAGCCCCATGAATTGAAATTTCTCATGATAGATCCTAAAATGGTAGAGCTTACCCAGTATAACGGCATCCCACATCTTATAGCTCCGGTGGTAAGTCATCCTAAAAAAGCGGCAACTGCTTTACACTGGATGGTAAACGAAATGGAAAAACGTTATGAGCTTTTTGCTGCTGCCGGAGTGAAGGATATAAACCGGTATAACCGCTGGATTCAAAAGGAAAATGTAGAGAGGGAAACCTTACCTTTTGTAGTAGTAGTAATAGACGAATTAGCAGATCTGATGATGGTCGCACCGGCTGATGTAGAAGATGCCATTTGCCGGTTGGCTCAGATGGCTCGGGCTGCCGGAATTCATTTGGTGATCGCCACCCAACGCCCTTCGGTGGATGTAATTACTGGACTTATTAAGGCCAATATTTCTGCCAGGATCGCCTTCGCTGTATCCTCTCAGATAGATTCTCGTACTATATTAGATATGGCAGGCGCAGAGAAACTTTTAGGCCGCGGGGATATGCTCTTTTTACCTACCGGGGCCGCCAAGCCCATCCGGGTACAGGGAGCCTATGTTTCAGACCGCGAGGTAGAAGACCTAGTTACCTATATCAAACAGCAAGGCCGCCCCGAATATAATATCAACTTTTTAAAAGAAGAAGATATTACCTTTAATGATGAAGGAGAGGACGAGTTGTTACCGGACGCAGTGCGGGTAGTCTTAGAAACAGGTCAGGCCTCTATTTCTATGTTACAAAGAAGGCTCCGCGTAGGATATGCTCGAGCTGCCCGACTGATGGATATGATGGAAGCCCGAGGATTCGTAGGAGGGCCGGAAGGAACCAAGCCCAGGGCCATACTGATCAATTGGGAGGAATACCGGCGCCTCTTTGGAGAAGCAGGAGAATCTTAACAGTACAGATATGCTTAATTTTAGGGAGGATTTTAAAGGTACAATGTCGAAGCTGGTTGGAGGAAGAGGTTTTAAGGATTATTTTAGGGGTGTATTTTATGGGAAAAATAGGCGAGGCGCTCCGTAGAGCTCGTGAGGAAAAAGGTATAACCTTAAGAGAGGCCGAAGAGGCCACAAAGATCCGGCTTAAATACCTAGATGCTCTAGAACGGGAAGAGTTTACTCAACTTCCTGGACGAGTATATGCTATAGGTTTTTTGCGTAATTATGCCCGTTATTTAGGGCTTGATTGGCAAGAATTGGTAGAAAAGCTTAAAAAACAATGGCCCGATGAAGAGGAGGTCAAACCTACCCCTTCTTCAACTATTCAAGAAAAAGGCCCTAAAAAGGGTTTCTTTACCAGGTGGTTAGGTATTTTCTTGGTACTGGTTATGCTATGGGCACTAAATCAAGGTTACAACCGTTATCGCTTGAGTTTAGAAAGCAGTGCTTCTCTCCCTTCGGGAGGGGAAGAGCCGGCCCAGATTGTATCGCCACCCCCTAACCCTACTCCTCCGTCGCCTTCTTCCCCGCCCAAGGTAAGTGGCGTGGAAGTTAAAATTTATATCAAAGAAAAACAGTGCTGGATAGGTGTTAAGGTGGATGGTAAGAATGTTTTCTCGGGTACTTTGAAAGGCGGGGAGAGCCGTACTTTTCACGGAGATCGTGAGATCACTTTTACCCTGGGGAACGCCGGAGTAGCAGAAGTTACAGTTAATAATGAGGTCTTACCCCCTTTAGGCAAGGAGGGAGAAGTAGTTACCCGTACTTTTACGGCCCCTGAAGCAACAAGCGAAAATACAGATAGTACCAAAAAAGCGAATAGTGCCCGCTAAGAACACGCCCGTTAATGTGGAATATTTACCCGAATAAAATAACGGGATTTGCGGAAAAATAACGGGGTTTGCGGAGGAAATTTGAGTATGGCTAAAGTAGCTTTGATTACCTTGGGGTGTGCCAAAAACCAAGTTGATAGTGAATACATGATGGGGGTACTAGAAGAAAACAAACATGAACTTGTGGAAAGCCCAAATAAGGCAGAAGTAGTGATAATAAACACTTGTAGTTTTATTACCCCTGCTAAAGAAGAAGCTTTAGAGGTTATTTTAGAAGTTGCTCGGACCCCAAAGGGTCCGTATCCTTATATAATAGTTGCTGGATGCCTGGCCCAACAGCATGCCCTGGAGTTATTCAGTGAGCTTCCAGAGGTTAGCGCCTTTATAGGTCCGGGAGCCATTGCACGGCTACCCCACATTATTGAAGAGGTACTACGGGGTAGGCGTGTGTTAGATGTTCCCCCGCCAGGAGAAGACTATAGAGGTCTTCCACGCACTCGCCTGTATTTTGGACCCACGGCCTACCTTAAGATAGCCGAGGGTTGTAATAATAAGTGCAGTTATTGTACTATCCCGCAGATTAAAGGGCCTTACCGCAGTAGGCCTTTAGAGGAACTTGTGGCTGAAGCTCGTTTTCTTGTCTCCCGGGGAGCTCAAGAGCTGGTACTTGTGGCCCAAGATACCACCGCCTATGGGTTAGACCTATATGGTTATTTAGCCCTTCCTATCCTACTGCGGGAACTTGCTCGCCTCCCGGAGGTTAAATGGCTGCGCCTTCTCTATGCCTATCCCACCAGGATAACTCCTAAACTTATAGAGGTAATGGCTGAGGAAAATAAAATTTGCCGTTATCTGGACTTGCCCCTCCAGCACGCCCATTCGGAGATACTAAAGCTTATGGGCCGGGCGGGAACCTTGCAGGTGGCGCGTAAGGCTTTAAGCAGGTTGAAGGCTGCTTTCCCGGAAATTGCCTTACGTTCTACCTTTATCGTAGGGTTTCCAGGGGAAAAGGAGACCCATTTTCGTGAGCTACTGAACTTTTTGGAAGAAATCCGCTTCGATTGGGTAGGCGCTTTTACCTTTTCTGCAGAAGAGGGTACTCCGGCTAGCCGCCTTCCGGGACAGGTGCCCGAAGAAATCAGGAAAGCTCGGTATGAGCGCCTACTTTCACACCAGCAGCGTATTACAGAAGAAAAAAATTTAGCCTGGGTGGGCCGCGAAATAGAGGTTTTAATAGAGGGTACAGCATACTTAGAAGGGGGGAAAATGCTTGTGGGTCGTAGTTTTCGCCAGGCTCCCGAAGTGGACGGGGTTATTTATTTTAAAGAGGGAAATTTAAATGTGAAGCCTGGAGCATTGGTGAAGGCAAAGCTTTTAGCAGTTAAAAATGTTTATGATCTTTGGGGTCAAGTCCTTTCTTAGGGTTTTAGTATCAATAACCCACTAAAACCAAGTAATTACTAAGGTTTCTAATTTAAACTTCTGGTATAATGGAAGGTGCTATCCCTAACAAGGAGGTTTTTTCCCTTGTTCGGGCAAGGCTGGCGCCTTCATTATATTATTTTGGCTTGCTTTGTTAGCTTAATCCTCTTAGGAGGGGGACATTTTTTATATCAAAAACTCTTGTGGGAAAAAGCTTTGGAGAAAAAGCTCCAGAGCATACCATACGTAGAGGATGTAAGCCTTAAAAAGGGCAAAAACAAGATAGAAATAAAACTAGGACCCACACCTGACTTAAAACAAACTTATTTACAAGTAGAGGAAGTCTTAGCCGAGTCTTATCACGGTAGCCTTCCTGAAGTAATAATTCAGGATGAGCGTTCGCCTGTCTTGGTTGAGGTGTGGGAAAAAAGCCAGTTTACAGTATATGAAGCTGCTGCACGAGGAACTTTTACAGTTATGGCCGAAGAAATAGAAAAGAAATCACAGAACCGCGAGGTAGAAGCCCAGTTGGCGATGGATGGGAAAAGAATTTATATAGCCCTCTACAAAGATAACCACTTCCTTTACGAGATCGTACCCCTTATACCCCTTGAAGTTTCTAAGGTAAAGGGGGAGAGCGGTGTTTAAAGGTTGGAAAGAAATAATATTAGGGAGTATAATAGGTATACTACTTTTTTTAGCTATACAGGGTTATGACGTAATGCCGCTGCTCTTACTAGGCTCTATAGTCCTGGTATTATATTGGCTATTAGAAAAAAGAGGGCTCCTTACAGCCCGGCCTTACCGTGCCTACCATTCCCAGGAGAGTATAACTTTTGAGAATATTGGCGGACAATTTTTAGCTATACAGGAGCTTAAAGAAGCCCTGGAATTCCTTAAGCGGAGCGACGAAATTAAGGCTATGGGTATCAGGCCTCTTAAAGGTATTTTATTGAGCGGCCCCCCGGGGACGGGTAAGACACTTCTCGCTAAAGCTGCAGCTTCTTACACAGATGCTGTGTTTTTGGCTGCTAGCGGCAGCGAATTTATAGAAGTATACGCCGGTGTAGGAGCCCAAAGGATAAGGGAACTTTTTAAACAGGCTAGGAGCTTAGCCCGTAGGGTAGTTAAAAGTAAAGCTATAATCTTTATCGATGAATTAGAAATACTAGGGGGAAAACGGGGTACCCATTCCTCCCACCTAGAGTATGATCAAACCTTGAACCAGCTTTTAGTAGAGATGGACGGCCTGGAGAGCAGTGCGCCACCTTATGTTCTGGTGATCGGAGCAACAAATCGGCCTGATCTTCTAGATCCTGCTCTATTACGGCCTGGACGTTTTGACCGGCACGTACGGGTAGAACTTCCGGACCGAGAGGGACGATTGGAGATCCTTAAACTTCATACAGCCAACAAACCTTTAGGACCGGATGTGGATTTAGAAGCCATAGCCCGGGAAACCTTTGGTTTCTCCGGAGCCCATCTGGAAAGTGTGGCTAATGAGGCGGCTATTTTAGCTTTACGCTCCCGCTCACCTGTTATACGCCAGGTACACCTGCGGGAGGCAGTGGATAAAGTGATGCTGGGGGAAAAATTGCCCAGGAAACCCAGACGGGAAGAACTATTCCGGCTTTCCGTGCATGAAGCAGGGCACGCGTTGGTGAGTGAGATGTTACACCCGGGTTCTGTTACCCAAATTACCATCATGTCTAGGGGTCAGGCCTTGGGCTATACCCGCCAGAAACCCCAGGACGACATTTATCTTTACACCCGAGAACACCTGGAAGCTCAGATCTGCATTTGCTTGGCCGGTTCTGTAGCAGAAGCTTTGCTTCTAGGAAGCAAGAGCACAGGTTCGGTAAACGATTTTAAAGAAGCTGTACGGCTGGCCAAACTTATGGTAACTTCGGGATTGTCCGAGTGGGGGGTGGTAGACGAGGAAAGTCTAACACCTGCCCAGTTGCACCGGGCAGTCAAAGGTATTATTACTAACTTAGAAAAAAGAACCAAAGAAGTTTTAACCCCTTATAAGTCCTTACTTGAACATATTGCTCAGAAACTTATGCGAGAGGAGACCATGGGCGGGGATACCCTGCGCTCCATTCTCCTTAAAGCGGGGGAGAGAAAGTATGCGGCTGTTTGTTGCCCTGACCTTTTCCCCGGGACTGGTCGAGAAGCTTTCGGCTGCCCAGGATGAACTTCGCCAGTGCCGGGTGAATGTTAAATGGGTAGAAAAAGAAAATCTACATTTAACCCTAAAATTCCTAGGTGAAGTAAGCCCAGAGAAAGCAAGCAAAATTGTCAATGCCCTTAGCCGGGGGGTCCAGGGTATAGGGGAACTGTATTTAGAGGTAAAAGGGGCGGGGGTTTTCCCTAGCTGGTCCCGGCCGCGAGTAATCTGGATCGGCCTCACTCCTAACCCTGGGCTGCTGGAGTTACACCGTTCCCTGGAGCGAGAATTAGAAGCCCTAGGGTTTCCTCCGGAAAGTTTTAGCCCCCATATCACCTTGGGTCGTATGCGAACTACAACCAATTGGTCGGCGCTAAAAGAGAGCCTTCGCAGGTGGCAAGAAAAGATATGGGGGGAAGAGAGGATAGACAGAGTAGTATTAATGCAAAGCCATCTTACCTTTCAGGGCCCCCGTTACCAAGTCATGAGGACTTTTCCCTTGACGTAACCATATACTATTTTCTAAAATGGAACTAGTAACCTATTAGGAGGTAACCTTTAAGTGCACTTAACGGATAAAAAGGAGATGTTGGAGCATACCGTAAGCCTCATCGAGAGGAATTTCGGTAAAGGTTCTATAATGAAATTGGGTGACGTCGGGGCCCGTCTTAATGTAGAAGTTATACCTACTGGTGCCCTGACCTTGGATATAGCCTTGGGAGTTGGTGGGGTACCACGAGGTAGGATAGTGGAAATCTTTGGGCCGGAGTCTTCAGGGAAAACTACTGTAGCTTTACATATAATTGCTGAAGCCCAGAAACAGGGGGGTACTGCAGCTTTTATTGATGCAGAACACGCTCTAGATCCTTTTTATGCCCGTAAGGTAGGGGTGAATATAGATAACCTGCTAGTTTCCCAACCAGATACGGGAGAACAGGCTCTGGAAATAGCCGAGATGCTGGTGAAAAGCGGGGCCGTGGATGTGGTAGTAATTGATTCCGTGGCCGCCTTAGTCCCTAGGGCGGAATTAGAAGGCCAAATGGGAGACGCATTTGTAGGACTTCAGGCTCGCCTGATGTCCCAGGCTTTACGGAAATTAGCAGGAGTGGTTTCCAAGTCCCGTACGGTAGCTATCTTTATAAACCAGTTGCGCGAAAAAGTAGGGGTTCCCGGTTACGTTAATCCCGAAACTACCCCAGGTGGTAGAGCTTTAAAATTTTATGCTTCCGTCCGGCTAGACGTGCGCAAGGTAGATACCATAAAACAAGGGTCTGAGATCCTCGGCAGCCGTACCAGGGTAAAGGTAGTGAAAAACAAAGTTGCTCCGCCTTTCCGGCAGGCAGAATTTGACATAATTTACGGCCGTGGTATTGATAATGAAGGGTGTCTTTTAGACTTAGGGGTGGAGCTGGGTTTAATCAAAAAGAGTGGTACTTGGTACTCATTAGGAGAAGAACGCTTGGGACAAGGTAGGGAGGCTGCCAAGGAGTATCTGCGCCAGCACCCGGAACTGAGTTCTACTCTGGCTGAAAAAATTAAGCAGAAGGTGCAAAGCGGGGCAGGTTCCCTTTTGCATCCTTGACAGTGTTCAAACTACATACTACAATACCATCGAGGGAAACTGGGTGTTAGGCTGACTACCAAGCCCTTGAAATAGATTTTTATACTCAAGTTTTTGGTATGGCATTGGTAAAAAGTGGTAAAGGGGTACCCTTGCTTTTTAGTAAGGGACGGTAGGCAAGAAGGGCGCGTTCCTAAGTATGCTTGAGAAAAAATGGTAGGATACCTTGCCGGAAGCCGGGTTTCTGCTCGGCTTTATTTTATGTTAAGGGGGTGAGAAGGAGGTGTACGGAATCATAGAAATTATTCTGGTATCAATTGCGGGTATAGCATTAGGCTATGCCGTCCGCAAATATTTGGTGGAAGCAAAACTAGCCTCTGCCCAGAAAACGGCAGTGGCTATTATTGAAGAAGCTAAGAAAGAAGCCGAAGCCAAAAAGCGGGAGGCGTTGCTAGAGGCCAAAGAAGAGGCTCATCGCTTGCGCCATGAGCTAGAGCGAGAAAATAGAGAAAGGAGAAATGAGCTTCAGCGCCTTGAACGGCGTCTTTTGCAAAAGGAAGAAGTGCTGGAACGCAAAGCAGAAAGCCTAGAAAGAAGGGAGGCCAATCTTCACCGGCAAGAAGAGGAAATTCAGCGAATAAAGCAGGAACTAGAGGATCTCAAGCGCCAGCAGGTGGCTGAACTTGAGCGATTGTCAGGATTATCCTCGGAAGAAGCCAAGGTTCTACTCCTAAAAAACGTAGAAGAAGAAGTACGCCATGAGACAGCTATGCTCATAAAGCAGATAGAAGCAGAAGCGAAAGAGGAGGCGGATAAACGAGCTAGAGAGATTATTACCTTGGCTATCCAACGTTGCGCCCCAGAAGTGGTGGCGGAAACCACTGTTTCAGTAGTTAACTTGCCTAGCGACGAAATGAAGGGCCGGATCATAGGACGGGAAGGACGCAATATCCGGACCTTAGAGACCCTAACAGGAGTAGACCTAATTATCGATGATACTCCAGAGGCCGTTATTTTATCGGCGTTTGATCCCATCCGGCGGGAAGTAGCCCGGATTGCTTTAGAGAAACTTATAGCCGATGGCCGTATCCATCCGGCTCGCATAGAAGAGATGGTAGAGAAGGCCCAGAAAGAAGTGGAGCAAAAAATTCGGGAAGAAGGTGAGAGGGCAGCCTTTGAATTAGGCATTCATGGCCTCCACCCGGAGTTGGTAAAGCTTTTGGGGCGGCTTAAGTACCGTACCAGTTACGGACAGAACGTCCTAAAGCACTCTATAGAAGTAGCTCTGCTGGCTGGTGCCATGGCTGCCGAATTAGGAGCAGATGTACAGGTGGCAAAACGTGCGGGGCTGCTCCATGATATAGGTAAGGCTGTAGATTTCGAAGTGGAGGGACCCCATGTAAGCTTAGGGGTTGAAGTAGCTAGAAAATACCGGGAATCTCCTGAGGTGGTCCATGCGATTGCTGCCCACCATGGAGATATTGAACCGCAGAGTATAGAAGCAGGCCTGGTTCAAGCCGCAGACGCTATTTCCGCTGCCCGGCCAGGAGCCAGAAAGGAGACTTTGGAAGCTTATATTAAGAGGTTACAGAAACTAGAGGAGATAGCTGACTCTTTTAGCGGCGTTGAGAAAGCTTATGCGATTCAAGCTGGCCGGGAAATCCGGATAATGGTCAAGCCGGATAAGATTGACGATCTGATGGCTATACGGTTAGCCAGAGAGATTGTTAAGAAAATCGAACAGGAGCTCGAATATCCGGGACAGATCAAGGTTGTTGTTATCCGGGAGACACGGGCTATAGATTATGCCAAATAAGATTTAAGCAGGGAATGCACACTGAACTTTTTGTTGTAAAGCAGGATTTTTCTTATCTATGCCGAACTTACCTTGTGGGAGGCTTTAAGCCTTAAAGGTAGGTGAAGTAACGATGGGCCTGAGATATCAATATGAAGGGGAAATTTCGGACAGCATCGGGCTTTTAATTTCTATCTTGGTCCGTTACCCTGAGGTAGGGACCATCAATTACGATCCTAGCACCCAGGTCCTTAAATTCTCTTTTATGTTGGGAGCCTCCTTAAAGGAAGGGGATCTCAAGGAGTTTTCCCGGCGCTTTACCCAGTCCCTTTCTGTCTACAATTCCCTTGAGGGGCATACGCCCCGGGTTATAAGCTTAAATTATAATTTCTTTGACAGGCTTACTGTTTTGGAGGTTCAACGCGATGTAGAGACTCTCTCCCAAGGCGAGATCGGGTTAATTATGAGCTTAATCCGCCAGGAATTCGAAGATACTTTACTTGCAGAAGCCAACGATAACTTTGGTGAAGAAGAACTGATGGTTCAAGAAGAGATAATAGATCACATGTTAGAAAGTATTAAAGGCGGGGGTGCCCAGAAAAAGCTTATAGCTTTCAGGGAAGAAGGGCGGGTGCTAGTTTTTAACAAGTGAAGGGCCGAGGAGATCTCCACACCCATACTACGGCTTCAGATGGGCAGTTTAAACCCCGGGAATTAGTCCGCCTAGCCAAGGAAAAGGGATTAACTGCTCTCGCTATTACGGACCACGATACGATAGACGGGCTAAAGGAAGCCTTAGAAGCTGGTCGGGATTATAAGGTAGAGGTCATCCCGGGTATAGAGCTGAGTACCGAGTGGGAAGGTCGTGATGTCCACCTATTGGGATATTATGTTGATTTCGAGAAGGACGAACTACGGGAGTTCTTAGTAAGGTTACAAAAAGCCAGGTACCGCCGGGGCCAGGAGATGGTGACCAGACTGCAGGAATTAGGATATAACGTTAGGTGGGACGAAGTAATCCGCTTTGTGAAAGGTAACTCGGTGGGTCGGGTACACGTAGCTCAAGCTTTAGTAGATAAAGGTTTAGTTCCTTCTATAGAGGTGGCCTTTGCCGAGCTTTTAGAACGCGGCCGGCCGGCGTATGTGCCCCGTTATAAACTATTACCGGGAGAGGCTGTAGAGCTTATACGGATTTGGGGGGGTGTGGCGGTCCTGGCCCACCCTGGCCTTATCGGTTGCGATGGAATAATTAGGGAACTAGTGGGCAAGGGCCTTGAGGGGTTAGAAGTTTATTACCCCTTACATGATGTACAAACCACGGAACATTACTTTAACTTAGCCCAAGAGCTAGGGCTCCTTATCACAGGGGGTTCAGATTTTCACGGTACCCAAGATGAAGAACATGCTCAGCTAGGTACAGTGACTGTGGGAGAAAAAGAGATAGACATTCTTAAGGAAAGAGTTAAGAGGAGAAAATGACGAAAAGAGATAGAGATGTGGGGGAGCCTTTTAGCGGAACACGCTTTTGTAGTTTATCTGTGTCCGGGCTTGTCCCGGTTTTTATTTTTGTCTGTAACCTCGACAGGGCAGGAGAGAACATGAGGAAGAACAAGGCTCGTCCCGGTTTTTATTTTTGCTTTTAACGCTCAGGCTAGACTTGCTTCCTTTCTTCTTTTTCGCTATACTGAAGATAAATAAAAGCTCCATATCTTGCTGGATGGGTGCCTTGAAAGGCGTAAAAGGGAATCAGGTGGAAATCCTGAGCGGTCGCGCCACTGTAACCGGGGAGCTTTTCCTTAAAATAAGCCACTGGGTGTTTACACCTGGGAAGGCTAGGGAAAGCGGTGAGCCGGAAGCCAGGAAACCTGCCCATCCAGGTACCGCCGCTTACCCTCGCGTCAAGGGGAAGGGCTGAACTTTTATGTATAGAGAACCCAGCCTCAGGCGAGAGGCTGGGTTTTTTAGTTGAAGCTTAATTTTGGGGTGCAGGAGAGAAAGGCTTAATGCAAAGAGGCAGGCTGGTGCTGGTTACCGGTGGTGTCCGGAGCGGTAAGAGCCGGTTTGCTGAGGAGCTAGCCATAAAGACAGCTCAAGAAGTCATCTATGTTGCTACTGCCAGGATCACTGATGAGGAAATGGCAAGGAGGGTAGCCAAACACAAGGCTAGGAGGCCTGATTATTGGCGTACGGTTGAGGAACCCTGGGATTTAAACCGGGTCTTACGGGAGTGGGGCGAGAAGGGCAGAACTATACTGGTGGATTGTTTGGGAACATATATAACTAATTTGCTATTAGAAAAGGGTATAAATGAAGAAGAGGCGAACCTCGCTTTAAAGGATTTTGCTCGGGTAGCCTGGTCCTCTCCTGCTGACATTATTATAGTGACCAATGAAGTAGGGTGGGGTGTGGTGCCTCCTTATCCTTTAGGCAGGATGTTCCGTGATATTCTGGGTTCGGCTAATCAGGAGATAGCTTATCTGGCGGATGAAGTCTACTTAATGGTCTGCGGTATACCTTTGGAGATAAAAAGTCTTGCGCAGTCCGGATTTGAAAAACTCTTTCTAAAGAAAGGGCAAGCTTAAGAGGAGTGCTTCCTGGTGAGGAAGCTAGTTCAATGTAAGTTTGGTGACACAGTAATTACGGAGGAAAGAAAATAATGAATAAAGGATGGCGGCGGGGATATACCACGGGTACTTGTGCAGCGGCTGCAGCCCGGGCCGCAGTGATGGTTCTTAGAGGGATTTCCCCTCCCGAGGGCAAGATTAGGGTAACTCTACCCCGGGGAGAAGAGGTGGAATTACCCGTTACGGTAAGCCGGGGCGAAAGATGGGCTGAGGCAGTAGTAATTAAGGATGCGGGAGATGATCCGGACATTACCCATGGCGCTGCCATCCATGTGCGGGCCAGGCTAGTGGACAAGGGTATCACCTTACGTGCAGGACCGGGAGTAGGGATAGTCACCAAGCCGGGGCTTCCTATTCCGGTAGGGGAGCCGGCCATCAACCCCGTTCCTCGGGCCATGATTAAGGAAGCTGTAAAGGATTTCCTTCCCCCTGACCTGGGAGTGGAGCTCACCATCAGCATTCCGGGGGGAGAGGAGCTGGCTTGCCGGACTCTTAATCCTAAGCTAGGTATCCAGGGAGGGCTTTCTATTTTAGGTACCACAGGTATAGTAGAGCCTATGTCCGAAGAAGCTTTCCGGGCCTCCCTAATACCCCAGATTGAAGTAGCCCGGGCGGCCGGCCTGGATACCCTGGTGCTTACCCCTGGGCGGCAGGGCCAACGCCAGGCCGTGGAAAACTATAACATACCGGCTGAAGCGGTGATCCTAACGAGCAATTTTATAGGGTTTATTGCTGAAGCCTGTGTTGAGCGGCATATGAAGCGTCTCCTTTTATGGGGATATATAGGTAAATTAGTGAAGGTGGCAGGAGGGATCTTCCATACCCATAGCCGCCTGGCTGATGCCCGCCGGGAGATAGTAGGGGTTTGGGCGGCGGCCTGGGGCGCCCCGCCGAGAGTGGTTAAGGCGGTGTTAGAGGCTAACACAGTGGAAACTGTACTTACTATTTTGGAGGAGGCTTGGGGAAGGGAATTTTGCCGGACATTTTGGAATCATATGGCAGGACTGGCCAGCAGTAGACTTAAGGAACGTCTGCAGGATAAAGTCGAAGTAGGGACAGCTTTTCTAAACCTTAAGGGACAGATCGTCGGCTGGGATGAAAAAGCGCGCCAGATTTTGGGGGAATGGGGTTATGACACAAAACAGGGGGAGTTGGCTTAAGGTTATAGGTATAGGGCCGGGGCACCCTTCCTGGCTTACCCCTGCGGCTTATGAGGCGGTAGCTCAAGCTGAGATCCTGGTTGGAGGGCGTAGGGCTTTAGCGCTTTTTGCTTTCCTAGAACGGGAGAAAAGGGTGATAAATGGGGATCTGGAAAGTCTCCGACGCTTTTTAGAGAGCGTACGGGGGCGGCCGACGGCAGTACTGGTTTCTGGAGACCCAGGGCTGTATAGCCTTTTGGGATGGCTAAAGCGGCATTTTCCGGGAGAAGAAATCATGGTAATACCCGGCATTAGCTCTGTGCAGTTAGCTTTTGCCCGCTTAGGCCGCGGCTGGGAAGAGGCTATTATTTTAAGCCTGCATGGGAGACCTTTAAGCCTTTTAGATCCTTACCTAAAGGAGTTGGCCCAAGAGAAGGTATTGCTGACCCTTCTAACTGGGGGTAACAATACGCCTTCTAAGGTAGGCGAATACTTAACCTCTCAAGGCCTAGGAAAAGTAAACCTTTGGGTGGGGGCTGAGCTAGGCGGCCCGGAAGAACGTATAGAGTATCTTTTGGCAGAGGATCTGGCCCGCTCTGACTTTCCTCAAGCAGCGGTGATTATCGGTGGGTATAGGAGACGGTAGATGGCCCTACATAACTCCAGGTATTCCCGATGAGCTATTCCAAAGGCGGGAAGTACCCTTGACCAAAGAAGAGGTCCGGGTATTGACCTTGGCTAAAGCCCGCCTGGCTCCTGGCCAAACCGTATATGACATAGGCTCAGGGACAGGAACCATAACTGTAGAGGCCGCCCGGTTGGTCTCTCCTGGAATCGTATATGCCGTAGATAAAGACGAAGAAGCCCTCAGACTTACTCGTATTAACGTGGACTCCTTCGGTCTAACCAATGTGGTATACCTAGCTGGGGAGGCGCCAGGAGCTTTAGCCGGGTTACCACCTGCTGATCGCATATTTATCGGGGGGAGCGGGGGAAATCTTAAGGAAGTTTTACATCAGTCTTTAAGCCAGTTAAAGCCTAAAGGGATTATAGTTATTAATGCGGTGACCCTGGATACCTTATGGGAAGCTGTAAATTTCGGACGGGAAAAGGGGCTAAAAACTACTGCTATAGCTTTGAACGTGGCTAGGCTAGAGAAGATAGGCCAGCGAGAGATTTTCCGGGCCCTTAATCCGGTATATATTATCCAGTTACAATCTTGAGCCGGGCCGTAAGAAGTAAGACAAAATTAAGATTAGGAGGAGAAAAGTTTTGATAGGGAAACTTTACGGAGTAGGGGTGGGACCTGGAGATCCCGAGCTTCTTACACTTAAGGCGCGCCGCATAATAGAGGAAGTGCCTGTGGTGGCAGTGCCTGTCTCCCAGCGGGGGGAGGAGAGCTTGGCCCTCAAAGTAGTAAAACCTTTCCTGCGGCCCCAGCAGGAGATCCTTTCTCTTTTTATGCCTATGAGCCGGGACCGTAGGTATCTAGAACGATCTTGGGAGGCCGCCGCTCACCAGTTGTTAAATAAGCTTTACGAGGGTAAAGATGTGGCCTTTTTAACCTTAGGAGATGCTAGCCTTTATAGTACCTACAGCTACCTTATGGAGAAAGCCCGGGAGATGAACCCGGAATTAAAAATAGAGACTGTGCCTGGTATTACTTCCTTTTGTGCTGCGGCGGCTAGACTTAACTTGCCCTTAGCTAAGGGGGACGAGCCCTTAGCCATCATACCTGTAGTGGAAGAGGATGTGGCTACTTTAAGGGAATGGCTTGCCCAATTTCCCAATCTGGTCCTTATGAAAGTAGCCCGGAGGTACGAGGAAATCGTAGGTCTTTTAGCCGAAGCAGGGGTCCTTAATAGTTCAGTTCTAGCTACACGTTGCGGCCTGGAAGGCGAGCGGTTTTCCTGGGATCTGGAAGCTGACCTGGGCCAGCGGCATGACTACTTGTCCCTTATTCTTGTACATAAAGGGAGGAATATAAAATGAAGGTTTATTTCATAGGAGCAGGACCCGGGGATCCCGAACTCATAACGGTGAAGGGGCAACGCCTTTTAAGGGAAGCGGAGGTTGTAATCTATGCTGGCTCTTTAGTAAACCCTGCCCTGCTGAGCTGGGCGCGGCTCGAGGCTCATATTTATGATAGTTCTTCTTTAACTTTAGAAGAGATTATAGATCTTATGGAAAAAGCTGTAAGAAGAGGACAAAAGGTGGCCCGGCTTCATACAGGGGATACCTCCCTTTATAGCGCAATACAAGAACAGATAGATGCCTTAGAAGCCCGCGGTATCCCCTATGAGATCGTTCCCGGGGTTAGTTCCTTCTCTGCAGCAGCAGCGGCGATCAGAAAAGAATTTACCTTACCAGGGCAGAGCCAGACCCTTATTTTAACCCGCAGGGCAGGGAGGACTCCCGTGCCGGAAGCTGAGAATCTTGCGGCTTTAAGCCTCCACCAGGCTAGCTTATGTTTGTTCTTAAGCGCCCATTGTTTAAAAGAGGCTGCCCAGGAACTGGCCACCGGATATGGCTTGGAAGCTCCGGCTGCGCTAGTTTACAAAGCCTCCTGGCCTGAAGAGAGGATTTTATACGGGAGTTTGGCCGATATCGCTGACCTTGCTCAGAAGGAGGGCATAGAGCACACGGCCTTACTTCTGGTGGGGGATTTTCTCCGAGGAAGGGGCCAGCGTTCCCGCCTATATCATCCCGCATTTTCCCACGGTTTCCGGAGGAAAAAGGATGAAGCTAGCCATCATCACCTTGACGAAACAGGGCCTTAAGACAGCACGGAGGATAGCCTTTTTATATAAAGGGGAAGCCCATATTTATACTCCTTTAGCCTTACTAGAGGAAGTCTCTTCAAAGGATGCAGCCTTAAACCTTGAGGAAGAAGGGATTATATTCCCCTTAAAGCAGCCTTTAAAATATTCTTGTGGCCAGCTTTGGAAGAATTACCAGGGCCTTATCTTTATCATGGCTACAGGAATAGTAGTACGGTGTCTCGCTCCTTATCTACAGGATAAGAAGAAGGACCCTGCAGTTGTGGTATTAGATGAGAAGGGAGAATATGCCATAAGCCTTTTATCTGGCCACCTAGGGGGGGCTAATAGATTGGCCCGGGAGATAGCCCATTTCCTGGGAGGGAAAGCAGTTATCACTACATCTAGTGACATCCAGGGTCTTCCAGCTTTAGATGTGGTGGCTAAAGAATTAGGGTTCAAGGTTACCCCCGAAGGAAGGTTTGCCCAGGTTATGGGGGCGCTGGTCAATGGTAAGAGAATGGGTATCTGGGCAGAAGAACCCTGGCAAGAAAGGTTGGAAAAGGAGCTTAAAGGTTTAAAGGTTGAGCCCTGGTCTAAGTATCAAGGTCCAGAAGGGTGGGAGGCAGGGATACTCGTTACTTCAAGGAGAGAAAAACTTCCTCCTGGACCTTGGGTTTTCTGGCGGCCTCAGGAGCTGGTAGCAGGGGTGGGCTGCCGTAAAGGGATAGACTATAAGTCTATCCTTAGGGCCTTAGGGGTAGCCTTCAAAACAGCCGGCCGCAGCCTATTAAGCCTTAAGGCTTTGGCTACCTGGGAGTTTAAGGCGAAAGAAGAAGGGCTAATAATTGTAGCCCAAAAATTTAATGTACCCTTGTTAAGTTTTTCTAAGGATGAGCTCCTAAAGGTTTGGGAAGAGTACCCTGGTTTATCCTATTCTCCCCTAGCTCAAGAGAAATTAGGACTAGGTGGTGTTTGCGAGCCGGCAGCGCTGTTAGGAGCAAGGAAGGGGGAGCTCATATGCAAGAAGATAGCCCTAAACGGGGTAACCGTAGCCTTGGCCAGGGCCACATATCTATAGTGGGGTTGGGCCCTGGAGGACCGCAAGATATGACACCCCGGGCCACAGAAGCTTTAGCCCAGGCCGAGGTTGTGGTAGGCTACCGTCCCTATGTAGCTCTCCTGGGAGAGATGACTACTTCCAAAGAGGTTGTGGCTACAGGGATGACAAAAGAAGTGGAGCGGTGCCAGGAAGCTGTGCGGCGAGCAGCCCGAGGGCAAAAGGTAGCAGTGGTTTCTAGCGGGGATGCGGGGATTTACGGAATGGCGGGGCTGGTTCTGCAGATCCTTCATCAGGAAGGCCAGGACAGAACCATAGAGGTGGAAATAGTCCCAGGGGTGACCGCGGCCACGGCGGCAGCCGCGGCCTTGGGAGCTCCCCTTATGCATGATTTTGCTGTTATCAGTTTGAGCGACCGCTTGACTCCGTGGGAGACCATCGCCCGGCGCCTGAGCTTGGCCGCCCAAGGTGATTTTGTAATTGTTCTTTATAACCCTAAAAGTCAAAGCCGCACCTGGCAGCTCAGCCGGGCTCAAGAGATCATATTACAGTATCGCTCTCCAGCTACACCGGTAGGGGTTGTCCGTAGAGCTGGACGTCCCGGCCAGCAAGTATGGATCTCTGATCTCGCTTCTTTTTTAAGCCTCCCCGTGGATATGTTATCTACAGTCATTATAGGGAATAGTCAAACGCAAATTTTAGGGAAATGGATGGTTACCCCTAGGGGGTACGAACTATGATCTTAGTTTTAAGCGGGACATCTGATGGGAACAGGCTTATCCGGGAGCTGGCAAACTTAGGTTACCGGGTGCTGGCTACGGCCGTTACCCCTTATGGTGCTTATCTAGCCAGGGAGGCCGGAGCTTTAGAAGTATATCAAGGAGAGCTTGATAAAACATCCTTTAAGGAGCTAGTCCAAAGGGAGAAAGTGGAGGCCGTGATAGATGCTACCCACCCTTACGCGGAGAAGATAACCTCCATAGCACAGGAGGTAGCTGAAGATATAGATATCCCTTACTTCCGCCTCCGCCGGGAATTCGCCCCTGTACCCCCACATCCTTTGGTTAATATGGCCTCAGACTGGGAAGAAGCTGCCGAAGCTGCAGCCCGGGCCCGGGGCAATACCGTATTTTTGGCCATCGGATCCCGCCGTTTAGAGGTTTTTGCTAATCATGAGGGTTTACGGAAGAAACGCTTAGTAGCACGTATTTTACCTGACCGGGATTCTTTAGAGAAGTGTCTTAAACTCGGGTTCTGGCCCCGGGATATTATCGCCCTACAAGGACCCTTTAGCTATGAGTTAAATTTAGCCCTTTTTCGTGAGTATAAGGCCGAAGTCTTGGTGACTAAGGATAGTGGCCATACGGGGGGCTTTTTAGAAAAGATCCAGGCGGCTATAGATTTAGGGTTAGAAGTTATACTTTTAAGACGCCCTCTAGAACCCCCGGGTTTAAGGCTTGAGGAGATCTTGGAGGTTTTAAACCGAACTTTCAAGAACGGTGCGGTTATAAGCTAGCCTAAGTATGTAAGCCGGTTTTAAATTATGCTCAAATACTTGTTACGTTAAAAGGATTTTAAGGAGGAAGAACCGATGGAGAGCAAGGTTATCCTTTTGGGCCATGGAAGTCGCATACCCGAAGCTAACGAACACTTGCAAAAGCTCGCTTCCCAAGTGGGCGAGCTTTTAGGAGGGCTTCCGGTGGACGCCTGTTATATGATGAGGGCCCGGCCCGATCTAGCGGAAGGGGTAGCCCGGGCGGTGGAGGAAGGGGCTAAGAGAATTGTAGTGGTACCCATGTTTTTCTGTAACGGGCTCCACGTACAAAGAGATATACCCGAACAAATAGAGAAGCTGCGGGCCACCTATCCCCAGGTAGAGTTTATCTATGCCGCTAATTTAGGGGCTGATCGCAGGATCGCGGAGATTATAGTAGAGCGCATCCAGGAGGTGGCACCGGGTGAATTTTTTACGAGACCCTCAAGCTATTGAGGAAAAAAGCCGGGCTATTATTTCCGCCCATCTTAAAGGTAATTTTAGCCCCCAGGAAAAACAGGTGCTCATCCGTATAATCCATGCTACCGGGGACTTAAGCTACGCCAGCTTAACCGTTATCCACCCGGAGCTAGTGCCCGAAGCTTTGAAGGCCCTGCGCCAGGGAGCAGCCATAATAACAGATGTGGAAATGGTTAGAAGCGGTATAGACGCTTCTTTAGCGGCTAAAGGCAGGTGCCCTATAATATGCGCTATACGGGAAGAAGAGGTTATAAAGAGGGCCGCGGCAAGATCGGAAACCCGGGCTATGGTGGCCATGGAGTACCTGGCGTCTCAAATGTGGGGTTCCGTGGTAGCCATCGGTAATGCGCCGACCGCCTTGTTCCGTCTCCTAGAGCTCATAGAGAGCGGGCAAACCCGGCCGGCGGTCATTATCGGGACGCCGGTGGGTTTTGTGGGAGCTTCCGAGGCTAAAGAAGCCTTAGAGAAAAGCTCCGTACCTTTCCTGACTGTCCGCGGATCCAAGGGCGGAAGTACAGTAGCTACCGCGGCTGTCAATGCCCTCTTGCATTTGGCTTTTAAAGGGGGTGTCGGGGCTGAAGGCTAAAAATATTATGCTTCAGGGGACTAGTTCCCATGTAGGCAAAAGCGTGCTAGCCGCAGCCCTCTGCCGGATATTCTACCGGGCCGGGTATAAAGTCGCCCCCTTCAAAGCTCAAAATATGGCCAATAATTCCTACGTTACCGCAGACGGTGGTGAGATGGGACGGGCTCAGGTGGTACAGGCCTGGGCAGCGGGGGTAGAGCCGCGGGTGGAGATGAATCCTGTATTGCTTAAGCCCACTGGCCACTCTTGTTCTCAAGTTATAGTTATGGGCCGGCCGGTAGGAAATTTAGGGGCCAAGGAATACCATAAGGGATTTGCCCAGAGCTTGCTTGACATAGTAGCCCAGGCTTATGCTACCCTGGCAGCGGAGTTTGAGATCATAGTTATCGAGGGAGCAGGGAGCCCGGCAGAGGTAAATTTGAAGGACCAGGAGATAGCCAATATGAGGATTGCTAAGATGGTAGGAGCCCCTGTTTTGCTTGTTACTGATATAGATCGGGGAGGGGCGCTGGCCTCGGTGGTGGGCACCTTAGAACTCCTGGAACCGGATGAGCGAGCTTTAGTGGCGGGCATCATAATTAACAAATTCAGGGGCGATCTCTCCCTCCTTAAGCCCGCTTTAGATTTCCTGGAGAAAAAAACAGGAAAACCTGTGTTAGGCGTAATACCTTATCTTCCGGGGTCCAGTTTACCTGAAGAGGATTCTGTGGCCTTGGAAGAACGGTACCGGAATACCCCAGATCCAGCAGGGGAGCTAGATATAGCTATAGTTCTCCTCCCTCACATTTCTAACTTTACCGATTTCGATGCTTTAGAGAGGGAACCTGGTGTAAGGGTACGCTATGTGGAGGTATCTAAATCTTTAGGCCGACCAGATCTTGTAATTCTACCGGGGAGCAAAAACACTATTGAAGACCTACTTTTATTAAAGCAATATGGCCGGGATAAAGAGATCATCAGGCTAGCTCGGCAAGGGACGCCGGTAGTAGGTATATGCGGCGGTTTTCAGATGTTGGGCGAGTTAATCCGGGACCCCTTTATGGTAGAAAGCAGCACTCCGGAAGTAGAAGGGTTAAGATTATTACCTATGATTACTACTTTTAGGCAAGAGAAGGCCACGTATTTAGTGGAAGCGGAGGTGGCTGGGCTAGGGCCTTTATGGGGCTTAACTAATTGCGGAACGTTAAAGGGTTATGAGATCCATATGGGTGTTAGTGAAAAAACTGCGGAGGCTCTTCCTGCCTTTTATATAAAGAGAAGGGGAAGAGAGGCTGTCGAGATACAAGATGGTGCTGTATCTATAGACGGGCATATCTGGGGTACTTATATCCACGGTATTTTCGATAACGACGGTTTCCGGCAAAGGTTTGTAGAAAATCTCCGCTGTAGGCGGGGGCTAAAACCCGTGGAAGATTCATATAGGCGGGAATTTAAAGCCGAGCAAGAAGAAAGATTAGAGGAATTGGCCAGGACAGTGGCCTCCCATCTCGATTTAGAAAAACTAGGCCAGATTATGGGTTTAGAACGACCCTTGGCAGGTGGGTGGTTTGCCTCTTAGCTTGGAAGTTTTTTTATTAGCCCTGCTTATGGACGCGATCATAGGCGATCCCCGCTGGTTGATCCATCCTACCCAGGTGATGGGCTTAAGTGTAGTTACGCTGGAGAGGTTACTTTGGCCCTTGGCCAGAACCCCCCGCCTTAAGTATCTGGCGGGGATGATTATAGAGGTTATAATTGTGGGATTAAGCTGGCTTCTGACCAAAGTATTGATTACATTAGGCTATAAGCTTGGCTGGCTATGGGGTTTTCTTTTGAGCGCATGGTTACTTTCTACTACTGTTGCTGCTCGAGGATTATGTTCAGCAGCTTGGGAGATAGCCTCTTGTTTGAAACGGGGGGATTTACCGGCTGCGCGGCGCAAGGTAGCTATGCTGGTGGGCCGGGATACTGAGTGGATGGAGGAAAGTGAGGTAGCCCGGGCAGCTATTGAAAGCATAGCCGAAAATGCAAGTGACGGTATTTTAGCTCCCCTTTTTTACGCTCTGGTGGGCGGGGTACCTTTAGCCATGGCCTACCGGGCTATAAATACCTTGGATTCCATGTTGGGGTATAAAAATGAGCGCTACCTTTATTTCGGCCGCGCCGCAGCCCGGGTAGATGATTTAGCTAACTTTATACCCGCTCGCCTTACAGGAGTCTTTCTTTGTCTGGCCGCTTTGCTAGAGGGTAAGGCGGGGGAGGCTTGGCGGGTATTATGGCGGGATGGGAGCCGCCATCCCAGCCCCAACAGCGGGTATCCGGAGGCGGCCATGGCTGGCGCCTTGGGAGTGCGCTTGGGTGGCCTTAATTACTACCAGGGAAGACCTGAGATGCGTCCCTTTATAGGCCAGGGCGGAGCGGAGCCGGAGGCGGCTCATATATATAAAGCAGTAAACCTAGTAATTATAGCTTATCTATTATTCGTCATAGCTTCTAGTTTGGTTTTGCTGATGGTAGGAAGATATTAAGTAAGTTAGGAAGAAAAACGCAAGATAATTTTATGGTCTGACCGTTGTAGCTAGTGATTGGAAAAGCATTAGTAGGAAAAAAGCCTGTGTGCGATGATTAATATTGGAGAATTAGAGGTGAAAAAATGATTTTACCCCGCCTTGTTATAGCCGGGATAAAAAGCGGTGTAGGTAAAACGAGCATCGCCACGGGCCTCATGGCAGCCTTGGCTCGTAAGGGTTTACGGGTCCAGGGTTTCAAGGTGGGACCCGACTATATTGACCCCGGTTTCCATACGGTAGCCACCGGTCGCCCTTCCCGGAATCTGGATACTTTTCTAGTGCCGCGGGAAAGGATCCTCGAGCTTTTTTTACGCGCATCTCAGGGTTGCGACTTGGCTATTGTGGAAGGGGTTATGGGCTTATATGATGGCCGCTTGGGGGATGGATCAAGCAGTACGGCAGAAATAGCCAAGCTTCTTAAGGCTCCTGTGCTTTTGGTGGTAGATGTAACTTCCATAGGACAGAGCGCGGCAGCTTTAGTTTTGGGTTTCTGTAAGTTAGACCCTGAGATAAACATAGCTGGCGTAATACTAAACCGTATATCTAGCCCCAGACATTTGGAGCTGGTACGGGGCCCCATTGAGAAGGCCACAGGTGTGCGAGTTGTGGGGTGGATCGGTAAGGGGGCTTTACCTGCCTTACCCTCCCGGCATTTAGGCCTTGTGCCGGCCTTGGAGCAGGAGGACATAAAAGAGGATATAGAGCGGCTAGGTTTGGCTTTAGAAGCAAGCTTAAACTTAGAAGAAATCCTTAAAATAGCAAGGCGTGCAGGGCCTTTGCCCAAGCCTTTAGAAACCGTTTTTCCTTTCAAGGCTCCTGCTTTTAAAGTTCCCATTGGTCTTGCCTGGGATAAAGCCTTTAACTTTTATTATCAAGACGGGCTGGATTATCTCTCCGCCCTGGGGGTAGAATGGGTACCCTTTAGCCCTTTAAAGGAAGAGAAGCTCCCGGAGGGGATCGCCGGCTTAGTTATCGGATGCGGGTTTCCGGAGATATTTCTACCGGAACTATCTTCCAACAAGAGAATGCTTCGGTTAGTCTCCCAAGCAGCCGCCCAAGGCCTTCCCCTTTATGCTGAATGCGGAGGGTTGATGTACCTTAGCCGGGGGCTCCGGGACCATAACGGTCGGTATTGGTCCCTGGCAGGTGTGATACCAGCCCTTTGCCGTATGGAGGGACGGCTGGCCGGTATGGGTTACCGGCAGGCCAGGGCTTTAAGACATACTCTCTATACTCGCCCGGGGGAGAGAGTGCGCGGGCACGAATTTCATTATTCCCGCCTGCAGCCCTTACAGACTTTCTTCCCTTGGGCCTATAGCTGGTCAGGTACAGCGAATAACGTCCTTGATGGCTATGCCTTTCATAACATCTTGGCCTCTTATCTCCACCTCCACTGGGTGGGTAATCCCAAGCTGGCCCAAAGGTTTGTAGAAGCTTGCCGGCGGTATCAGAAAAAGAAATTAATTTAAGAGGGAAATAAAATGCGAGCTACTGCTTATGTTCCCGGGTCCTGCGGAGAACTGGTACAGGGGCTTTTGGGGGAAAGCTATTTTTTGATAACCTGCCCCATCGATAAGGGTTCCCAGGTTACGGTAACCCTGGAAAGGGGCAAAGATTACTTAAAGGGACCGGCCGGGCGTAACAAAGCTTTGCACGCTGTCCGTCTAACTTTGGAATTCTTAAGGATAAGGGCTGGCGCCCTGGTAGAAATAGAGAATCCCCTTCCGGTGGGTAAAGGGTTAGCTAGCAGCACGGCCGATGTAGCCGCTGCTGCTGTGGCCACTGCTTTGGCCGCCGGCCGGGAACTGACTTTAGGAGAGCTGGCCAGGATTGTAGTACAGGTAGAGCCCAGCGATGGTGTATTCCTCCCTGGTATCTCCCTTTTTGAGCACGTATCTGGTAAACGGTGGGAATACCTAGGGGAGCCTCCTCCTTTGGATATCCTTATAGTAGATCTAGGAGGGGCTGTAGATACCCTGGCTTTCAACCGTCGGCCGGATCTTTGGGAGCTCAACCGGGCTAAAGAAAAATGGGTCAGGGAAGCCACAAGATTAGTGAAAGAGGGGCTCTCCCAGGGTAATGCTGCTCTTATAGCGCGTGGCGCTACCTTAAGCGCCTGGGCCAATCAAAGGATCTTGCCCAAGGAAGAATTACCGGTTATCTTTGATATAGCCCTTTCCAGCGGGGCTTTAGGGATAAATATAGCCCACAGCGGGACTGTAGTGGGGATCTTATACGAACCGGGGACCGTAGATCAGAAAAAATTGAAGGCCCTCTTAAAGGAGCGATATCCCTTTCTTAGCCTACTGCCCGCCAGGGTAGTTAGCGGGGGGGTGAAGGTTGGAAAGCAGAACCTTTTCCTCCCTCCACGGGGGGAACTGGCAGGAAGTCCGGCAGAAGTACGGGTGGGAACCAGGTGAGCTTCTGGATTTTAGTGCCAACATTAATCCCTGGGGTCCCCCAGCTTGTGTCCTGGAAACCCTGGCTAAAAATCTGGAGGCAGTCCGGCGCTATCCGGACCCAAGCAATTTGGAGCTTAAAAGATCCTTGGCCACCTACTTGGGTGTTCAGACAGATAATTTATTAGTAGGGAACGGGGCCACGGAAATTATCTATTCCCTCTGTTTTTTGCTTAGGCCTAGAATCGTGTTGGTACCTCAGCCCACCTTTTCAGAGTATGCCCGGGCAGCTGAAGCTGCCGGAGCACAGGTGATCCTTTGTCCCTTATCGCCTACCCAAGGGTTTAGGCTCGATGTGGAAGCTTACTGCCGCTTGCTAGAGCAAGCCGATATGGCTTTCTTATGTAATCCCAACAACCCCACTGGAAATTTGTTCCCCTACGATACCCTCTACCATATATGGCAAGAAAGCCGGCGGCGGGGTGTTTGGCTGATAGTAGATGAATCTTTCTTAGACTTTGTAGAAAACTGGCCAGAGCTCTCCTTAGTCCAGGTGGCGGCTAGAGAAGAGAAGCTTATAATATTGCGTTCCCTTACCAAATTTTTTGCCCTGCCGGGCCTAAGGTTAGGAGCCGGTATAGCCGCACCAAGTATCATTAAATACCTGGAAGAAAGATCTGATCCTTGGAGGGTGAACATTCTAGCCCAGCTGGCCGGCGCCGTAGCGGTAAAGGATAGAGAGTACCAGATACGTACCTGGAAATTGCTTAAGGGGGAAAGGGCTTATCTTTTTGAGGGCCTGGCTTTTCTGCCTGGCCTTCGCCCCTACAGATCAGAAGCCAATTTTATCCTAGTAGATATTGGTTTGAGCGGTTGGAAATCAGGGGAGTTGACTGAAGCTTTAGCCCAGCACAAGGTATTGGTGAGGGATTGTTCCAATTTTCCAGGGCTTGAAGGAGGATATATCCGGGTAGCTGTGAAAGAACGGGAGTCCAATACTATTTTACTAAGGCTTTTAAAAAACCTTCTTACAGGGGAAAGGTTATGAAAGGGAATACGCGTATTTATTTAATCCGGCACGGGGAGACAACATGGAATGAAGCTGGCCGCTACCAGGGACATCGAGATGTTGAGCTGAGTCCCCGGGGGCTTAAGCAGGCCATACTTCTAAGGGAACGTTTACAAAGAGAAAACATAAAGGCAGTTTACGCTAGCGATCTAAGGCGGGCTCGAGAGACAGCTAATATCATAGCTCAAGCCCATGGACTCATGGTAAAGGAACTCCCTTCCTTCAGGGAACTCAATTTCGGTCTTTGGGAAGGCCTAACATACCAGGAGATCGCCAGCCAGTACCCTGAGGAATGGAAGAAGTGGCTGGCTGACCCAGGTAATATCCGGGTACCTGGGGGAGAAAGCTACCTAGAGCTCCAGGAGAGGGTATACGGAACCCTGCAAAAAATAGTTGCTCAACATCCCGGAGAAAACTTGGCCATAGTTGCCCATGGTGGCCCCTTGCGTGTGATTATTTGTCAAGTGCTTGGGCTGGGGCTTGGAGGGCTATGGCGCTTTCGGATAGACAATGGTAGTATAAGTGTTCTAGACTATTACGAAGGCCAATATATCTTAGGTTCCCTTAATGACATATGTCACCTATGTGATCAGTTTCGTATAAGACGCTTATGCCGCCCTGACGGCACCAGTAGGAGAATGAAAATGGCAAAGAGTGCATTTTCGTGGTAGGAGTTAAAGCAACAAATATATAAGAAAGGCGTCGACCCGGAGAAAGATCGGTTTTTGCAGAAGCTATTTTAAGAAAAACTTGACAAGTAAACTATAAGATGATATGATACAAGTGAAAGAAGTAACACGGTATAAAGGTGAAAAGAGTCCCTTAAAGGTAGAAAAAGAAATACCCTTAAAAGTAAATATAAAAAACAAGCCATTTTGTTTGCAAGTGAGTAAGGAAAACTTACTCACAAGACGCAAACAGGACCTGGCTTAGGGTATAAAGTATATACTCTAAGGAGAGGTCCTTATTTAATTTATAAAAACGAATAAATGGGGGTGAAAGGGGGCAATAATTAATTTGAAACCAAGGGGGGTGCTTGGTTACGGGCGAAGAGCGAGAAGAAACCCTCCTAATAACAGGCTATGCAAGATTACCCTCCACTATAACAGCTTATCGGCTTTACGAAGTAGTTGGGATTGCCGTAGAAGTAAGACCTAGCGACGGAGAAATAATAGATGTAGACTGCAGTCTAGCTACTAGCGTGGCCAGAAGATTTGTGAGAGAAATAGCGATAGGGTACAAGCTTAGCGATGGTATAGAGGGGTTAGTAGAAAAAATAGAAAGGCGTTATTGGGGTAGTGCTCGAAAAGCAATTATTATGGCATTTAGGGTTATCTATGAGAAATTTGTAGCTTATAAGCAAGGTAGAACCTTTGACCAAATGGAGAAAAGATAAAAATTAGCCATTTTGTTTGCAGGTGAGTAAGTCGTCCTTACTCACACAACGCAAGCAAGACCTGGCTTACATAAGTAACTAATAAAGCCAGGTCTTTTGTTTTGGAACGGAGGGGAAGTACATGGAAGAACCTCGTATTCGATGTCCAGAACTACTTAAAAAAGTTATATCAGCCGCTGAAGCAGCCGAATTAATTAAAGATGGTATGACCGTCGGAACGAGTGGCTTTACTCCTGCTGGGTATCCCAAAGCTGTACCGTTGGCTTTAGCGGAGAGAGCTAAAAAAGAAAAAATAAAGATTAATCTTTGGACGGGAGCTTCTGTAGGTGATGAACTAGATGGTGCCCTGGCTCGAGCGGGAGTAATAGCTAAAAGGCTGCCGTATCAAACCAATGAATCTATACGTGATGCCATCAATAGGCGAGAGGTACAGTATACTGATATACACTTGAGCCAGGTAGCCCAGCAAGCGCGATATGGTTTCTTAGGGCATTTAGATATTGCTATAATAGAAGCGGTAGCTATAACCCCTGAGGGATACCTAATTCCTAGTACTTCTGTAGGAAACACTCCCACTTTTGTACAATTAGCAGAAAAGGTTATTGTGGAAATTAATACCAGCCAACCTCTTGAACTTGAAGGTATGCACGATATTTACATCCCTGCCGACCCTCCCAAACGTAAACCTATCCCCTTGACCAGAGTCGACGAGCGTATTGGTACCCCTTACATTCCGTGCGATCCGGATAAAATCATAGCCATAGTTTTTACGGATATCCCGGATAATGTTCGTCCCTTGGCTCCGGTAGATGCCATCAGCAAACAGATGGCAGAAAACCTCATCGAGTTTTTTAAACAGGAAATAAAAGCTGGGCGCTTGCCTGAAAATCTTTTGCCGTTGCAATCAGGTGTGGGTAGTGTAGCTAATGCAGTACTAGCAGGATTAGCCCAATCAGATTTTACAAATTTGGAATTTTATTCCGAAGTCATTCAAGATTCTGTGTTCGATTTGCTCGACGCAGGTAAGATGCGTTTTGTTTCGGGTACCTCTATTACTCCTTCTGAAGCAGGATTAAAGCGCTTCTATGAAAATATTAAAACTTACCGTCAGAAAATTATTTTACGGCCTCAAGAAATAAGCAATAATCCGGAAGTGATCAGGCGATTAGGTGTTATTGCTATGAACACAGCCATTGAAGTAGACATTTATGGTAATGTTAATTCTACCCATATTATGGGAACCCGCATGATGAATGGTATTGGAGGATCTGGTGACTTTTCTCGTTCAGCCTACCTCTCTATCTTTGCCACTCCTTCCACAGCGAAAAATGGAGCTATATCTTGCATTGTGCCTATGGTGTCTCATATTGATCATACTGAGCATGAGGTGCATGTAATTGTTACTGAATGGGGAGTAGCAGATTTACGGAATAAATGTCCTGTAGAAAGAGCCCAGGAAATAATTAACAAATGTGCCCATCCTGATTATAGACCGTTACTAAAAGAATATCTGGACAAAGCTTTACAAAAAGGAGGGCATACGCCTCATTGCCTTGAAGAGGCTTTGTCTTGGCATATCCGTTTTGGAACGAATGGCCATATGATGCCGGGAGATAGGTTTTCATACGTGCCGGCAAAGTAAAAACTAAAGAAAGGGTGATTTGAACGTGCTAAAGGAAGAAGTCTTACAAGCTATACGTACGGCTAAGAACGCTTGGGAGACACAAAAGGTTCAAAAGGCTTTAGCCAAACAGCCGGAACGTCATGAGGAGTTTGTTACAGGTTCGGGTTATCCGGTAGAGCGCTTATACACACCGGTGGAAATAGAAGATTTTGATTACCTGCGTGATCTTGGTTTTCCCGGTGAATATCCTTTTACTCGTGGCGTGCAGCCGACCATGTACCGTGGCCGCTTCTGGACCATGCGGCAATATGCAGGTTTTGGGACAGCAGAAGAATCCAATCAGCGCTACAAATTTCTACTTTCCCAAGGCCAGACAGGGTTAAGCGTAGCCTTTGATCTTCCTACCCAAATAGGTTACGACTCCGATCATCCCATGGCTGAAGGGGAAGTGGGGAAAGTAGGGGTAGCCATTGATTCCTTGGCGGATATGGAGATTCTCTTTAACGAGATACCCTTAGATAAAGTAAGCACCTCCATGACCATCAACGCACCCGCTGCTATTCTATTATGTATGTACATGGCTGTAGCCGAAAAACAAGGAGTACCTTTTAATAAGTTGCGCGGCACTATTCAAAACGACATCCTAAAGGAATATGCTGCGCGGGGTACCTACATTTTCCCGCCCGAACCGTCCATGAGGCTAATCACTGATATCTTTGCTTTCTGCTCCAAGGAACTTCCTGAATGGAATACCATAAGTATTAGCGGCTATCATATACGGGAAGCTGGTGCTACTGCAGCACAGGAGATAGCCTTTACGCTTGCGGATGCTATCGCGTATGTAGAAGCCGCCCTTAAGGCAGGGCTACAGGTAGATGAATTTGCCCCGAGGCTTTCCTTCTTCTTCAATGCTCATAACGACTTCTTCGAGGAAATAGCCAAATTCCGTGCTGCTCGCCGTCTATGGGCTAAGATCATGAAAGAACGCTTTGGGGCAAAAGATCCGCGCTCTATGATGTTACGTTTCCACACCCAGACAGCCGGTTGTACCTTAACTGCACAACAACCCATGAATAATATTGTGCGGGTGGCTATTCAGGCTCTGGCGGCAGTACTGGGTGGCACTCAGTCCCTGCATACCAATTCCTATGATGAGGCGCTGGCCTTACCTTGTGAAGAGGCAGTACGGATAGCCTTGCGCACCCAGCAGATCATCGCCTATGAAAGCGGCGTTGCTGACACTATAGATCCTTTAGGAGGTTCTTATTATGTCGAGGCGCTGACTAACCGGTTGGAGAAAGAAGCTCAAGATTATATTGCCAAAATCGATGCCATGGGAGGAGCAGTCAAAGCTATTGAACAGGGTTATATCCAGCGCGAAATTCAGGACAGTGCTTACCGCTATCAGAAAGAAATAGAAAGCGGCAGGCGGACTGTAGTAGGCGTCAACAAATTCCAGATGGAGGAAGAGCCGCCTAAAAACCTTCTTAAGGTAGATCCTGCCGTGGGTGAGGCCCAAAAGAAGAGGCTTAAGGAACTCAAGGCACAACGTGATAACCGTCAGGTGACGCGCTGCCTGGAAGAATTGCAACGGGTAGCCTCGAGTAACGAAAACATCATTCCAGCCATATACGAGGCGGTTAAGGCCTATGCTACTCTAGGTGAAATTTGCGATGTTTTGCGGGATGTTTTTGGCGAATACCGCCCGCTGGACATTGTTTAACACGAGTGACTTTAGGGGGTAAGGATGATGAGGAAAATACGGGTACTCATTGCCAAACCTGGGTTAGACGGTCATGATCGTGGAGCTAAAGTAATTGCCCGTGCTTTGCGGGATGCGGGCATGGAAGTAATTTATACAGGTATACGGCAGACGCCGGAACAGATAGTAGCAGCAGCAATACAGGAAGACGTAGATGTAGTAGGGTTAAGCCTTTTGTCAGGGGCCCATCTCCACCTTTTCCCTAAGGTAGTAAAACTCTTACGGGAACAAGTAGGGGACAAAGTACTAGTCATCGGAGGCGGGATCATACCTGAAGAAGATATTCCTATATTACAAGAACAAGGAGTGGCAGCCATTTTTGGCCCGGGTACACCTACCAGCGTTATTATAGATTTCATCAAAGAAAAGGTAGGGGCTAAGCTCCAGGAGAGCTCAAAGGAGGCTTAAACCGGATTAGAGTACGGGCCAGGCAGATTTACGGGCCATGTAGCTACCTAAAACCGGCGGCAGTTATCGAAGGGGATGAAGGTATGGTAGAAGAGCTACTTAAAGAATTCTACCAGGGCAGTAAAAAAGCAGTGGCTAGGATTATTACCCTGATAGAAAATGAAGAACCCGAGGGGAAAGAAATATTAAAGGTTCTATATAAGCAGAGTGGCCGGGGATATATTGTGGGGATAACTGGGCCGGCTGGCGCCGGCAAGAGCACCCTGACGGATGCTCTGGTGAAGCTCATGCGGCGCCGGGATTACAAGGTGGGTGTGGTGGCGGTGGATCCCACCAGCCCCTTCACTGGCGGTGCCCTCCTAGGAGACAGGGTACGTATGAGTGACCTAACCCTGGATCCTGGAGTGTTTATCCGAAGTATGGCCAGCAGGGGTCATCTCGGGGGGCTTTCGTGGGCAGCAAGGGATGCTCTAGTTGTCCTAGATGCCTTTGGGTGTGATTATATCCTGGTGGAGACCGTAGGGGCTGGGCAGTCCCAAGTAGACGTAGCAGGAGTAGCTGACACTGTTGTTTTAGTGACAGTACCCGGATTGGGTGATGACATCCAGGCAGCCAAGGCTGGCATTATGGAAATTGGGGATATCTTTGTAGTTAACAAGGCCGACCGTGGAGATGCCGAACAGGTGGTGCGTTATCTCGAGAATACTTTAGAGCAAGGGACCAAAACAGAAGGATGGCTGCCGCCGGTCCTAAAAACTGTTGCCTGGCGGGGGGAAGGTGTGGATAAACTACTAGAAGCCATAGAAAAGCACCGTTCCTTTTTGGAGCAGTCGGGGCGTTTGGAGCCTCTGCGCAAGATGCGGTTGAAGGAAGAAATTATAGAACGGATAGAGAAGCTGATTTTTACTCGGTTAATAAAAGAAATTCATATGGAAGAACTAATAGAACAGGCTTACAGCCGCCAACTAGATCCCTTAAGTGTGGCAGAAATGTTGGTGGAGGAAATAATCCCGCCAACGGGCCTTGCGGGAAAAAGAATAAAACTTCAAGGGAGGGCATGTGCTAAATGAAAGTATTTAATGTAGACCACATTGGTATAGCCGTACCTAACCTCCAAGAAGCCATAAAATTTTACGAAGAAGTGTTGGGCCTTAAGTGCGAGGGGATAGAAGAGGTACCAGAACAAAAAGTACGGGTGGCTTTTTTACCAGTGGGAGACAGCGAGATAGAGCTATTGGAATCGACTGATCCAGAAGGTGCCATAGCTAAGTTCATAGAGAGCCGTGGTCCTGGTATTCAGCATATAGCTTTGAGGGTTGATAATATAGAAAAGGCTTTGGAGGAATTAAAACAAAAGGGGATTCGTTTGATCGATGAAAAGCCACGGTACGGTGCAGGCGGGGCCAAGATAGCCTTTGTCCATCCCAAGGCTACTAATGGAGTTTTATTGGAGATTTCCGAACGCGAGAAAAAGTAAAGCGAGGTCGGGTAGCCATGTCTATGCAAGAACTTGTTCAAGAACTAGAGCAGCGATTATCCAAGGTCAAAGCAGGTGGTGGGGAGAAGCGCATAGCGAAGCAGCACGAGCAGGGCAAGAAGACGGCCAGGGAGAGGATAGAAGCGCTTTTGGACCCGGGCAGTT
>Ga0080004_1131012_pt1 | contig 38136 bp, 36 predicted proteins | sample WasSprMetagenome_FD_69207 | JGI IMG/M metagenome (GOLD analysis project Ga0080004, IMG submission 69207) | Sulfidic aquatic microbial communities from Washburn Spring, Yellowstone National Park, USA - WS (SPADES assembly) (version 2) | ecosystem: Environmental > Aquatic > Thermal springs > Hot...
AATCCCTTGCTGAGAAGTGAACGTACTGTTTAGCCATCTTGCTTCCGTGTATCCAGCCCGCGTACTGTTCAAGCTTCGCCTCAGTGAAGACTTTAGCGAGCTCCGTCAGCATGGAGTGCCTGAAAAGGTAGGGCCAAACGTCGTTCTTCAACCCCGCTTTTCTAGCGGTCCTCTTAATCATGCAACGGAACCGCTCATAGCTGAGCCTCACGCCTTTACGATTGGTTGAAAGGGAAGTCCATAGAGGCGCGTTCCGGTTTGCTCTGTCAGGGTGCTCTTCAAGCCATTCGAGGAGAGGTTTAAACGATACCACAAGGGGTATGCGCTTCACGCCCGTTTTCCCGTTGACGGAGATAAGGCAGTAGCCGTCCTTAAAATCGACGCTTCCAACATCCATTTTTAGAAGTTCTCCAGGCCTTAGGGCTGCCTCGAAGAGCACATACAGCATAGCTTTGTCCCTTCTGTTATCAGCAGCTTTTACAAGAGCCCTGAAATCATCAGCCTTGAGAAGCTTGTCGGGAGTAACCCTCACATCCCTGCCTGACACGTTCAACCTAACCCATTTGACCTCCTCAGGGATCGGCGCATCCCTGGCGCAGCTTCCAAACTTCGCGTATTGAATGAGCTTCCTCAAAACAAGCTTCTTATCGTGTTTAGTCCACTCTCTGTAAGGCTGACTGTTAATCCAAGCCACAACCTTTTCCACGTCCTGCCTCGTTGCCTTTGCAAGGTCGAAGTCTACAACCCTCAACAATGGAGGGAGGTGACTCGCGTACTTTGAAAGCCTAGCCTTTGAAAGCCCAAACGCCGCCAGATGGTCGAGGAAGCGGAGGGCTAAATCCCCATTCTTAAGGTTTCCAATACTCCTCCTATAACGCCTAATCCTCGCATCGTAGTCGTAAATCTCCGCTGACGCCGACATCTCAAAAGTAGAGTTTCCTGAAAGCTTAAAAGGAGCGGTGGGGATTCGAACCTGAATTGGGGAATACCGGCCAGGGCGCCATCATAGTTTTATTCCAGAAAGCATATGAGTTAGTTTTAACCAAGTTTTGACGATAAAAGTTGGGTTCTCCTTATAGGCAGGTGGATAAGCGTTCTCCAAACGTTTGGTTACTCGATATTTTAAAGGGTTCAAATTTTGGTGTAGACCTAAAATGTGATGAAAGTTTAGTTGTTGCGGAAGCTTCAAAGAGTGGTTTATGCGTAGCTTGTAAAGGTTCGCGTTTTCTCTGCGGCAAAACCCGTTGTCCAATAATTGTGAAAGCTAACTATTTCTTGAAAAGCGTTCCGTTCATGCAAAGTGAAGATATCGCTGGGGCTTCTCCTCCAAGCGTTTTTGTTGGAAGAATTGGCTATCCATACGTTTATGCTGGGCCATTGGTGCCTCCGGTTCAAGAGGATACAAGCCTCTATGACTTGCCGGAGTTCTGGTTTGGAAAGCCCATAGACGAGATTGTTGGTTTCCGCTCCATGCTTATCCGCGGAAAACATCGTGTTCACGTGCAGAGGTTTGAGGAAGCTGGAAAAATAATTGAGAAAACCCGCGAGTTGGCTTTGGCAATTAATCCCGTTGATGTTGAGCTTATTTTGAAGAAGAAACCTAGAGGCTTCCTCCTTCTAGACGATGAAGTTCAGCCCTTTGGGCCTTCAGCGCCCATTCGCGATTTGCGTGTTGGAAACACCCGCTGGGACCACCAGATAGAAAAAGCCTACGGCGACACAGACCTTAAGGCTGCGGAGGCTGTTCTGGAGCTTTACAGCAAAGGTGTTCTAGTAACAAAGATTCAAAGAGCCTTCAGCGTAGGCGCTTTCGGGTTGGAAAAGAATAGGCGTCTTGTGCCGACGCGATGGAGCATAACAGCCGTTGACAGCACAATCTCAAAAGCTTTGATGGAAAATGTGAAGACTTTCCCTGAAATAAGCGAGTTTCGCGTTTATGAATCGCGTTACTTAGACAACATTTTCGAGGTTTTGATGGTCCCCGGCAAGTGGAGTTACGAAGCCATAGAAGCTTGGTATCCCGGAACTGTCTGGAACCCAAGCGGCAGAAACGTCGTTATGTTCTCGGACTGGGAGGGCTATGAAGGAAGAACCACTTACGCCGAAATTGGCGGGTGCTACTACGCTGCACGTTTGGCGGTCTGCGAGCAGCTTGTGAAGGAGCGCCGCCAAGCGACAGTCATAGTTTTGAGGGAGGCGCATCCGGGCTACATAATGCCGGTAGGCGTCTGGCAAGTGAGGGAGAACGTTAGAAACGCCATGAGGCAGAAACCCTTCATTTTCAAAACTTTGGATGAATCCTTAAAGTTTGTTGCAAGTCGATTCCAAATCCCAATTCAACAATGGATAATGCGAAGTGCGCTTTTGAAGAATGCGCTTTTCCAAAAGAGAATAACAGACTTTCTTGGAGGACGGTGGCAGTCTAACTGAAGTGGAAGACGAAAAATAAAAATTGAAGCCGAAGAAAACTAGAATTGTTGGAAAGATTCGTGTGGCGTTGAGCGTGAAATGTCTAGAGTGAAGAAGTTTCTCAATGCGGTTCATGACTTGTTGGCTGGCTTATACAATGCTCTCTTCGGCTTTGTTTTCAACTTCTTTAAGAGCGTAAACCAGAAGATCAGATCAAAACTTCCTGTTTGGCGCATGGAGGAGGAAACCCTTGAGCATGTTCGCTCTTCGGTTAAAATTTTTAAATACATAGTTCTGCCGGCGAGTATTCTCTACGTGTTTGCGGAGTTCTATTTATTTGGCGAGAACGCCTTGGATTCCATGTTTTGGGGCTTGTTGACCTTCTTTTACAGCAGTTTCCTTCCAGATCTACCTTCCATCTATAGAGGGAAAGCGAAAAATGGAAAGGCTGAAGATTTGCCTTGGTACAAGAAGTACGCTATTCTGTTGTTTGCTCCGCTACTGGTTTGGATTCTATTCTCCGGAATTCGGCTGAGCTGGCGAACAACAGAAACATACCACAACTTCAAATCCTTAGCAATATACGGAATATTCCTCTCTATACTGAGCTTTTTCGCCTTTGTAAAGTTCCCCATAGAAATTGGGAATTTAACAGAGATTCTTCTGTTCCCGCTTTACGGCTTAGCCGGATATTTAACCCATTTAAAAGTGGATAAAATCTGGTAATGACTCTTATGCGACTATGACTGCTTGAAACACGATGTAGGTGATTATTAATGCAACTCCGCCGAGCTGCGAAACTCCGCCCTTTGTGAGATAACGCCAAAGGATAAGCGTTGTTATCAACACGAAGGGAACAACTTGGGCGAAAATTGAAAGGTCAACAACTTCGAATGGAGATGCTAAAAGAACGATTCCCAGTACAAGCGTAATGTTTGTTAGGTTAGAGCCGATCAGGTCTCCGAGGGCTAGGTGAACTCTCCCCCTACGAACGGCAGTCAAGTCAAGTCAAGCGCAAGTTCAGGCATAGAAGTGCCTATCGCAATGACTTTTGCTCCTATAAGGATAGGCGCAACTCCAAGTGTTATTGAAATGTTAGACGCCGACATTATGATAAGTTCAGCTATTGCAATAACCAAGGCAATTCCCACAATTATTTTTAAAAGAACAACTTTCATGCTAACTCCTCTGCTACGTGTTTCTCCATTGTCAAGCGATATCGGCTGCTTTCTCCTCTTCGTCATCTCGCGTACGCTAAATATGAAAATGCCCAAAAGCGCCAAGCCCACCAAGTAGTGGGCTGTGCCGAACACGACCAGAATTAAAGGGATCACAGAGGAAAGAAACAATATATCAACGAGTTCTGTCAAAAGCTCCGTTGAACACTTCCTGAGAAAACCCATGGTCGCCAAAATGCCAACAATGATTCCTATGTTAAAAACGTTAGAGCCCATTATGTCGCCAACGGAAAATCCTGGTTTATCATGCAAAACAGAAGATACTGCAACAAAAATTTCCGGAATGCTTGTCATAACAGACAATATAGCAAAACCAACAGAGGCTTCGCTTAGGCGTGTAAGCTCAATTAACTGTTCAATTGATTTTATTGTAAATTGGCTAACAATAGCTAGTGCTGCTAACGAAAAGGCTAATGTTAAAATATTCACCAGTATGACGTCGAACACTTCAAGCACACGCAACAATTAAACGTGTCAATCATACTTTTACCTTTCGCCTAAAATTTAAAGCCGACCCGTTCCTTCTTCTGAACAAAAATTCTTTAAGCTGAACTGTTAGATTAAGGTAAAAAGGGTTTAAAATGGACCCAGTTACGCTTGCCCTAATATTGGCTGGTTCAATAATTGTTATAGGATTTTTGGGCAACTATGTTTTGGAGCGCACTGGCTTTCCAGACATGCTATTCCTCATAATCTTAGGCATGGCGCTTGGCCCCTTAACTGGACTTGTGGATGCGGCTTCAATAATGAGTCTCGCCCCATACTTGGCGGCGTTAGCCCTAGTTTTCATCTTGTTCGACGGCGGAATGACCATGAACATTTACCGCGTTTTCTCCGAAAGTCCAAGAGCTGCAATTCTCGCCATAGCAGGATTTGCGATTAACGTTATTGCAGTTGCACTTTTTATGATGTTCTTCGTAATTCCGGAATTGCCACCGCTTTACTCTTTGCTTTTTGGGACAATGTACGGTGGGAGCAGCAGCATTGCGATAGTTTCGTTAGTCAGCAAAATAAAGCCAAGCGAAAAATGCACAACAGTCCTAAGCTTGGAATCGACCATGAGCGACATTCTCCAGATAGTTTTTTCGCTGGTTATCATCGAAATCATATTGACCGGAAAGGTTGACTTAGTAAGCGTTAGCCAATCCATTGCGGGCAGATTTTCAATAGGGATCGTCCTCGGAGTCTTGTTCGGCCTCTTTTGGTTAAGCGTTTTGAAGAGGGTTATGAAAGCAGCCTACGCCTACATGCTTACTTTGGCGATTGCGCTTTTGGCTTACTCCATCTCAGAGTTTTTAGGTGGAAGCGGCGCGCTTTGTTCTCTCTTGTTTGGTGTTGTGTTGGGCAACGAAAAAGAGATTTATAAAATTCTTAGGATGGAAAGGCCGCCAAACGCCGTCATTGATGCTGGGTTAAAGAGGTTTGAGTCTGAAATTGCATTTCTTCTAAGAACGTTCTTTTTTGTGTACATAGGCTTGATGGTTACAATCAGCGACATAAAAATCGTCATTGTAGGAGTAATCATTTCACTTATATTGTTGCTGGCTAGATTCGGAGCCGTCAGGGTTGCAACCGCCCGCTGCAGCGAGCTAATTGAAGAGCGTCCAATCATGAGCGTAATGCTCACAAGGGGATTAGCTGCTGCTGTATTGGCGACTTTGCCAATGCAGTACGCTGAAATAAATCCCGTTTTCAAGGAGTTATCTCCGGTATATAATGTGCCCTATTATTCAATTTACATTAACCTTGCAGTTCTAGTAATCTTAGCAACTGCGGTAATCGCCACGGTCAGCATTCCCTTATTAAAGCGGAGAGCCCGAAAAGCTCCATAAGAGAGCCTCCTTTATGGGATTGTATTCCTTTTTCTGCATTATTTTGTTATTCTATACCTATTTATTCCTAGACAGCATTTTCACTTTAGAAAATCGCTCTTAACCCTATAACAGTCATATCTCTGCATGTTTTCCGGAAAACAGGTCCGTATTGCAATTTGACAGAAAATTTTTTAAAGAAAACGTGCACGATTATAGGTTTGAGGTCGCATTCGTGTCTGCGGGCAAATCAAAGAAGAAAAAGGGGAAGGCAGCAAAAAAGAAGTAAAAAGGCACCAGTAACAAACTAAAAATCCCCATTTTTCCACCTTTTCTCCACTTTTGTGACAACCGGTTATCAGCATTTTGAGTTGTCAAGTAACAGGACAATGTTATAAAATATTTAAACCACTCCCAATAACATCTAGTAAATGGTGAAGATTTGTCCCAAAAAATAGCTAGGTTAACCCTCCCCTTTTCAGTTTCAGCCGAAAACCGCACAGAACCCTTCACGGAAGAGATGGAAAAAGCTGCGGTTTACTGTTTTGCCGAGTTAGAACGCGCTAAAGGTGGAGGCTTAATACTAAAGAAGCCCGAAGAGAAAGTTGCCTTTCTAAGCAAGTTTTTCTATCCATTTTGGCTTTTTCCATGGGATGAGTTAAGCCTAGTTTTCGACGGGTTAAAAACAACCGCTTACACACTGACCTACAGAGGCATTCCAGACGCCAAAAGTTTCCTCGAAAACGCTCAGAGAAGCTCAAAGGCGATGGAGACTTACCTGGCTTTCCTGTCAGACAACATCAACTACTTTCAAACACCCAGCGAAGAAAAGACCATGGTGATAGACGCACTAATCACCGAACCAACCTTTCTAAGCGAGTTCAGCCAATACATTTCAGAGACTAGGCAAGTCGACATTTCCGTGTTAGAAATGGTCTTCTTATCCCCAATAATAGATGAATCGTTAATCTCGTCGATAATTCATGAACTAGAAAGCATAAAATCCAGTTTCAAAGCCGATGTCAATGTCCTTCATGAAAGCATAAAATTCCTCAACAAAGCAACCCGCAACTTTGTTAAGGCAGTCCGCAGCGACATCAAAAACGTCAAAGAAGAATTTGATTCAGAAATTAGGAAGCAAGAGGAAATCGTAGCGCAAAAGGTTAACCGCATCAACGAGGATTATGACCAACAAACCTTAAAGCTTGTGAAGATTTTTGAAAAGCAGCTTCTCCCATTGCAGAAGGAGAAAGTTAAATTTGAAAGGGCAAAAGGAGAAGCGCTAAAGAAAATTGAACGCTGCAATATAGAAGCCAAAACATGCGCAGCCAACAAGGATAGCGTTGGAGAAAAGAAATGGAAGGAGAAAGCCAACGAAACCAAAAAGGAACTTTCAGAAACCGAAAAGAGGATAGAAGAAATCGAGGAAAAGATAAAGGAGATAGAGGACAACAAATCAGCTGAAACCTTCAAGTTAAGGTCAGAGTGGGAAAACAAAATCAAGGAAGCCAAAAAAGACTTGCTTGAGCTTGAGGCATCCCGCGACGCAAAAATCCAAATTCACATACAAGAAATAGAAAAACTTGAGGGCTTAACCGCAAACATAATTCAGCAAATAAACAATGTAGCGAAGCTTAGGGAGGAAGACTTAGCAAACCTTGAAAAGCTGGGAATCCAACATAAAAACGCGAATACAAGCCTAATTCACATGCCTATCTATCTTGTCTGTTATCAGACTGAAATGAAAAAGCGTTATGTAGTTTTCTCGCCAATGGCAGCAAACAGCATAGGCTTTACGGCAAAACTTAAAGGCGCATTGGGAAAGGCAAAAGTCAAGCAACTTCTAGTTCCAAGGTTTAAAGCAGTAACGTCTTTGCTGGAAAAGCTTCCAACATTAATTGAGAAAGACGCTGTTCTCGCAAGGGAAATACATGAATTAGGTGAGAAGGCCAACATGCTAAAGGCAGCCTCCATTAGGGAATCAATCAAAAATGGGTTGAAAAAGCTAAGGGAAGAGGGTTGGCTTTCAGAAAAGGAATATGAAGCCCTAAGCCAAAAACTAGCCTAAACCCTTCAATTCATTTATTGTGGAGCTCCCTAAACTTTTTAATTGCGTATTCCACTATTTTCTTGGCTTCTTCGGCGTTTTTCCACTCCTTAAACTTCACCCACTTATGAGGCTCTAAGCGCTTGTAGGTTTCAAAAAACTCTTGAATCTCCCTAAGCTTGTGCGGATGCACATCGCTAATGTCTCTGTATCCCTCAAAACGCGCGTCATTCACAAGAACAGACAATATTTTCGGATCCTCACCCTTTTCATCCTCAATTATGAGCGCGCCTATAACTCTAACTTTAGCTATGCATCCTACTTCTAGGGGTTCGTAGCTCAAAGCCATTATGTCGAGTGGGTCTTCGTCGTCGAACCATGTTTGCGGGACAAACCCGTACTCAACTGGGAAAACAACAGATGAGGGTATTATGCGGTCTAAGACAAAGTTCTCCCATTTAATGTTGTATTCATATTTGTCTCTCGAACCGCTGATAACCTCGATTACCATGTTTAAAAGTTCTGGCGGTTTATCGCCGCATGGAATGTCCTTCCAAAGATTCATATGCAGACGCCCTAAGCCAAACTGTTTAGCTTGTTATTTAGTTTTTCGTTACTCGCATAGAATTAGCAAGTCTTTTATAATTCGGCAGTAAAATGGCAATAACATTGTGGTGTGAGTTATTGAGTAGGAAAACCATTTACTGCCTTCACAGCTACGGCATACTCGTAATCCTGTTTTTACTTCTTGTTTTGGTTATAGGTTTACTTTTTGTTGGTGTTGTAGGCCTTGCTTTTAGGCATGTTGGCTTTAGCCCACAGTTGACTATGCTTATTCTTGTGGCAACCTTTGTCGGAAGCTATGTCAATATTCCGTTGTTGAGGCTTAAGACCGTGATTCCAATAGTTAAGGAAGAGTACATAAGCTTCTTCGGCATGGTTTTTAGGGTTCCACAGTTTGAGTATGAAGAATTTAAAACCATTGTTGCCATAAATGTGGGCGGCGCCCTAATTCCTACTTTGGTGTCAATTTATCTTCTTTGGAAGTTGCCATCAGCGGCGCACTACGCTTTAGTAGGAACCATAATAGTTGCGGCAATAACACATCTAGTTGCAAGACCAGTAAGAGGTTTAGGAATAGCCACGCCAGCACTCATACCACCGTTAGCAGCTGCGTTAACGGCTTATCTTTTACCTTCAAATGCACCAGCAGTTGTGGCTTACGTTTCAGGCGTTCTCGGCACACTGATAGGCGCGGACATAACCAACCTGCATAAAATTCCAAGGCTAGGAGCTAGAATAGCAAGCATAGGCGGAGCGGGAACATTTGATGGAATATTCCTAAGCGGAATATTAGCAGTCCTCCTCGTTTAGAACAGGCTATTCCTCTCTTAGCCGTCGCCTCTCAACCTTAAACTCCTTTTCCCCATACTTCGCGTAAAGCTCTTTTCTCAAGGCTTCAAGCATTTCAATTTTTCTTCCAGAAAACTCCGCTGCAGTAACAACCTTAACACCGCGTTTTTCCGCTTCTGCATACACGGGCTTTATTCGCATTTTATAGTTTAGGTCGCGTAGAAAATGGTGATCTAAAACCAACGTGTTAAGATTAGTCTCCCTTACGGCTCTAACAAGGTTGTTGTTAGATGTTTCCAAGCTTTTATAGGAATACCGGTAGCCAAGCATGTATGTCATTGGTCCGTCTACAAACAGCACGTTTGGTTTCTCTTTCAAGATGAAATCTATTTGGTCTTCAAGCGACGGCCCCTCAACATCTGAGGTGTAAAGAAACTTTTCGTTTCCGCTTTTTATGCTGACCTCTGTTACATAGCCCAAGCGTGGATTTGTTCCATGGCAAACAGCCTTCGAAAAAGTTATTTGTGTTTTGCCAAGCTGAAAGCTTCTTCCATCAGAAAACTCAATTTTCCTTGGCAACCCTTCAATCGCCGCTAAAAAGGCTGCCGCCCTTTCCCGTTGGCTTCTGTTTATATTTTCTGTCGGATGCTTTATAAAAACACTTTTGCCCTTGTAAATTTCCGGGTAGTCCGGGTCATAATGATCATAATGATAATGCGTGACAATTAACACATCCGCGTTTTCTGCGTAACGCTTTATCGCATCCCAAGTCTCATCAAGTCTCTGCCACTCCAAAAAATGCGGCTCCAAACCATAACGCAATGGCGCCAAAGCAACTCCAGGGTCTATCAAAATCCTAGCGTCCTCTGTTTCAACGAAAGTTGCCATTGAACGAACACCGAAACTATCAAAGGCTAAAGGAATTATGTTTCTGATCATTAGCCGTTCCCAGCTTGATTTAGCTTAATATAGGTCATTTTTACGGGTAAGTACACGTTATTTCAAATGGTCTTGCCGCCACTATTATAGAAGAAAGTGGCTGTTTATAATCGCTTGATGATCTTGCAACTAACGTCCCAGTAAGGGTAACGCTAAAGTTTCCCTGCGTTAAGGCTGTCCATACTTCTTGAACGTCTCCTTCCTCCACCTTCAAAGTTTTTTGCATACAAAAGAGTTCAAGTTTTGTGTAGTTAAATGTTTCATGCGCTTTGACGGCAATAGGTTGATCAGGGAAATACCTTATGCCAGTCATTGACTCTGCTGGGATACCGCCGTACGTCCAGATTTTGAGTTTTTTGCCATTGATATAAAAGTCATAATTCTCTATCCTAAAGCTAGGAGTATCTTGACCTGTCGGGTTCTTAAACGTTAGATTGAACTGTACTAATACGACATTATCTTCAAAAAACGAGTCATAATGGTAATCCCAACGTGTGACTTCCAAACCCATTTGGAGGCTGTAGATTGAAAATCTTGCGCTATATGCCGAGAATCCAACAAGGCAAAATAGGATCAGAATAATAAGTGTTGCATAGCGCAGTATGGTCCGCTTGCTTCCGACTATGTAGAAAACTAAAGCCATTAAAAAAAGTATTATTGTGCTAATTGGAGTAAAACTGCAAATAGAGTAATAACCTAAATAATTGGGTTTGCTAACGCCCCATGGTAGGAGCGTCAACAATGTAAGCATGATGAAGACAATTGCAATGGTCTTTCGCCGCATCTTTAGTGCTCTTAAAATCTTTTTCAAGCAGCACACACCGAAGATATCCTTACAAAATGATAATAAAAGATTTACGCGTTTAATTTTTTCCTTAAAACCAAAACTGACTAGAAATTTTAATCATTTATAAAAACTCTGCTAGCCTTCGCGTCTCAGATCGGCGAAGAATTTCCGCGCACTTTTTAGGGTCTAGAGTTCTAAATTCCAATCCCAAAGTTGCTAACAACCTGTGAACATCCTTTGCGATGTTTGGCGCTGCTAGGATTCCTCGCACCTCGCGGTCTGCCTTGCTTTTAATTGCTTCTATGTATTTTGCAAGTTGGAGTGCTGCTTCCTTGCCTGCTGTTTTGCGTTTAACTTCCACGACAACAAGCTTTCCATCTTTGTCCACGCCGTAAACGTCCACGAAGCCCGGCTCAACCTTCTTCTCATAGCTTATTGGCTTAAACCCTTCCTCCAAAATTGAAGGTTTAAGGAGAATTGCCCTGTGCATGTCTTCCTCGCTTGCGTAAAGCGAGAACTCTCCGGAATCCGCGAGGTTGAAGGCAGAAGCCATAAGTATCTTGTCAAAGAAAACTTTGACAGACTCGCTGGGTTTTTGTCTGACGGCGTGAATTTCTAGAACTTTGTCTTTCACTTGGATGTGGAAAATGCAGCCCGGGGGTTGCCAGTTTATGGGTTCGTAGCCTACTGAACGGTGGATAAGAAGGGAACCATCCTCCTTAACTATTAGTATGCGCTCGCCCGGTTCAAGCTTTGATTTTGCCCTTCCAGCGTAGTGAACCCAGCAGTTACCGACAATGAGCAGCGTTTTACGGTGGAAAATCGCCTCTCTGGCAATGTTTTCCGCCTCAGACATGTCTGGTTCAACCGAAACAGTCATAGACTTGGGGCTTGACACTTTCTCCGCCAATATTTTTAGAAGACCGATTGTGTACATAAGATTTCTGAAGGATGCCAAGATGGGCGAATGGGAAAGGAAACGCGAAGTCATGGAGCGTTATGACTTAACTGCGCATATGTATGATATGCGGTATGCTGAGGAGCAAGAGGCAAAATTTGAGGCTGCACTAAAAAGCCTGAAAATAGGCAGTTGCTGCAAGGTTCTGGATGCAGGGTGCGGGACAGGGCTGCTATTTAGGCATGTTGCATCAAAAGCGGAAATGGTTGTAGGGTTAGAAATTTCTAGGGAGACGCTATTAAAGGCGAAGGAGCGTGCTGAAGAATTTCAGAACATTCACTTGGTTATGGCTGATGCAGATTTCATGCCCTTCAGAGACAGCGCTTTCAGCATGGTCTTTGCCTTCACGTTAATCCAAAATATGCCAGACCCCGCAAAAACCCTAGAGGAAATCAAAAGGGTCGCGGAGGACAGCGCCAAAATAGTTGTTACAGGCTTAAAGAAAATCTTTAGCTTGCAAGCGTTTGAAAATTTGCTGCGAAATGCTGGTTTAGGAATCGTTTCTTTGGAGAAAGAAGAGTTGAAGTGTTATGTGGCTACGTGCTTAAAGTTTTCTAGCGAGGTTGTCGCGTGAAAATTTCACGGAATTTTATATATAGTATATACACCTTATGTTAAACACAACTACGCTGGATTCACGAAAACATCCGAGGATGTAGGTAAAAAAACTTATATCATATGTGTTCTCTCTCAAAGTATTCTAACTGCAGCATCTGAGGAAATGGATAAAATAATGGGTAGCCACCCTCAGCGAGTAAATTTAATTCACATTTCATCTACGGTTTGCTCATTCAAGAAAATGCTTTTGGTGGTTTACTTATGCCTCTAAAAACGTTGAAAAGGGACACGGCTGAATCCTTAACTTTAGAGTGGATTTTGCACGTAAAACATTACAAGCTAACTCTTGATAAAAAACTTTGTGTTGGCTGTCAAATTTGCGCTTTAGCGTGTCCCAAAGAAGCTATTAAACTTGAGAAGCAGCCTAAAATTCAAGGGGAAAAAGCTCGAAAAGCCAAAGTTGACATTGACTTGGCAAAATGCAACTTTTGCGGAATATGCGACATCCTATGCCCATATGGTGCAGTAAAGGTGACTTTAAACGACGAGCACATTTTGTCCGTTGTTGAAAAGGAAAGCTTCCCCCAGTTAATTCGCGAAATTCAAATAGACTCCAGCAAGTGCCCGTCTGACTGCGTTGAATGCGAAGAGGCTTGTCCCCTAGACTTGATTAAAATAACGAGGTTTACGCGTGATGGAAAACTTGTTGAAAGCCTCAACTCCTTAACTACAAGGGAGAAGGTACGACTTCGGGTTAAAGTTGATGTTGCGCTGGAACGTTGCCCATGCTGCAGAATATGCGAGTTCAAATGTCCAAAAGGACTTATACATGTGCGAAAGTTCTTCTTCGGAAAAATACTGATCAACACGGAAAAATGCCCTGAAGGCTGCACAGACTGTCTAGATGTTTGCCCAATAACTGGCGCCTTATACCTTTCTGACGAGGATAAAAAGGTTCATGTCAACGAACTGTTTTGCGTTTACTGTGGAGCTTGCAAAGTTGTCTGTCCAGTTGAAGAGGCTTTGGAACTTAAAAGGACAAGAATAAGGCATACGCCCGTCCGCTCTGGCGCATGGAACAAAGCACTAGAACGATTAGCTTCGCCGATGGAAATTTCTAAGGAGTTGAAGGCTAAAGGCTCTCGGAAAACGATGGAAACCGTTGAAAAAAGGCTAAAATGGAGGTCCGCGTACGTATGACCCAAAAACAAAGCGAAAACCAAGAACTGCGAATAGGAGTTTTCATCTGCCATTGCGGCTTAAACATAGCTGGCGTCTTGGACATAAAAGAGCTTGTCGAATATGCGAAAACTTTGCCGAATGTTGTTTATGTTAAAGACAACCGCTATACATGTGCAGACCCGGGGCAAGAGGAGATTAGAAAAGGGATAAGGGAGCATAAGCTGAACCGCGTGGTTGTTGCTGCTTGTTCTCCGCGCATGCATGAACCCACATTTAGGCGGACGGTTTCCGATGTTGGTTTAAACCCGTTTCTTTTTGAAATGGCGAACATTCGCGAGTTTTCTTCATGGTGTCACCCAAGCACTCCGAAGGAGGCGACGGAAAAAGCGAAAGACCTCATAAAAATGGCTGTTGCAAAAGCAAGATTGCTAATGCCTCTCCAAACAATAGAAGTTCCAGTAATCAACAAAGCGCTTGTTATCGGCGGCGGAATCGCTGGAATGAATGCGGCTCTTGACTTGGCTGAGATGGGCTTCAAAGTTTATCTGCTGGAGAAAAGCGAAAGCATAGGCGGACACATGGCGCAGCTTGACAAAACTTTCCCAACCCTTGACTGCTCCATATGCATCGAAGGTCCAAAAATGGTTGATGTTGGGCGTCATCCAAACATTGAAATAATATCGTACGCTGACCTGCTAAGTGTCAGCGGATTTATAGGCAACTTCAAGGTTAAAATCCGGAAAAACCCGCGTTATGTTATTGCGGAAAACTGCACGGGCTGCGGCGAATGCAAAGACGCTTGCCCAATCGAGTATCCAAACGAGTGGGACATGAGCCTAGGTGTTAGAAAAGCGATATCTGTTCCCTTCGACCAAGCTGTGCCGCTTGTCTACACAATAAATCGGGATTACTGCATCGAATGTTACAAATGCGTAGACGCCTGCGGAGCGCGACAAGCCATAAACTTTGAACAGCAACCCGAGGAAATCGAACTTGAAGTCGGCGCGATAATCGTTGCAACAGGCTATGATATTTATCTGCCCTATGACAATCCGCTTTATGGTTATGGCAAATACTCCAACGTCATAACATCCCTAGAATTTGAAAGGCTCATACTTGCAGCGGGTCCAACAGGAGGCAAAGTCGTACGGGCTTCTGACGGGCGGAAACCACATAGTGTAGCCTTCATACAATGTGTTGGCTCGCGGGACACGAACAAATATCCATACTGCTCCAACTTCTGTTGCATGTACACTCTGAAGCACGCTGTTCAACTTAAGGAGAAGTACAAGGAAGACGTAGAAGTTTACGTCTTCTACATGGATATGAGAACAAACTTCAAGGGCTTCGAAGAGTTTTACCACAGAGCAAGGGAACTCGGCGTCAACTTCATCCGCGGAAGGGTAAGCCGCGTTTTGGAAGTTCCAGAAACAAAGAACTTGATTGTGCACGCTGAGGATATGACGCTGGGTCAGCCGATGGAAGTGGAAGCTGAAATGGTTGTCCTTGCAACGGCAGCCATACCGAAGAAAGGCTCGGAGGAAATAGCGCGAATCCTCAACTTAACACGGGGGGCAGACGGCTTCTTCATGGAAAGCCACCCGAAGCTCAAGCCCCTGGATGCGCCAACCGACGGAGTATTCCTGGCTGGCTCATGCCAGGCGCCGAAAGACATACCCTACAGTGTTTCACAGGGCAGCGGTGCAGCGGCAAGAGCCGCAACAGTGCTTTCAAAGCCTAAATGGAAAATTGAGCCCATAGTCGCGTTTGTAGACTCAAGCAAATGCAGAAACGTTACAGTAAAATGTGGAATATGCGCTGAACGCTGTCCATACGGAGCAATAAGAGCCGAAGAAAAGAAGCCAGCAGAGGTTGTAACTGCCATGTGCCACGGTTGCGGAACATGCGTGGCTGAGTGTCCAGCAGACGCCATAACACAGATGCACTTTACAGATGCGCAAATTATGGCGCAGATAAGAGCTGCTCTAGAAAAAGACCCAGAAGACAAAATCTTGGCTTTTCTATGCAACTGGTGCAGCTATGCGGGCGCGGACTTGGCTGGAACAAGCAGGTTTGAGTATCCGCCTACCATAAGGCCTATACGCGTGATGTGTTCTGGAAGGGTTGACCGCGACTTCGTATTAGAAGCCTTTAGGCTTGGCGCTGGGATGGTTTTGGTTGGCGCTTGCCATTTACCTTACGACTGCCATTATATAAGCGGGAACTGGAAGATGAAAGCTCGAATGGATGCTTTGGCGCCTATGCTGCACAAGCTTGGTTTAAGCCCCGAAAGGTTCAGAGTGGAATATGTTTCTGCTGCTGAAGGCGTTAAGTTTGCTGAAGTGGTGAGGGAGATGACTGAGCAGATGCGCGCCCTAGGCAAGGATAGGATTAAGGCTGAAAATGAAAAGTTGCGCCCAGTGCTTGAAAACATGCTGAAAAAGAAAGCGAAGTGATTCCTTAAGGATTGTTTTTCTTTGGAAATTTCTGCTTGACAAAATAGTAGGCGGCTCCTATTGCTAGGCAGGTGATTCCCGTTATCCAAGACTGCAACGAAGCGAAAAAAGCGAATATTAAAAGAGCTAAGCATGTGCATGCTCCAAGAACTGGAATTATGCGCGGATAAGCCCTCTCCTGTGTCTTTACTCTAAAAGCGCAAACATTGGCTAAAGTATAATAGAAGAGCAGCGCGAAGGTGCTTATGGCTACAACCTTATCCAAATCTACGAGTAGAACAAGTAAAACCATCAGTGAACCAATAACCCATATCGAATAGTGTGGTGTGTTAAATTTCGGGTGCAGCTTACATAAAGCCTCTGGAAGGTCTCTCCTCCTAGCCATAGCATAAGCCATACGGGAAACGCCTAAAATGGCTGAGAGCAGAACGCTGGCTGTTGCAAGCAATCCACCAGCAGAAACAAAAAAACGTGCAAACATGTTGTTTGTTACGCTGATGGCATCCGTCAAAGGCGAGCTTGACCTTGCAAGTTCATCGGCTCCCACAAGCCCAACAGCGACAAAACCCACTAAAACATAAACTATGGTGGACATCGCCAGCGATAACAATATCGCCTTTGGAACGTTACGTTTTGCGTCTTTAACTTCCTCTGCTACGACGGCTACTCTCGCGAAACCTCCGTAGGCGAAGAAGATATAGAAGGCGCCGTAAAGCACGCCTAATTGGCATGGTGTGAAGGGAGCGAGGTTTGCCGCGTTAAAGTATAGTGCGCCGTAGGCGACGAAAAAGGCGATTATTAGTAACTTTGTTGCAACAAGAATGTTGTTGAGCATGGCTGTTTGGCGAACGCCTAGAAAGTTTAAAACAGTGAAGGCTATGCAGAGGATTGCGGCGACCAAGTTAACTGGCAAGACTGGAAATAAGGCTGTTAGGTAACTTGCGAAGCCCAGCGAAACTGCTGCACCAGCAAAAGTGTTAGATGCAATCCACATCCAACCAGTTAGAAAACCAGCAAACGGCGATATCAACTGGTAAGTGTATTCGTAAATGCTTCCTTCTCTTGGTTGCCAAGCCGTCAACTCAGCAAAACTTAGCGCAGTGAAAACCGCAATGACAGCGGCTAAAAGCATAGAAACAACAAGAGCTGAGCCCGCTTCTTTTGCTGTGATGCCTACCACAATAAAAATGCCTGCGCCAATTATTGCGCCGACACTTATGGCTGTAGCGTCCAACAAACCCAAAGAAGGCTTGAACTCGTATTGGTTGGAACTCTCTTTCCTCATAAACACACCATTTTAAAGAACCCTCTGAAATGCAACAGTTATTAAGTTTTTATGCCCCTTCAAAAGCAGAGAATGGACGGAGGATTACTCTATTAAACGGCAATCTGACAAATGTCCGCGGATAGTGGAGATTTACAAGAAACGCTACGAGGAAATGGCAAAACAGGAGTATAAAACTGAACTCATAAATTTTGCAAAGTCTGTTTTGCACGACCCCATCGAAAACTTAGATTGGAAGCAACTGCTGGAATGGGAACATAAACACCTCAAATACACTCGAGGAGAATTGCCAAAACCCCGCGCTGAACTCCCAATAGAAATAATTAGACAGTCAAAGGGAAGATGCGGAGAATTCGCGCTCCTATACAATGGCTTGCTCTTGGCGAAAGGTTACAGAAGCCGCATAGTCATCGACTGCTCAACCCTGAAAGACAAGGCGAAGAAAGCGGCTGGAGACCACGTTTGGATTGAAATTTTCATAGACAACCATTGGGTTCACGTAGACCCTACTGAAAAGAGAATTAACCAACCATCCATGTATGCTGACGAGTGGAATAAAGACGTGAATTTGGTTTATGCATTAACAGACAAAGAAATAGTTGACGTAACCAAAACCTACCAGTAGAAAAGTGCGAAATGCAAATAACTTTTAATGATTACTTAAACCTTGGACGATGAGGTAATCGAGGTACACTGACGCCCCGAGCGGGTGATTGCTTTTTCCGCTCCCGAGTCCAAAAATGAGCATTTAAGTTAGGATTTTGTGTTGCGGGTAAAGAAGAAGGGAAGTTGTAATGGTTTCTTTAGTGTTCCGTTGATCCTGTTATGTAAGCCCAAACGCTTACCAGAAGCACTGTTAAGCAGGCGCCTGCAAAACCTGACACTAGAAATCTTATTTGAACAAGTTCCGGCAATATCACTAGAAGCGCTGGAATTACGTAGTCTGCCGTTAATTGGGCTATTATTCCCGCTATGAATCCTAAGAGGGCTACTAACCCAAACACTTTTAACCTTTCACCCATATGCTTCACCTTTTGCTTAGCATTTGACTATAAGCCTCCTTTTTAGTCTAACTTACACATTTTTGTCTATTACTCCAGAATCGGCAACATTACCTTTTAATTTTCCACTTAAAGCTCAAAACAGCTTTAAATTAGACATATAGCTCTGCTTATAGCCTCTAGTATAGCTCTGCATATTAACAATGCATAAGATTGTTTTCCGCATCCTCTTTTTCCGGAGGTATTACCTTGACAGAAAGGTTTAATAAAAAATGGGAAAGTAGACGCGACGAGCAACCATTCACGGAACGCATAAAGGAGGCCGTCAGGCCGCCAGGGCCCTTGAAGCCGCGTTTGGACTTCGCCATCAGACGCATTGAACTACAAATCCAAAAACTAGATCAGGCAACGGAAAGGTTCAGCCAAAGAGACAAAGCAATTTTTGCAAGGATTGTCGACGCATACACTAAGCATGACACAGCCCGCGCAAACGTTTTCGCAAACGAATTGGCAGAAATTCGAAAAATGGAGAGACTTATAATAAACGCGAGACTTGCACTTGAACAGATCGTATTAAGGTTACGAACAGTATCGGAACTTGGAGATGTTGTTTCCACGCTGGGTCCAGCAGTGGGCGTTTTAAGAACAGTCAGAGCCGGGCTTGTAAGCGTTTTTCCAGAGGCAGAAAACGAACTTGGCGAAATAGGCAACATATTAAGCGGTATAATGATTGAAGCTGGACAAAGCTCAGGAATGACAATAAACTTTGACACGGTGAACGAGGACGCACAGAAAATTCTCACAGAAGCAGCCACAGTCGCAGAGCAAAGAATCAAAGAAAAGTTCCCAGAACTGCCAGCAGGTATACCAAGCATTCCAACAACTCCATTAAGCGAGAAAACCTCAACGGAAACATCTTAAACTTGGGGGAGGAAACATGCAAGAAAACTCCAATCCTTTTTTTTCAGTTGGAAAAGAAATTAAAGACGAATACGGTCGCGTAGTGGGCAAAATAGCATCTTTCGCTGTAACCCCAAGCGGGAAGATAGACGCCGCCTTCATCGAGCAAGCAGACGGCAAATTTTCAAAATGCCACTTGGAAAACCTGCATTTCAACGGCGAGGAAGTGACTTTTACATCATGGGTTAAATCGAAAGCAAGCGTATTCTGCGATCAAATACCACTTATATGGCGAAAGGACCAAACCCTCAAAGATTTGGTGGAGAAAAAGAAAATTTCGTCTGAGCTTTATCAGGAGCTTCACAGCAATTTTGAAGGAGCCCTAACGCAGCTAAAGAATGATGCGCAAGCCCTGATGGAGCAGATAGATAAAGAGATTGTGAGATGTAATGAAGAGGTTAAGATGCTTAACTATGCGCTGGTGAACCTTGAAATCGAGCATGAAATAGGCAAAATCGATGACGAATCTTACCAGAAGGCTTTCAATATAATACAAGAAAATCTTAGGCGCGTTAACGTTGAAAAAAGCGATTTAGAAGCCACAAAAAGCAAACTCTCAAACATTCTATTGGGTGACAGTCCAAAAGTAGCCGAACAAAAGGCAGAAGAAATAAAAATTGAAGCTTCCTCGGTTCCAGACCTTCCTGAGCCCCCAGTTGTCGTTTACGTGAAGGAAATAGGAAAGTCAGAAATATAGGCTAAGGAGAAGGTGGCGGGCGGAGGGGAGGAAAATCAAAATCTTCACTCGTCCAAGTCCTCCACCACTCCGCGAAATAGTCACCAGATCAATGCATACGCTTAGAATCCAGCAAAGCAAGCTTGAGCAGGCTACTTTTAGGCTTAAGGAAAGAGACAGGATTCTTTTCCGGACATGTGTAACTTCGCTGAAGAGCAACAACAAAGAAAGAGCGGCGATATTCGCAAACGAGATTGCCGAAATCCGAAGGCTAATAAAGTTTCTCTATAACGTGGAGCTGGCAATCGAGCGTGTAATCCTCAGGCTTGAAACAATAAAGGAACTAGGAGACATAGTCATCGACCTCAAGCCAGCTTTAAAACTTCTTCAAGGGGTTTCGCAAGAGCTCTTTGAGGTTTTACCTGACGTTTCCACCGAGCTGGAAAAGGTCAACGAGGCAATAAGTGAAACGTTGTATTCGACGAAAATAACGGCAGACGAATCCGTAATCCCAGTAGGCAGAAAAACGCCCGGAGGAGAGGAAATTCTAAAAGAAGTTTCATCCTTCCTCGAGCAAAAGCTAACTGAGGAACTTCCCGAACCGCCAGCCACCCCAACATTGAAAGAACCAGAAGCAACAACGCTAAAAGAGCTTGTTGCTCTAGCAGCAAGCAATTCGCAAACATCTGGCTGCAGTACAGTTGAAGAAATCGGCAAAGAACCATCCAAAACCCTCTTTTCTTATAAAAAGGCTGAAATTCAGGAAATTTCGTTAAAGGTTGAGAAGCCATCATTGGAAGATGTGCTTCTCGATTATGTTAGGAAAAGTGATGGTGAAATAGACATAACCCGTTGTTCGGACGACTTGAAGATTCCGCGTTTAGAAGTTGAAAAAGCCCTTGAAAGTTTGGCTTCAAAGGGGAAAATAAAAATTGAGTTAAAGAAAACGGTTAGGTGAAAATATGAGTGCCTCCCAAGAGCTTGAGAAAGCCGCCACAAACTACGCCTTAGAGGCAGTGCGTTTGGATAAGCAAGGAGCAAAGGGCATGGCTATAACCATGTACCAGAAGGCGATAGAAACCCTTTTGCGGCTTGTTCAATTGTACCCCGAATACAGCCTAAACAAAGTCTACATACAAAGAGCAATAGCCTACCAGGAAAGAATAAAAGTGCTGCAAGGGTCTGTTGCCTCTTTCGAGCCTAAAGCAGAGGCAGTTAACAAAAACTTTGAAAAGGAAACCACCACGCAAGGCGAAAAATCAAGTTATGAAGAGTTGATAGTAACAGAAAAACCAAACGTGAAGTGGGAAGAGGTTATAGGGCTTGAATCAGCAAAAAAGGCTGTGAAAGAAGCAATAGTCTATCCAGTTCAGAGACCAGACCTTTTCCCGCTGGGCTGGCCGAGGGGCATACTCCTATTTGGACCTCCTGGATGTGGAAAAACTTTGTTGGCTGCAGCTGTCGCCACGGAGATAGATGCAACTTTCATTTCTGTTGACGCCGCCTCCATAATGTCTAAGTGGCTTGGAGAAGCAGAGCAGAATGTTGCCAAACTTTTTGGCTCAGTTAGAAAGTCTGCCACTGAGGGGAAGCCAGCAATAGTTTTCATTGACGAGTTAGATTCTCTCATGGGGAAACATTCGAACGAGGTTGGTGGGGAAGTTCGTGTCCGCAACCAGTTTTTGAAGGAGATGGACGGCATAGTTGATAAGGGGAAGAAACTTCACGTTTACGTTATTGGAGCAACAAACAAGCCATGGGACCTAGACTGGGCTTTCATCAGGAGATTTCAGAAGAGAATTTTGGTGCCGCTTCCAGACCACCACACTCGCTTGATGATGTTCAAACTTTACACAAGCAACCTCCAACTTGCACCAGACGTTGACCTTCACGAACTAGCACGACTTTCAGAAGGCTTCTCAGGAAGCGACATAAGGGACGTCTGCCAGTCAGCCCACCTGAAGCTCATAGGGGAATTTTTCGAGTCTGGTCAAGCAACTAACAAAACAGCCAAGCCGAGGCCTCTCAGAATGGACGATTTTAGGCAGATACTTGAGGAAAGGAAGCCAAGTGTTTCCCTTGACATGCTAGCACTATACAACAGGTGGTTTGAAGCCTTCAAGGCTCTCTAGAACAGAGACAGAGGAGTGAGAAAACCTAGAACTGGGTGGAAAGGTTTGGAGAAACATGTTTTATTTTTGGAAACTCTCCTTTCTCCCCCCTCAAAACATTATCTCCAAACCACACAACCCAGAAAACCCTTCTAACCTTTTCTTAAGAAATCTTCAATAATCTCCACAATTTTCTCCGGGCTTTTCAACACGTTCACGTATGGAATTCCCAAATCAAGCTTTTCGATTGAACTGGCACCGGCAAAAGCCAAAATTGGTTTAAAGTATTTTACAGCCTCAGAAGCTTCTCCCTCAGATTTTATAGTTACAATTTTTGGTATGCTTCTCTTTTTGCCTACGAGGCTTCTGAATCCCTCGAGGAAAACTATGTCCTTTTCCTCGCATTTTTTAAGGATGCTTTTTAACTGCAGATTTTTTCCGTTGACTTTTTCTATGGTGGCTACTTCTTTGGATGCCACGCTGACAATTGTTTTTGCTCCAGACTGGGCGAACCTCCAAGTGTCCTTTCCCTCCGTGTCTATTGTGAAGTTCGGTTCGGAAACGTGTTTAACTGCGGCTACTTTGTAGCCTTTTTTTGTTAGTTCTCTTGTAAGAATTTCTATTGTGGTTGTCTTGCCTGAACTCTTGCTTCCAACTACAGCTATTGTTTTAGTCTTCAATCACCGCGCCTCTACCTATCCTATTTCTTCGGTGAAGATTTTTTCTAACGTCTTCTTGTCCACATTAAGCCTCTTTGAGAGGTCTTTCACCCACCTAATATACTTTCTGAAAATGTTCTGCAGTATCTCCGCCTTCTCCTCGTCGGACAAATCCTTTTCCTCTGCTAGCAGCAGAGCAAACCATCTGCCAGTGTCCGAAAGCTGATATGCCTTAACCCATATTGTTCTTCCTTCCTTCTCTATCTTCTCCATGTCCTCCACTAAAATTCCAAGCTTAGTCAATGACTTTAGAGTTTCAATTATTGTTTTGTTTGAGTAGGCAAGCTTTTTCACTAGGTCTTTTTGGTAGATTTTGTTTGAAATTCCTTGGGTGAGCGCAAATTTTAGGATGTTAACTGCGGCTTTTGAGCCGAAGATTGCGCTTAATATTTTGCTCTTCTGTTCTGATGGAAGAAAAACTACATAGGGATGTAAATATTCGCTCAAGCCACTCACTTACAACTGCTCTATCTCGCGTGGAATTTTAAGTTTTATGGCTTTTGCGGCAATAGGTTTTTAACATCGCACTTCTCACTCTATCGCGGTGTTCCAAAACGACCATCCAACAATGGATTCCGGCAGACGGCGACACACTCAGAACCAAAGAGGGCTTCATATTCAACGTTTTCGGGTACGAGCACCCAAAAGACCGAGTCTTCGCCTTCCTAAAATATATCCCGTCAAGTTTTAAGTCACTTTTTCAAGTAGATTTCCTTGAAAGAACATGGAAGCTTGGAAAAATGAAACTTTTCCGCGCAGAGAAACTCTACACCGCGCAAAACTATCAAAGCTTCCTTGAGACCTTTAGGAAAAACTTTCCAAACTACGTTTATTTTTGTCCTTTTAGGGGAAAAGAAGTAATCAGCGCGCCGTTAAGCTCTGTTAAAGAGGTCTACGTTCCAAGGGAATGCCTAAAACTTATCGCTAGACGCAGGCGTAAGGACAGTTTACAGAAAATGACTTTGAACTTCATCAATCTGCTTTCCAGCGAATCAAGCATCTCCACCGAAGATTTTGGTGTCCACGGTTCCGTTGCATTGAACATGCATACGCATGAGTCCGACATAGACATAGTTGTTTATGGCTCAAGGAACTTCCGCAGGCTAGAAAAGACGATACAGAAACTTGTTGAGGCTGGCAAGCTAAGTTACGTTTTCAGCAACCGCTTGGATGCCGCAAGAAAATACAAGGGGCGCTTTAAAGGCAAAATTTTCATGTATAACGCTGTCCGCAAGCCAGAAGAAATCAATGTCAAATATGGCGTTTACAGGTTTAAGCCGCTCAAGCCAGTTAAGTTTAGCTGCACAGTTAAGGACGACAGCGAAGCAATGTTCCGCCCAGCCATATACAAAATCGAAAACTACAAACCCTTAAACCCATCCTCAAGCTTGCCTAAAGAGGAAATTCCAGAAACCGTGGTTTCGATGATTGGGTGTTATAGGAATGTTGCCAAGAAAGGTGCTAAAATCGGGGTTTCGGGCATGCTTGAGCGTGTTGAAAACGTTGAAACTGGAGAAGTAGACCATCAAGTTGTTGTGGGAACGGGAGTCAACGAGGAAGAGTATATTTGGCTTGTCTGAGACTTAGAGACCGCGACTCAATAATTACGAAGGAAGGCTTAATTTTCAGAGTTTTCGGCTACACCCACCCGCAAGAAGGCTACATCTGCGACGCTGAATACGCGCCAGCTGAAATATTCCAATCAAACAACCCGAAAGCCTTCAGAACGAATGGGAAACGTGTTTTTTACAAGTTTTACGAGGATGAAGGCTGGAAGTTTATGGAGAAAAACTATCCTCAACACATGATTTTTCATGAACCGCTTAATAGGAAGGTTGTTGGTGTCAAATGCTACAACATAGTGGAGACGCGGAAACCAGAAGAGAAGCTTAAAAGGCTTTTTGAAAAGGAGCCTAAAGACGAGTTGTTGGCTTCTACGAAAAAAGTTTTTGAAATCATAAACGAAGGCTCCCGCTTATCTATAGAGAACTTTGGTGTTTTCGGTTCCTTGCTACATGGCTTTTATCACCCAAAATATTCTGACATAGACCTAATTGTTTATGGAAGACAAAACGTGGTGCAGATACGTGAAACTCTGCAAGAACTATACAAAAACAGCGGTTCGCCCCTAAAAAACGAGTTTGAAAGCGACGAGCCGATTAGGGGGAAAGTTTGGCGTTTCAAAAACATAAGCCCAAAAGAGTATGTTTGGCACCAGCAGAGAAAAACTATCTACGCAGTTTTCCACGATGAGTTTTCAAAGCGGGCAATAAAGGTTGAGTTTGAGCCCGTCAAGGAATGGGGAGAAATTCAAAACGAATATGGTGACATAAAAAAGATAACGTGGAGAGGCTGGGTTAAAGCTCTAGCATGCATAAGAGAGGATGTAGACGGTTCTTTCATGCCATCAGTTTATCAAGTGGAAGTTCTTGAACTTTTGGAAGGACCCAAAGTGGATAATATTGAAAGGGTCATTTCCTATCTTGAGGAGTTTAGGATGCAAGCGTGGAAAGACGAGAAAGTCTATGTTGAAGGGAACCTTGAGAAAGTCGAGACTCAGCGCGGAAGTTTCCATCAAATAACATTAACTTATGGACCAAGATACTATGAGCAAGTCATTAAAGTTCTGGAGCATGTTTAGACGCGGTTATTTTTGGCGCTTTAAAATCATGTAGTCTGAAGGTTTGCCGCCTAAAAGAAGCCTAAAATACTCATGATTTTGTTTCTTGTTCATGACGTGTTCAACTTTTCCCTGTGCAATAACTGTTTCGCCGTTTTTTGCTTGTTCACAGAACCTTCCTCGGAAAGAGCTTATTTCCTCTATTGGCTGAAGTTTTGGTCCCTCAACAATTTTTACGTTGTCAATTTTGTATGTGCATGGCGTGAATATTGATTCAGAATCATCCACAACCATGGCCTCAATTCTTGCGTAGCCGCGATTCTTGTAGCAAACATCGCCATACTTCTCGTCCACTTCATTCCAGTCTTTCACAAAACGTATGAAATAATCCTTCCCCATGAACTTGCCCTGCAAAATCTTCCTAGATTCGACGGCAACGAAATCCTCAAAACTCATAAAAGTGTCTTTCGAACGAAAATCGAACAAGGTTTCCAAATCCTTCAAAGTGTAGCGCTTAAAAGGTGACCTGTCCTTTTTCAATAGTTCTTGTAGGGCTGAGTAAACTCTCCGACAGTTTTTAGAGCCATAGATGATGGGGTCGATATCTGAGCCGGAAGTGTGTAGTTTAACTAAAATTGAGCCCGAAATCCCAATTTTATTCCAAGGAATACTGGCGTTTTCTTTCAAAAGCCCAACACATTCGAAGGCAACCTCCTCTAGCTCGTCAAGATTTCGGCTTTTTCGAATCTCCCCTAGACGTGCGATGGGGCTATAGATTCGCTTCACATTTTCTATTGGAACCATGCATAGTTTTTCATCAAAAACAGAATCGTGAACAATGTAGCTTGAAAAGGTTTTTTCAAGGAACCCAAATCTTTCAGCTATACCATAAACCTTTCTATATTTAACGCTTCCAAAGCGGCGGAGACCGTTCGGGTCTGGTACGAAACGTGGGAATGCGATTACTTTGCCCGGCGGGTGAACTAATCCTTTTACATCAAATATTACGTTTTCAACAGATTCTATAAAATCTCCTTCTCTTAATCGCATAAATATTCTCCTCATTGTTTTGTTTCCCATATATAATTCCCTATCGTAAGTATTGTTGCTTAATGTTCTTAAACGGTTTCTATTATGGATTTTTCGGCTATGATCCATTCAGTATTTTTAAGGGTTCTAATTAGAGGAACCGCAATTACTGCCACTAGTACAGCTTGAATAATTCTTATTGCTGGGTAGATGAAGGGGCTTACGAGAAAGTAAAAACGAACGCCTTCTAGGGGGAGTCCAAAAATAGATTCGTAGACTATTGGTATGGCGAAAGCGTTGCATCCCCACATATTATCTGCTTGGTTTCCAACAAATGCTAACAAGAAAAATAATATTGAGATGTTCTTCGGGGTGGAAAGGAGTCTAGCGAATTTAACAATTGGAATTATCAGAAGGAGTGCAATAATTTTATCCCATAGCACAGCGGATGGCACATAATAAATCGGTATGCTGTAACTATTATCCGGATTAAAAGGATCAAAGACTTGACTATAACCAGTTATAGGTTGGGACGGAGGCGAAAACAGGAAAGCTAAAATTAACAATCCAAATAAGGCAAAAGCCCACTTCCACTTCCTATAAAAGATTAAACCAACAACCAAAGCATTTATTGGTGGAGAAAGTAGAAAAGGTGCACCATAAGGACTCATACTTCCGGGAGGCAGAACCCATGCTATGAATGCTCCTAAAAAGGCAGCCAATGCCCCTAAATATGGTCCTAGGATAAGTCCGAAGATTGATGCAATTAAAGCTTCAAGCTTGATTTTTAATTCTGGGAGTCCTATCGCAGGGATATAGGGTGATATTAATGATAAGACAAAATAGAGTGCGGCAAAGATTGCGACTAATGCTAGATGGCGGCTTGAAATTTTCATATATGAACTATCCTGTGTAATTAATTATTTTGCTGTGTAATTTTTTACATAACATTAATAAGTCTTTCCGTGCAAGCTAATAATAAAAGGTGCTGGAATTGCGCAGTTTCAAACTTGATAAGGCTGAGCATGTTTCGCGGTGTTTGGAGCTGGCGGTTTTACTTGAGGTTGGCGCTGACAAACCTGGAAATGTAAATTTTGTTGTAGGCTTTGAAGGCACCAATCACGCGCATTTTCTCGCGAGTGCTGTTGCTGCTGCACGGCATTTTAGGCTTGCTGCGGAAAGGGGGATTGCCTTTTCACGCGGGGAAATCGAATTAAGCGATGTTGGTTTAGGAAGCATCATCCGCGATTGCGTTGCAGACATTAATGCTTGGCAAAGTGGAGGCAACACTTTACTCGGCACAGTCATCTTGTTTGTTCCACTTGCAGCCGCTGCTGGAATGACCCTTACCGATGAGAGACTTGTCTTTGAACTTTCTGAGCTTAGGAAAAACTTGAAGCTTGTTGTGGAGGCAACAACGCCTGAAGACGCCGTCGCGGTTTATGAAGCGATAAAAATCGCCAGTCCAAGCGGGCTTGGGAAAGCTCCAGACCTCGACGTTAACAATCCAGATTCAATAAACAGAATAGCCAAAGAGAAAGTTTCCCTCTACAAAGTTTTTCAAATAGCCGCGAGCTACGACACGGTCTGCGCTGAGTGGGTGAATAATTATCCGGTAACCTTTGATTTCGCATACCCCAACTTGATAGAGGAAATCAAGAAAAACGGGAACTTAAACACAGCTATAATCCACACTTTCCTAAAAGTTTTGGCGAAGCACCCAGACACCTTTATCGCGCGAAAGGTTGGCATAGGAAAAGCGCGTGAAGTCTCATTCATGGCTGAAGAAGTCATTAAGCTGGGAGGACTTAACACTTCTATTGGAAAGGAAAAACTACGCGAATTTGACGCGGTATTAAGGAAGTCGGACAGCCTCCTAAATCCAGGAACCACGGCAGACATAATCGCGGCTGCTCTAGCGCTGAACATCCTAAACGGGTTCCGACCTTAACGCTTTTCTTTGCAAGTCCTCGTTGCCGCTGTTTTCATAGTCCCAGTTTGTTTGTGACTAGTGTCTTGGTTGAATGTGGGCTGGCTGATTAGTAAGATTAAAATGTAACGAGTTTTCAAGATAGGGTCAAGACCTGATGCGGTTCAACGTATCGTTTAGGAGATTTGAGGTTTAACTGATGGGAGAGTATCCTAAGCTTAAAGTCACTTTGGTCACCGGGCGGACAATAGAGCAAGGTGTTGGAAAAGAAAGAGGAAAAATGTCAAAGGAATACATGGAAAGCGTTTCTGTTTGTTACATGGATCCAGAAGACCTAAAAAAGCTTAAAATAAAAGATAAAACCAACGTTTTAGTCTCGACCAGTTATGGCTCAGTTGTTGTGAAAGCCCTAAAATCCCTCAGAGCTCCGCATCAAGGAATAATCTACATCCCTTATGGTCCATGGGCAAATGTTATAGTTAATCCTGAAACCCACGGCATTGGCATGCCATCTTTCAAAGGGATTCCAGCCGAAGTTGAGCCAGCTCCAGACAAGCCCGTCCTAAGCCTTGAAGAACTCCTTAAAACACAGTTTGGGAAGGAGGCATATGCAGGTCGTTAAGGCTGTAACATGTCCAGTTTGTGGAAGCTTATGCGACGACATAGAACTAACCATTGACAATAAAAAAATAGTGAAGGTTAAGAACGGCTGCGCCATGTGCGAATCGAAATTCTTGGGATACTGCGGGGAGCATAGAATTCATAAGCCTATGATAAGAAAGAACGGAAAATTCGTTAAAGTTTCGCTTAAAGAAGCCATAGGAAAAGCTGCTGAAATCTTAGCTCAAGCCAACTATCCAATTCTTTATGGGTGGAGTTCAACAAGCTGCGAGGCTACACGTGTCGGTCTTGAATTGGCTGAAGAAGTGGGCGGAGTAATTGATAATACCGCTGTGGTTTGCCACGGTCCATCAATTTTAAGCATTCAAGAAGTTGGAATTCCCTCGTGTACTCTTGGACAGATTAGGCACAGGGCAGACCTCGTCATCTACTGGGGAAGCGACCCATGGAGCGCCCACCCAAGACACATCGAAAGGTACACAGCCTTCTCCGAAGGAAGGTTTGAAAAAAGCGAGTGGAGAGGTTACGTAGCCAAAATAAGAGCTTTAATTGGCAAAAAGAAGATTCAAAGCACCATCAGAAGGCTACTCTTAAAGGGAAAAACTTCATCTTTGCCCCCTGCTGAGAAGACCTGTCCAACAATTCCTAGGGAAGGAAGAAAACTCATAGTTATCGACGTTAGAAAAACAAAGTCCGCTGAAATGGCTGACTACTTCATCCAAGTTGAACCAAACAAGGACTACGAACTTCTCCAAGCTTTTAGGGCTTTGATTCGGGACCAAGAGCTTGATGTTGACGAGGTTGCCGGCGTCCCAGTGGAGTACCTTGAGGAAGTTGCAGACGCTATGGTCAGTTGCGACTTTGGGGCTCTGTTTTTCGGAGTTGGCTTAACAATGAGCAGCGGCAAGCTTAAGAACATAGACGCTGCGCTTTCGCTTGTTCGCGACTTGAACATGTGGACAAAGTTTATCATAATGCCCATGAGGGGACACTTCAATGTCACAGGCGCAAACACGGTTTCCACATGGCAGACGGGCTACCCCTACGCTGTCGACTTTTCACTCGGTTATCCGCGATACAACCCAGGAGAAACATCCGTCGTAGATGTGCTTTTACGCAAAGAATCAGACGCAGCCCTAGTTGTGGCTTCAGATCCCGTGGCGACTTTTCCAAAAGAGGCCGTTAAACATCTTGTTGAAAACCCGCTGATAGTTATAGACCCGCATATGAACGCCACAGCCCAAATGGCGGATGTGGTTATCCCTTCAGCCTTTGTTGGAATCGAAGCCAGCGGAACAGCCTACCGCATGGATCATGTGCCCATCCCACTAAAGAAGGTTGTTGATCCACCCCGCGGAATACTTCCAGACGAAGAAATTTTGAGGAGAATTCTCACTGAAGTTCGAAAGATAAAGAAGAAGAGCGAGAAAGAAGTGGAGGAAGACTAGATGGAGCTTCTTATAAGAAATGGCTTCGTTTATGACCCAATTAACGACATTGATGGCGAAAAGATGGACATCGCGGTTAAGGATGGAAAGATTGTTAAAAAGGTAAATGAACGCAAGGCAAGGAAGATTGACGCTTCTGGAATGATTGTTATGCCCGGCGGGGTTGACATTCACTCCCACATTGCCGGTGGAAAAGTAAACAGCGGGAGGCTTCTGAGACCGGAAGACCACTTTAGAGATTATGAGCCTAAGACGTCGATAACGCGTTCTGGAGTTGGCTACTCTATTCCATCCACATTTACAACTGGTTACCGCTATGCAAGAATGGGCTACACAACGGTGATGGACCCAGCGATGCCTCCTTTAGAGGCTAAGCACACCCACGAGGAGTTTAACGACACTCCCATAATTGATAAGGCAAGTTATCCACTTCTAGGTGACTGGTGGTTTGTTCTCGAATATTTGAGGGAAGGAAAAATCGAGGAATGCGCAAGGCATGTTGCTTGGATGATAACTTCAACTAAAGGGTACGCCATAAAGCTCGTCAACCCTGGAGGACTGGAAGCATGGGGTTTCGGTCATAACGTCGCAAGCCTAGACGACCAAGTTCCATACTTCTGCATAACCCCCCGCGAAATAATTCGGGGGCTATGCAAAGTCAATAAGCTTCTAAACTTGCCCCACACAATTCATGTTCACACAAACAACCTTGGAAAGCCAGGAAACTACACAACAGCCTTAGAAACCATGAAGTGCGTCGAAGACTTGGCGGATGAAGGCAAACCAGCAATTCACATAACCCACTGCCAGTTTTCAGCCTTCAAAGGCGACGACTGGAGAACACTCGAGTCCGGAGCCGAAGACATAGCTAACTATGTTAACGCCCACTCCCACTTGACCATGGACATGGGCCAAATAATATTCACAGACACTACAACAATGACTGCTGACGGACCATTCCAATTCAACCTTTACCAGCTTAGCGGAAACAAATGGACCAACCACGATGTGGAAACTGAGACAAGCAGCGGAATAGTGCCCTTCCATTACCGCCGGAAAAGCTATGTTCACGCCGTCCAATGGTCCATAGGCTTAGAACTAGCCCTATTAATCAAAGACCCGTGGAAAATCTTCTTAACAACAGATCACCCAAACGCGGGGCCATTCATTGCCTACCCGAAGATTATAGCTTGGCTCATGAGCAAAAAAGCTCGGGAAAAAACCATGAAGAAAATCCATCCGCGTGCAAGAAGCAGAAGCCTCCTGCCATCGATAGACCGTGAACTGAGCTTTTACGAAATTGCCATAATGACAAGGGCTGGACAGGCAAAAGCTCTAGGTCTCAAAACAAAGGGACATTTAGGTGTAGGTGCTGACGCTGACATAGCCATATACAACTTTAACCCCGAAACGACAGACCCTTCGAAGAAGTACAAGGCTCTGAGAAGGGCGTTTAAGAGAACTGCCTACACAATTAAGGATGGAACTGTTGTTGTTAAGAACGGCGAAGTAGTGAAGAGTGCCAAAGGCGCAACTATTTGGCTTGATGTGAAAACATCTGAGCAGGTGAAGGTAACTGAAGAAATGAAAAGGCGTTTTAAGGAATACTGGACTGTTGAGTACGAGAATTATCCCGTAACGGAGCATTATCTTGAGGTTTCATGTCCAATAGTTGTGAAGGCTGATGTATGATGATAAGTTTATACCCAAAACGGGAATTCAAGTTTCCAATAGTCGCCGAGTGCATAAATCCAGAAATCTTTGCTGGTAAGAAGCCTGAAGAAATAGCGGAGCTAAATGTTTGGGAAGGAAACAAACAGAAAACTCTTGGAGAACTCTTCAGAATTGAAGAAACACAAAAGACAAACCCCTCAGAAGGCGGAGCCATAACGATAAAAGGCGACGTAAGCAAGGTTAAAAGAATAGGCGCCGGCATGAAAAGCGGAGAAATAACAATTTTCGGAAATGTTGGCATGCACCTAGGTGAAGAAATGAAGGGTGGAAAAATAACAGTGCACGGCAACGTGGGCGGTTGGGCTGGTTCCATGATGAAAGGCGGTACAATAGAAATCCATGGAAACGCTGGCGACTACCTCGGCGCGCCGTACCGCGGAAGCGGGGAAGGCATTCGCGGAGGAAAAATAGTTGTTTATGGAAATGTTGGAAACGATGTAGGAGCCTACATGAGAAAGGGCTTAATAAAAATCTACGGAAATGCAGGTCAATTTGTTGGTTTTCGCATGCATAACGGAACCATCTACGTTCAGGGAAACTGCGGAGGAAGGGCGGGTGCATGCATGAAAGACGGCACAATAATTGTCGGTGGTTTTCTAGAGTTTGTGATGCCGACGTTCACAGTAGACAGCCTAAAGAAGAAGGTTAAGGTTGAAGAAGGCGAAGTGGTCGAAGCTCCCTTCTACCTTTTCCTAGGAGACCTCACGGAAAATGGGAGAGGCAAACTTTACGTTTCAAAAGAGAAAAACCCGCACCTAACCAACTATGAAAGGCTCCTCAAATAACTTTCCGAAAAGGAGAAGCTCAAATTGAAAAATGCTTTAAGCGTGAACCTCCTCGCATGGAAACTCCTAGAAAAATTATGCGAAAAAGCGGACTTTTACGGAGTGAAAGTTGAAAAAACCGCCTCGGGAACAACAATTGTTGACGCGGGAATAAACGCAAGAGGCGGATTTGAAGCTGGAAAAGTCATTACTGAAATCTGCATGGGTGGGTGTGGAAAAGCAAGAATAACCAACAGGAAATACGGGGAACTAGAGCTTCCATCAATCTTTGTTTACACAGATCACCCGGCAATAGCAACTTTAGGCTCGCAGTTTGCAGGCTGGCAAATAAAAGAAGAAGACTATTTCGCAATAGGTTCTGGACCTGGAAGGGCTCTGGCTCTGAAACCAAAGGAAATTTACGAACAAATAGACTATAGAGACTATTTTGAAAAGGCTATCGTGGTTTTAGAAACTGATAAGCGTCCGCCAGAAAAGCTGATAGACCGCTTAGCGAAGGACTGCAAAGTTGAAACAGAAAATCTAGCCATAATCTTAACGCCAACAGCCAGCGTTGCAGGCTCAACGCAAGTTTCAGGCAGAATAGTTGAAACGGGAATCCACAAACTTAACAAGCTGGGACTAAACCCGAAAACAATTCTCTACGCTTGGGGATGCGCCCCAATCTCGCCGATACACCCGAAATTTGCCCAAGCAATGGCGAGGACAAACGATGCGATTCTCTACGGCGGAACAACCTATTATATGGTTGATTATGAAAATGAGGATGAATTAAAGAGAATTTTGGAGAATGCGCCATCAAAAGCTTCAAAGGATTACGGGCGTCCATTCATAGAAATCTTCAAAAAAGCAGAATACAACTTCTACAAAATAGACCCAAACCTCTTCGCGCCAGCCGTGGTAATCGTCAATAGCGTGCGAAGTGGTAGAACCTTTAAGGTTGGAGAGATTAACAGCGAGATATTACTGAAATCTTTAGGATTCTAGTCCGTTTTATCACTTGCTTGAAGTTTTGGGATGACGTAAGTTTTTGTAAAAACGCTACTTACAAAATTGTTAAAACCTTTGTTTCCAGCAAGAGCGCCCATTAGAAAACTCATTACAGTTATCTCAACCCACGCTTTTGAAATGACTACAGGTACCATGAATGCCATTGAAAAACCGTAGAAGTATTGCACTAAGTAATAAAAATAGATGATTGTGTAAATGCACTCTGGAATATATGACACGAGCACTATGGGAATGGTCAGTGTGGAAGATCGAGACCTATTGCCTATTCGCAATTTCCTGTAAAGAAAACCAGTTACTAAACCAGTTAATGCTTTTCCCAAGGGCAATCCGATAAGCGAGAGCAATCCAAGTGAACCCATTACATAGCCAAAATAATAACCTGCGTAAATACCGCCTAGGAATCCTACGATTGCTCCCAAAAATGGTCCGCCGTATATTGCTGCAATGAAAGTTGCGACATGTGAGAAATCTAAAGCGGCGCCGCCTTGTCCGACTGCGCTAAAAATTGGTGCAATATTAATCGATATTGCAGAGAGAAGTAAACCTAAAGCACTCATAATAGCCGCAAACGCGATTTGTTTTGTGCTCATCATGCTTTAAACTCACCGAGCATTCTGTTAATTAATTGTGTTATTATTTAAGAGTAGCTACTCAAAAAAGAGTATAAAGCATAAAAGTTGAAAAATAAATAAGTCTTTCACCTATCTTTTATGGGGAAAACCATTGTCTGAAGCGGCAAACATTTCTTTAAACGAGGTCAAAGGCTGGCTTGAACGTGAAACTAGCTCAATTTTTGTTCCTGTTCACGCTAAGGCTGAGAAACTGCTTGACGAAATGAGTGAAGCAATAGAAAATCTTGTAGCTGCCAGTCAAATGCTCTTTGACAACAGCGCTAAGGAAATTGAAAAGCGAAACATGAAAACTTACGGTAGGGCGAGAGCCCTGAACAAGCTTGCCCGCCTTTTTCTGGATAGGCTAAAACAGATTAAGGTTCCAGAACAAGTTTCCTATGACAGCCTAAAAGATTTTGCTCAAGAAACCCAAAAGGCGTTTTTGGTTACGGAAGTTGACGTGAAAAACTGGTTTCCGCGAATTTCACCCTTCTTTATCCTTGATAGGAGGAAGTTCCTCGCAGTTTTTGAAAAGTCAAAAATTTCTCTGAAGGAACTGAACAGTTTCCTAACAAAAGAGTATGTCAAAACAAAAACTCTGGAGGAAACCTTCCAGCTTATAGAAAAGCTCGGTGCCCTCCAAAAACAATTAGAGGAGCTGAAAGAGAAGAAGGCAAAGGTTGAGGCTGAAAAGGCTTTAGTCGAAAGGGAAATTTCAGATAAACAGCAAAAAATTGCAAGTTTAAAAAATGAAGGTGGCTTAAGCCAACTGAAACATTTAGACATGGAAATCGAAACTTTAAACGCTGAAGTTAGACATGCTTTGCAGCATCTGCAGAAACCATTCATAAAACTTCAAGCTCTATCGCTTCACGGCGGAGGAAGCGGACTAACACAAGACGAATTAAAAAAACTAGACGAGTACATGGCAAATCCCTTTAACGCTCTTGCCACCGAAGAGATAGACCATCCGATGTTAAGGAGCATCCTCCAGAAACTGAAGCGCGCAATGTCCGAGGGAAAAATAAGCCTCAAACCAGACAAAAAACGGAAAGCTGAACAAGCAATGGACAATATTCTCAACAAGAACTCACTAGCAGATTTGCAGCGGAGATGTGTGAACTTGACGTTGCAGAAAAGGCAGCTTTCAACATCAGAAAATGTTGAAGAGGCAAAACATGGTTTGTCAATTTTGCAGAAGCATCTTGAGGATTTGGAAAAAAGGAAAGAGGTTATTGAGTCTGAGATGAACACTGTTGAGCGGGCTATTAGCGAGACCGAGGAGAAAATCCGAAATTACGAAGCCTCAATAGAAAGGAACATCCTTGAATTTACTGGCAAACAAATTAGCATCAGCAATGGTTGAGGCGCAAATTTGCAAGCAACCCTACAGCAAATCGTCAAAGAAGCATTAGAAACTCATCATCGCCAGTTTGTGGAAGTTGTTGATAAGGCTGTGGAAGTGCTTAGCAGCGAAAATGGTAAGGTTGGAAGCTTCAATGTTGTGGGAAGGCTCGTTGAACTTGAGCCGGTTGGCGAAGCACTTGTAATGGGCGACTTGCATGGTGACCTAGAAAGTCTAATTGACATACTGAAAGAAAGCAGCTTCATACAAAAAATGAGCCAAAATAAGCAAGCGTTCTTAATCTTTCTAGGCGACTACGGTGACAGAGGCGCCTACTCCACAGAAGTTTACTACACGGTTTTAAAGCTTAAACTACTTTTTCCACAACAGGTGGTTCTCATGCGCGGAAACCACGAAGGTCCTGAAGACCTCGTGGCTTCGCCTCATGATTTGCCCTACCAATTTCAGATTAGGTTTGGCGAAAACTGGAATGCCACTTACACTAAAGTTCGCGAATTGTTCAAGCATCTATACAACGTTGTGCTTGTTAAGGAGCGCTGCCTAATGATTCACGGGGGCTTCCCATCGCAAGCAAACACGTTGGAGGATTTAGCATATGCTCACATAAAACACCCAGAGCAGAGCTTTCTTGAAGAAATGCTTTGGAGCGACCCAAACGAAATGATTAAGGACGTTTGCGCCTCGCCGAGAGGAGCGGGAAAACTTTTTGGAGAAAAAGTGACAAAAGAAGCCCTAGAAAGATTCGCCGTAAAAATTTTAATAAGAGGGCATGAACCATGCGAAGAAGGCTACAAAATCAACCACAAAGGAAAAGTTCTAACTTTATTTTCTCGTAAGGGACCACCATACTTCAATGTTTGCGGCGCCTATCTGGATTTTGAACTTTCTAAAGAATACGAAAATGCAGAGCAGTTGATTCCTTTCATCCACAGGTTTTAGGAAACTTTAAGAACACGGTTCAGTTAGCATCTCTCAAAATTGAATGGCACAGAAGGTTACCGTTTTGAAAATTGGAATTGCAACAAGAAATAGGAACTCTTGGAGTTCCATGCAACTTCAAAACGCCTTAGCAAGACGTAAAATCCCCTACGTATGCTTCAGCTTCCCCCACATGGTTGCCCGCGTGGGCTACAAACCATATGCAAGAGTAGGCGACATAAACATATTAGAAGATTTAGATGCGATGATAATTCGTCCAATCGGGCGCGGTTCGCTGGAAGAAATAGTCTTCAGAATGGACATGCTTTATAGGCTTGAGAGACTCGGCTTACTTGTCATAAACCCGCCAGAAGCCATCGAACACTGCGTTGACAAATACGACATTCTAGCAATATTGGAAGACAATGGCGTGCCAGTGCCGCATACGGCAGTAACAGAAAACGTTGAAGAAGCACTGGAAGCCTTCAAAGAACTTGGCGGGGACATTGTTGTTAAGCCCCTTTTCGGGTCGAGAGGTATAGGCGCAACGCGCGTCACAGACCCCGAAGTTGCCCATACAATATTTCGCTCCATAACATTCTACCATGGCGTAATCTACCTACAAGAATTTGTCCCCCACGGGTTTTCGGACATCCGTGCTTTTGTCATAGGCGACCGTGTGATCGCGGCCATGCGCAGAGTGGCAAACAGTTGGAAAACCAACTACAGCCAAGGCGCCCGTCCACAACCCATACTCCTCAGCGACGAGCTTGAGGAGCTAGCTTTGAAATCCGCAGAGCTGATAAAATGTAAAATCGCTGGCGTGGACATACTTGAAAGTCCGAGAGGACCCCTAGTGGTTGAGGTTAACAGCCAGCCGGGATGGAGAGGTTTACAATCAATAACGAAAGTTAACATTGCGGACGCCATAGTGAACTTCGTGCTTTCAGAACTGAAAAAGTAGAGGGGGCTATCCAAAATCCGCGAGGTCGAAATAGTTAAAATTGACACAGCCGCCAAAAAAGCCCAAAAAGGAAAGGATTACGTTGCAGAGGAAAAACCACTACACATGTTCCTAAACAGAATCCAGTATGCAACTATCTTCTGCTCGCCGACAAACCTGAAAGAACTAGCTGTAGGCCACCTGCTAACAGAAGGCATCATAAACTCAACAGAAGAAATCGCGGAAGTAAGCCTCAAAGAAGAAGGCATCTGCCGAATCAAGCTAAAGCCAAAAGTCAACATAGAAAATAGACTTAAGCTCTCGCAGAGAATGTCCCGCATAATACTTTCAGCTTGCGGCGGACCATACCAACCACCCAAAAAGCTTCCAAAAATCAAGTCAAAAACCAAAGTAAAAGCCGAAACAGTACAAAAATGCGTAAATAAACTAAATTATATTGCAGAAACTTTCAGAAAAACCGGCGGAGTGCACGCAGCAGCCCTCTACAAAAGCGACGGAACCCTCTTGGCTTTTGCTGAAGATGTTGGTCGCCACAACGCCGTAGACAAAGTCATAGGCATAGGCGCATTGTCAAAGGTTAACTTTTCAGAATGCTTTCTCGCCGTAAGT